>Ga0307476_10002544_pt1 | contig 10893 bp, 9 predicted proteins | sample atmos_gasesECM2C_2_FD_203314 | JGI IMG/M metagenome (GOLD analysis project Ga0307476, IMG submission 203314) | Hardwood forest soil microbial communities from Morgan-Monroe State Forest, Indiana, United States - atmos_gasesECM2C_05 | ecosystem: Environmental > Terrestrial > Soil > Temperate... | reverse complement strand
CATCATCGGCCGCACGAGTTGCCGCGCGTTCACCAACCAGCCGGTCCGGATCGAAACGGTGCGAAGCATTCTGGAGACCGCACGCAGGGCGCCGTCCGGCGGCAACCTTCAACCGTGGCATGTGCACGTGCTGGGGGGTGAGCGTATGCGCGATTTCAAGGCTTTGATCGCGGACAAGCTCGCGAGTCTGCCCAACGGGGAGGGCGGCGAGTACAACATATATCCACCGAAGCTCAAGGACCCCTACCGATCCCGCCGGTTCAAATGCGGCGAAGACTTGTACGCGACGATCGGCATTGCGCGCGAGAATCGCGCGGGGCGGCTGGCGCAGTTCGCCAGAAACTTCGATTTTTTCGGCGCTCCGATTGCATTATTCTTTTCGATCGATAGAGAGATGGGACCCGATCAATGGGCCGACGTCGGCATGTTCATGCAGAGCATCATGCTGCTGATTCATGAGCACGGTCTACGGTCCTGTCCGCAGGAAGCATGGGCGGTTTGGCCCAAGACGGTCGGCGAATTCCTGCAGTTGCGCCCTGAGTTGATGTTGTTCTGCGGCATGGCGGTAGGCCATGGCGACGAAACGGCGCCCATCAATCGATTGCGCACCGAGCGGGCCCCGCTCGAAGAGTTCGTCACCTTCGTGGGGGTCTAGCGCGGCCACAACGCGTCGAACACGGCGGGATGTCGAAATCGGCTGGTCCGGTTCGTCGTCAGATGAAGCGGGGGGAAATGCCCGGATCAAGGCGCCCCTTGCGGGATTTCCCAGTGTTGGCAGTACGGGAGAATATCGATGAAAGTCATGGTGCTGGTCAAAGCGACCGCAGACAGTGAAGCCGGGATCATGCCGAGCCAGGCGCTCTTGACTGCGATGGGTCAGTTCAACGAGGAACTCGTGAAAGCGGGCGTCATGCTTGCGGGCGAGGGTCTGCATCCCAGCGTTCGCGGCAAGCGCGTGCGGTTTTCCGGCAATCAACGCACGGTCCTTGACGGTCCGTTCGCGGAGACCAAGGAATTGATCGCGGGTTTTTGGCTGTGGCAGGTCAAATCCATCGACGAGGCGGTCGAATGGCTGAAGCGCTGCCCCAATCCTCATCCCGGCGAGTCGATGATCGAGATTCGGCCGGTCTTCGAGGCCGAAGATTTCGGCGAGGCCCTCACGCCCGAACTCCGCGAGCAGGGCGAGCGGCAGCGTGATCAGATCGACAAAAACGTTCAGCACTGAAAACCCGGCCATACGTACAGGCCCGTGGACGGTGACGGTCGCAGCTTGAGGTGAGGCGCCATGAATTCAGTCATAATCACATCGCATGTCAATTCATCCAATGAGACAGCCATGGCCTATGCTTTATTGATCGTCGAGCCTTCAGGGCAACGCCAGACCAGAACCGAGGCCGAGGGGCGCGCGCTTTACGAGCGCATGGTTCGGTATAGCGAGGATCTGAAATCCCGCGGATTGCTCACGATGACGCAGTCGCTCAAGACCGACACCCAAGGTGCGCGCGTGCGGGTTCAGGGCGATCGACCGACGGTCGTCGATGGTCCCTTTGCTGAAGCCAAGGAGATGATCGGCGGATTCTTCATCTTGACTTGTGAGAGCCGCGCCCAGGCGATTGCGCTCGCCGAAGAATGCCCGGCCGCCAGATGGGCCACCGTGGAAGTGCGGGAACTTGGCCCGTGCTTTTCTTGATGGCCGCGCCGGATCGATGCCGCCATGGTTGAGTCGCCCATTCATCGAACGGTGGAGGCGGTGTGGCGCATGGAATCGGCGAAGATCATCGCCAAGCTCGCGCGCATGCTGCGCAATGTCGGTCTTGCCGAGGAATTGGCGCAGGACGCGCTCGTCACGGCGCTCGAGCAGTGGCCGCGCACCGGCACGCCGGACAACCCCGGGGCCTGGCTCATGGCGACCGCGAAGAACCGCGCACTCGACGAACTGCGGCACCGCAAGCTCGTCGAGCGAAACCAGGAGGCGATCGTGAACGAAACGCTGCTCCTCGGCACACCGGCGCCGGAACCGGATCGCGCCGCCGACGATGACATCGGTGATGACCTGCTGCGGCTCATGTTCGTTGCCTGCCATCCGCTGCTCTCGACCGAGGCGCGCACCGCGCTCACGCTGCGGTTGCTGGGGGGCCTCACCACCACGGAGATTGCCCGGGCATTTCTCGTACCCGAGCCCACCATCGGGCAGCGCATCGTGCGCGCCAAGCGGACGCTCGCCGAAGCCCGCATTCCCTTCGAGGTGCCGCCCGCCGCGGAGCGGGCGGCACGGTTGTCCTCGGTGCTCGAAGTGATCTATCTCATCTTCAATGAAGGCTATGCGGCGACGGCGGGAGAGGACTGGATGCGCCCCGCATTGTGCGATGAAGCCTTGAGGTTGGGGCGCATTTTGGCGGAACTTGCGCCGCTGGAGTCGGAGGTGCATGGGCTCGTGGCGCTGATGGAGATCCAGGCATCGCGCATCGGTGCGCGCGTCGATTCCGCCGGCGAGCCGATCCTGTTGCTGGCGCAGAATCGGGGACGTTGGAGCCAGCTCTTGATTCGGCGCGGGCTCGCCGCGCTCGCACGCGCCGAGGCGCTCGGGGGCGCCTTGGGGCCGTATGCCCTGCAGGCAGCCATTGCGGCCTGCCATGCCCGGGCGCGCACGGCGGAGGAAACGGACTGGGTACGAATCGTGGCGCTGTACGATGCACTTGCGCAACTGGCGCCGTCGCCCGTCGTGGACCTGAACCGGGCGGTGGCCGTCTCGATGGCGTTTGGACCCGCTGCCGGGTTGGAAATCGTGGACGCGCTGACGAACGAGTCGCGGCTCCAGGGTTATCACCTGCTGTCGAGCGTGCGCGGTGATTTATTGGAGAAGCTGCGACGCTTCGAGGAAGCGCGCGCGGAATTCTCGCGCGCCGCAGGGCTTGCGCAGAATGCGCGCGAGCGCACGCTGTTGCTCGGCCGTGCCGCCGCGTGCGGCACGGCCGAGCAGTAGCGCGATCGACCGGCAACTGATGATCGAGTCAAACCTGGATCCCTGGCCCGTTCAAGCGCTCGAGGCCACGCTGGGACTGGGCGCGCCGGCGACGGCGAGCGCCGAGCTGCCCCCATTATGGCATTGGCTCTATTTCCTGCGCACCGCCGCGCGCTCCGCGATCGGTCCGGACGGACATATGGTCAACCAAGAATGGGTCGACTCCACCTTGAAGCGGCGGCGCTTGTTCGCCGCGGCCCGTACGGAATTCATTCGGCCTCTGCAAATCGGCGTGCGGGCGCAAATGGCCGAACGCGTGATCGGGCGACGCGACACCCAAGGCAGACACGGACCCTTCCAGATCCTCACCGTCGAACATCAGTATTTTCAACACGACACGCTGTGCGTGCGCGAAGAGAGGGATATCGTCTATTTGCAGGGACCGGTGCCGGCGCAGACCGCTCCAAACGACGAGTTCGAGAAGATCACGCCATCCGATTCATGGGCCATGGCGCTCACGCCTGATCCGGTGATGCTCATGCGCTTTTCCGCATTGACCTTCAATTCGCACCTCATCCATTTCGACCAGCTCTACACTCAGCGCGAGGAAGGTTACCCGGAGCGCGTCGTACACGGCCCCTTGGTTGCGATCGTGCTGGCGCAATTGCTGTCGCTGAATCGAATGGGCCGAATTGCACGTTTCGAGTTTCGCGCGCGCAGCCCCTTGTACGTGAATCAACCCATTCGATTCATGGGTAAGCCGGAACCGGATCGGGTGGCACTCAGGGCGCTAGGGCCATCCGGAGTGCTGGCGATGCACGCAACCGCCGTTCTGGCCCGTTAGCGCAAGCGGCCCCGGGGCGGTGCGCCCGGGGCCATGCACGCACCTGGCTAATCCTCGCCATCGTCGGCGGGGGCAAAGGCCACCCCGCGAAACACCTCTCCCGCGCGAGCTGCGCGAATGGTGACGAAATGACCAAGCGAATCCTTGCCGCTGGACTTCGCTGGTGTGGTGGCGTCGAGGCGGTCAGTGACTTTCACGAGCAGGTTCGGGTCGGCTCCCTGATCGCCGCTGGCGCTGATCGTGGAAGTCACGGCATAGAGGGTCACGATGCCATCCTGGCCGACATGGCCCGTGATGTTGCGGCAGCCCCCGGTTGCGGGGCTCAAGTCGGCCGGGTAATTCGCGATCGTGTAGGGAACGCCGATATTCAAGCCATTTTGCAGCACGTAGTCCATTTGCCAAGCGCCATTGACCAGGGTCCACTTTTGCACGCCGGCGGTGGCCAGGCTCGTCGCGTCCGCCACATTCCCGTTGACCGGCGGACTGACCAGAGTCCCGTCGCCCTCATCGCAAACGTACAGCGTCTTGGGGTTGGCGAACCAAATCCCGAACGGGTAGGCGACCGGCGTCGCCGCGCCGGTCGATGACACTCCACTTGCCAGCGTATGGGGAAACCCGGGCAGGATGGTGATCGGCAGCGCCGCCAAGGCTGCAGTATCGCCGGCCGGCAACACGCCGGCACTGCCCACCTGGTAGACCGTGTTGATGCCGTTTCCACCGCTGCCTTTGGTGACGTACAAGGTGTCCTTGAAAATCGTCATGCCGCGGAAATTGTTGTCCTTGCCGGCCTTATCCAACGGATACGGCAAGCCGGTGGACGGCTCGATGACCTGATTGATTTCAAAGTCGCCTATTTTGTTGATATTGGGCGGCACGGGCGGCGCCTGGCCGGGGACCAGCAGCTCGGCGCCGGTGGATCGAACGAGTTCCTCGCCAACGATGGTCGTGGTGGTCTGCTTCTTGGAGAGGTTCCCGCTGTTGTCATTGCCGACCGTGTAATACAACCCGTGTCCTTTGATCGCGGCGCGGCCATTATCGCCGCTGTAGGCGTTGCCCTCCGTTATCCGCAGATGGCCGCGGGAATCCACTTCCGCAACCGAGCGGTAGTACTGCCCGACCGCTGCATTCGTCGGGTCGATCACGCCCGGCGAATTCGCATTCGAGACGTCGAACACGTTGACCGCGGTCGGGAAGCCGGGAGCGCCGCGGTAGCCCATGAAGGTGATCGACTTGCCATCGACGGAGCGGTTAACGGCCAATTCGGATTTCGAGCTGAAGCTGGTGACGATCTCGTTGGTCGGTATCGGCAGAGTGCCGATCAGATGTCCATCCGCCGTCAGATTATCCAGGAAGATCGGCGAGGTGATTCCGAAATGGCCGTCGGCCGCACTGTTGTTGAAGACGCCGGGAAAGGTGCCGTCGGCAATGGGCGTGCTGCAGGTTACGGCCACCGGTACCGTGCCCCCGGCGATGAGCGGGACGTTGACCGTGCCGGCAACGCAGCCGGGGGGCAACACGGTTACACCCGGCACCAGCAGCGAGGCCGTGCCCTCATAGACGCTGCGGCTGAGCACCAAGGTATCGGGCCGGAATGCGAGTTGGTCCGAGTGATCTTCGGCCCGGACGCCGGCCGCTGCCGCAGCTGCAGCTGCAGCTGCAGCTGCAAAAAGAAATGCCACGAATTGCTTGTTCACGCGATTGTCCTCTTGAATTTGGTGCGGGCGCAGCGCGCGCGCGCAAGGAGTTGGGGTCCCTGCGTCGTAGACTATTGACGCCGTGTGACCACTTTATGAAAGCCGGGCCGAGGCAGGGCGTACATGGGCTGCCAAACGCGGTTTCCGACGCCAAACCGTAGTGAAACCGTCATCTCCCGGTCATGAAATTTTCTTGGCCGGGCGTTTAGGATCGAGTCTCAAACATTAACGGCCGCATGGGAGTGTTGCACGATGAAACCGATGTCTGTTGGCGGCCTTTCTCTCGCAGTAGCCGTCCTCACCGGCGTGGCCGCACCTGCAATCGCGCAGAAGGCCAGCCCCCCGTATCAATTGTCCGTGTTTGCCGCAGCGCCGGCCGGCCTGAGTGCGCCCGATTCGATCGCAGTCCTCGGCGGGCACGTGTTCGTCGGCTACGGCGATGGCAATGCGCCGGACGGATCCGACGGCAAGAGTACTCAAATCGTAGATTTTGGGATGGACGGAACGGTCAAACACATTTACACGGTGAAGGGCCATAACGACGGGCTCAAAGTCGATCCGTCGACGCATCTGCTCTGGGCCCTGCAGAACGAAGACGCCAATGCCAATCTCGTGATCATCAATCCGGTGAGTCATGAACAGACGTTCTACAGCTTCGGTCCGACGCTTCATGGCGGCGGCTATGATGATCTCGTTTTCCGCGGCTGCAAGGTGTACATCAGCGCCTCGAATCCGGCGAATAATCCCAACACGGGTCCGGCCATCGTCAGCGCCACATTGGAGGGGAATTTCGTCGACGTGAAGCCCGTGCTCGCCGGGGAGGCGAGGGCCATCGATGTCCCCACCGACGCGATCATCAAGCTCAACCTGCAAGATCCTGACTCCATGACGCTCGATCCGCAGGGCAATATCGTTCTCGACAGTCAGGGAGATCAAGAGTTGATCATCGTGAGCGATCCCGGGTCTTCCGGCCAGCGTGTGCTGCATCTGCCGCTGAGCTATCAGACGGCCTCGGGACAGCTGCCCGTCGAAGTTGACGACACGGCGTTCGTGACCTCGACGCAAGGGTTCATCCTGTTCGCCGACAAGAGCTTGAGCAAGGTGTTCGCGCTGAAGAAGAAGGGCTTCGTCCCCGGGACGGCCTACACCGCTGCCGACGGAGGTCCGTTCGTCGGCACGATCGATCTGACCAGCGGAATCATCACCCCGATAGTGACCGGACTCAAGGGTCCCGGCGGCTTGGTGTTCGTCAACACGACGCAACGGGAGGAGGACCCGCGTGCACAGGATGGTGCATCCTGCAGGGATCGCGGATCGGATTCGCACTAGGCGATCCCGATTCGCACTAGGCGATCCCGATTCTGTTGGTGCACGTCAACCGGGCCGGCCTTCGAGCGGCGCGTCTGCCGGCGGTTCGCCCAGCAACCCCCGCGAACCCGCGGCCAGTTCGGCGTCGAGGCGCGGTCGATCGAGCGCTCCTTCCCAGCGCGCAATCACGATGGTCGCGACGCCGTTGCCGATGATGTTGGTCAGGGCACGCGCTTCGCTCATGAACCGGTCGACGCCCAAGATCAAAGCCAGACCGGCCACCGGCACCGACGGCACGACCATCAGTGTCGCGGCCAAGGTGATGAACCCGGCGCCGGTGACGCCGGAGGCACCTTTGGACGTCAGCATCGCCACCGCGAGGATTGCGAGTTGCTGCGACAGCGTCAGGTCGATATTGAGAGCCTGCGCGACGAACAAGGCGGCCATGGTCAGGTAGATGTTGGTGCCGTCCAGATTGAATGAATACCCGATGGGAATGACCAAACCAACGACCTGCCGGGGGCACCCCAAACGTTCCAGTTTCAGCATCAGGGGAGGCAGTGCCGCCTCCGACGATGAAGTGCCGAGCACCACCAACAGCTCATCACGGATATACCGCAAGAAACGCAGAATGCTGAAACCCGCCATGCGCGCGACGAAGCCCAGCACGATGAGGACGAACAGTAGACAGGTCAGATAGAAGCTTCCCATCAGTTTGAGCAGCGGCTGCAAGCTATGTACGCCGTATTTGCCCACCGTGAACGCCATGGCGCCGCCGGCGCCGAGCGGCGCGAGTTTCATCACCATGCCAATCATCTTGAAGAAGGCCTTGGAGAGTGCCTCGAACACGCGCAACACGGGCTGCGCCGCCTCACCCATGGACATCAGCGCCAGGCCCGTCAACAGCGCCAGCAGCAGAACCTGCAGCAAATCGCCGCCATTCGTGAAGGCATCCGTGAAGGTCTTGGGGATGATGTGCAATATGAATTCGACCGCGGACTGCTCCTTCGCCTGCTCCGCATACTTGGCTACGGCGCCCGCATCGAGCGTGGCGGGATTCACATTGAATCCTTGGCCCGGCTTCAGCACATTGATGATCGTGAGCCCGATGATCAGCGAGAAAGTAGAGACCACCTCGAAGTAGACGACCGCCTTCAAGGCAACCCTGCCGACCTGTCTTGCCCGAGCGCCGCCCGCGATTCCGAGCACCACGGTGAGAAAGATTACCGGCGCGATCAACATTTTGACCAGCGCAATGAATCCGTCGCCGAACGGCTTGAGCGCGACGCCGGCAGGCGGCCAGAAATAGCCGATCAACGCGCCGCAGACGATGGCGGTCAGCACAACAAGATAGAAGCGGGATGCGCTCGACTTTATGACTGATCTCCGCGGCAGAGGATCGAGTTGCGCCTCAAGCGAGCGTGAAACGCAGCTCGCCGAGATTACCGACCGAGCAGGCAATCTGATCGCCCGCCTTGAGCCATACCTGCTTTTCCTTGGGCATGCCGAGGATCACGCCGGGCGGTGTGCCGGTGAAAATTACATCGCCCGGCTCGAGGGGGAAATGCCGGCTGATATACGACACGAGATACTCGGTGTTATATACCAGCGAGCTCGTGTTCGAATGCTGGCGCGTTTCGCCGTTGACGCGGCATTCGATATTCAAGTTGTTCGGATCCTCGACCAGGTCGGCGCATACGAAGTAGGGGCCGATGGGAGCGAAATCGTCAAGCGTCTTGCCGAGCATCCACTGGTGCCCATCGAGCTCGAGCTGCAGATCGCGCGCCGTAAAATCGTTCGACGTGCAGTAGCCGGCGATGTACTTGGACGCGTCTTCCGGCTTCACGCCATGCGCGCGGCGTCCGATGACCACGAGCATTTCCACTTCGTAGTCGAATTTGACGGCCACCTCGGTGGGCAGGCGGATGACCGCGCCATGACTGGTGAGCGCGTTGTTGTACTTGTTGAAGAGGATCGGCACTGCCGGCACTTTCTCACCCGCTTCCATGGCGTGCTCGCGATAGTTCAGGCCGATGCAGATGATCTTGCCGGGTTGCGCGAACAGCCTCCCATGCGTAATCTGCGCCTCGTCCACGTAGAGGCGGCCCGCCTCGGGCGATTTCTGCGCGGCGGCGACGAGACGCGCCAGTTCCGCGGCACCGCCTTGCTGCAGCAGATCGTCGAGCGTCAGGGGCACCGGGTGGTGCAGGGCGAGCGATGCGCGCCGTACGTCGAGAATTCCGCGATCGGTTTTCACGCCGAGCGTATCGCCGTGCTCCGAGCGTATGGACAAGAGCGTCATGCCGCGCGGCATTTCATGGGCCGCCGCCGAGCGCTGGCGCCGCCGTGCCGGCGCCGCGCCGGTGGCGCTCGCGGTGGCGGCGATTCCCGCAAGCGAAGTCGACGCGGCACCTTGCAAGAACTCACGACGGCTGGTCGTCATTGCTCAACTCCTCAGCCTTGGGGCGCCCGATTTCATCTTGGTCGCGCCGCTGAAATCTGACCTCGGAAAACCGCAAGGATAAACGTCTATATTATTCATCAAGTTACGTATACCATCCATGATTAACATTGGTTATGGATCGGCAGTGCAGGTAAGCCTCCAGTACGGAGTGCGGATTATAATAATCGGCAGGTGGTTGGAGTTTAATCTATGACGGCTAGTAACTGGGAATCGGCGCGGCGCAATTGGACGGTGACGCTGATGTTTGCGCTCACCGCCGCGGCGGCGGTGAGTGTTGTACCGTGGTATGGAATCAGCCACGGCTTTCACGCTGCTGCATGGATGTGGTTTGCGCTGCTCTTGAGTGCCAATGAATTGGCGATTACCTGCGGCTACCACCGGCTGTTCGCCCATGCCACTTACGAAGCCCGTCCGGCGCTCAAGGTAGTGTATCTTCTCTTCGGTGCCATGGCCCTTCAGAACAGCGCACTTCTGTGGAGCGCCGGGCACCGCACGCACCACCGCTATATTGATGACCCTGAGCGCGATCCGTATTGCGCGCGCCGCGGCTTCTGGTTTTCGCACATCGGCTGGATGCTGCGAAATTACCCGAGCGGCGATCCGGATTTGAGCAGCGTGCGTGATTTGCAGCGCGATCCTTGGGTGATGTGGCAGCATCGCCATTATCTGCCGTTGACTTTGATCATGAATTTTGGGGTTCCGCTGCTGATCGGCTGGGCGAGCGGCGATATTCTCGGCGTCTTTTTGCTTGCCGGGATACTGCGGCTCGTCGTGAGCCATCACTTGACGTTTTGCATCAATTCCCTGGCGCACATCGTGGGGATTCAGCCCTACACCGACGAGAATACCGCACGGGACAACGCCGTCGTGGCACTGCTGACTTTTGGCGAGGGTTATCACAATTTTCATCACATGTTCGCTCATGACTACCGCAACGGCGTGCGCTGGTGGCAGTGGGATCCGTCCAAGTGGTTCATCTACACCATGCACTGGATCGGTCTGACTACCGATCTGAAGCGCGTTCCTTGGTTCAAGATTCGGCGGGCGCTGCTCGATAACCAATTTCGGCGTGCCGAGCGGCAATTGGCCCGCCGGACCGGCGGGGCCCAGCAGATTGAGCAATTGAGAAGACGGATAGCTGAGGAATATGAAACCTTTTGCCGCGCGGTGACCGCCTGGACGCAGCTGCGCGATCAATGGCTGCAGGAGACCCGGCGGGCGATGATCGAGCGCTGGGAGCGCGCGCTGCTGCAGTCTCGGCTCAAAGAGCTTGAATACGGATTGCAGTTGCAGTCTCGCCGGATGCGGGCACTGAGCGCTCAACTCGGGTAATCGCAGCCGACTTGGCGCGCTTAGCCGTCCCCGCATCTATGGCGTCGCCCAAGTGGAGTCACTTAGATGCTCGTCCATGGCTTTGCCGGGAGCGCATTGGTCCGAATAGTACGCGCCCTGCATGCCGCCTATTTTCCCGCGCTCCTGGTAGCTGATGTTGTAGTAGTCAAGAGCATTTCTCTTCGCGATGGCGTCGGGAACGCCGAGTAGCTTGGCCGCGCGGTAATTTCGTTGGACAGCCTCGCATTCGGTGAGGGCTTCGTTCATCTCGCCTCGTACGTGCATGCTC
>Ga0307476_10002543_pt1 | contig 10894 bp, 7 predicted proteins | sample atmos_gasesECM2C_2_FD_203314 | JGI IMG/M metagenome (GOLD analysis project Ga0307476, IMG submission 203314) | Hardwood forest soil microbial communities from Morgan-Monroe State Forest, Indiana, United States - atmos_gasesECM2C_05 | ecosystem: Environmental > Terrestrial > Soil > Temperate... | reverse complement strand
CATCCCGCTGGGCGGCATCTTTGGCAGCTGGGCCGATCCACTCCGCATCATCGACATTACCAACATCCGCGGCCCGAAGGGCACCGGCATTTCCACCGCGAACTGCCTGGCGATCGGCTGCTTCGGTGCGGTTGGCGGCTTCAACAACAACGAAACCAAGACCGAAGTGTTCGAGGACGTTCGTCTGAGCCTCGATGCGTCGAAAGTGTTCTGGACCAAGCCTGGCATTTGGGACGCCTATGTCGGCTATCGGTACTGGTACAACAAGTTCGGCACCAACCACAACGCGGCCCTGTTCTCGACCCTTGCTCCTGGCACGTCGATCGAAAGCACGGCCTATGTGGGGACGACCTATCACTTCAAGTAATCGCGGTTCGAACCGTCACCAAAGCAATGGCATGCCCGGCCTCGTTGCCGGGCATGTCTATTTCTAGCGGCGTCGATTGTTGTCTGTCGGTTGAAAGAATTCACCGCCGAAGCGCTTGAAGAAGCCGCGCCCGATCTGGCATGGTGAGAATGCCGGAGCAATACGAAGGAGCTTGACACCGTGGAGCTTGTGCTCAGCGAATGGGTGAGTGCCATCCTCCGCTGGCTGCACGTCATCGCCGGCATCGCGTGGATCGGCAGCTCATTTTATTTCATTCATCTCGATCTCAGCCTCAGGCCGCGACCCGGCTTGCCCAACGGCGTCAAGGGCGACGAGTGGCAGGTTCACGGCGGCGGCTTCTATCACATGATGAAATACCTGGTCGCTCCGGCGCAAATGCCGGACAGCCTGACCTGGTTCAAGTGGGAAGCCTATACGACATGGCTGTCGGGATTCTCGCTCCTGGTCCTCGTCTATTACCTTGGCGCGGATATTTTCCTGATCGATAAGTCTGTGCTCGATCTCACCGCGACCGAGGCCGCGAGCATCGCCTTTGTGAGCCTCGCTGTCTCATGGCTGGCTTATGAGGCGCTGTGCCGGTCGCCGCTGGGTCGGCACGAGGTGGCCATGGCGATCGTCGGCTATGTTTATCTTGTCGCCTTGACCTACGGCTTCACGCACGTTTTCAGCGGGCTTGGCGCCTTTACGCAGATCGGCGCGCTCATCGGCACAATCATGGTAGCGAATGTTTTCGTCATCATCATTCCGTTTCAAAAGAAAACGGTCGAGGCGATGCTCGCCGGCAAAGAGCCCGACCCGGCCTGGGGCGCGATCGGCAAGCAGCGCTCGGTGCACAATAATTATCTGACGCTCCCGGTCGTGTTTCTAATGCTCAGCAACCATTACCCCCTGCTGTTTGCTACGCGGTACAACTGGCTGATCGTCGCGATCGTGCTCCTGATCGGACCCGTCATCCGCCACTTCTACAATTCGCGCCATGAAGGCAAAGGCGATCCATGGTGGACCTGGGGCGTTGCCGCCGCCGGCATGGCGGCGATTGCGTGGCTCTCGGCTGCCGGTCCGGCCTCAGTCACGACTGGCGCGCTGCCGCCGACGCCGAAATTCAAGCAAGTCTCGAACATCATCATTTCCCGCTGCAGCATGTGCCACGCGGCAGAGCCGGTCTGGGATGGAATACCGGCTGCGCCAAAAGGCGTAATGCTCGACAGTGACGAACAAATTCGCCGGCATGCCCGGTTGATCGAGATTTTTGCCGTGCGCTCGCAGGCGATGCCGCCCGGCAACATTACCGAGATGACCCCGCAAGAGCGCCTTGTCCTGGCATCCTGGATCGCGGCCGGCGAGCCGGGGAAGTGACAAACCGCTAATTGCGGCACGGACAGCGGTCGGTTGGCGTCGATTTTGCTTTCTTGAACGCAGTGCATGACTGCTCGAACATGGTCAGCAGTGTTCGATGGACCTCAACACCATCACGGCAATCGTGAGGCCGCGCCGGCGCGCGGAATTGCCGGCTTGGCAAGTGGGCGACGCGTGGCTTGCCGGCGGCACCTGGTTGTTTTCCGAACCGCAGCCCTCGCTCACGAGGTTGATCGACATCGTCGACTTTGGCTGGCCTGCCCTGCAAATCACCGAGCAAGGCCTGCAGATTGCCGCGACTTGCAAAATCGCGGAGTTGGACGGAACGACGTATCCGTCCAATTGGACCGCCATGCCGCTGTTCAATCAATGTTGCCGGTCGTTCCTTGCCTCATTCAAAATCTGGAACACGGCAACGGTAGGCGGCAATCTCTGCATGGCGTTGCCGGCGGGACCGATGATTGCGCTGACCACGGCATTGGATGGCACATGCACGATCTGGACGTCGGCCGGCGATGAACGGCGCGTCGCGGTTACGGATTTTGTATTGGGACCGCAACGCAACGCACTTCTGCCGGGCGAGTTGCTTCACTCCATCGCGTTGCCGCTTGCGGCGCTAAGCCGACGGACGGCCTTTCGGCAAATTTCGCTTGCGCCGCTCGGCCGGTCGGCAGCGTTGCTGATTGGGACATTGTCGCTTGACGACGACACGTTCGCTCTCACCGTCACGGCGTCCACGCCGCGTCCGATCCGGCTGTCGTTTCCAAACCTGCTGACACGTGACGCATTGCGCGAGCGGCTCGAAGCGGAGATCCAGCATTACTACGACGACGTTCACGGCTCACTGGCATGGCGTCGGCACATGACATTGCAACTTGCCGAAGAGATTCGCCAAGAGCTTGCCGGAGAAGGGCCAAAATGACTCTTTGGGTGAACGGAAAAAGCCACGCCGCCGAGCCTCGTCCCGGGCAGTGCCTGCGGACGTTTCTGCGCGAACTCGGATGGTTCGGTGTGAAGAAAGGATGTGACGCCGGCGATTGTGGCGCCTGCACGGTGCTGGTCGATGGCGAGCCGGTGCACAGCTGCATTTTTCCGGCCTATCGCGCCGAAAACCGTGCGGTCACGACGATCGAAGGCCTAGCGACGGACGGCGAGCCGCATCCGATGCAACAGGCCTTCCTGGAAGCGCAAGGGTATCAATGTGGCTTCTGTACACCGGGCATGGTCATGACGGCGGCGAGTCTGAATCAATCGCAGCGGCAGGATCTCGCCTGGGCTTTGAAAGGCAATATTTGCCGTTGTACCGGCTATGGCGCGATCGAGGACGCCATTCGCGGCGTGCGCCAGGTCGAGGAGGCCGAGGCCGGCAGCGCTTGCGGGCGCAGCGTGGCGGCACCCGCCGGACCGGCCGTTGTCAGCGGCAGTGCCAAATATACGCTCGACGTCGCGCTGCCCGGACTCCTGCACCTCAAGCTGCTGCGGTCGCCGCATGCCCATGCGCGGATCAAATCGATCCGCAAAGACGTCGCCTTGTCGGTGCCGGGCGTGCACGCCGTTCTGACCTGGGAAGACGCGCCACGAAAGCTCTATTCGAGCGCGCGACACGAGGATGAAAGCGGCGATCCCGATGACACCGCCGTCCTGGATAATGTCGTCCGCTTCATCGGCCAGCGGGTCGCTGCGGTGATTGCCGAAAGCGAGGCAGCCGCCGAAGCCGGTTGCCGCAAGGTCGAGGTCGATTACGAATTGCTTCCGGCCGTGTTCGATCCGGAAGCCGCGATACAGCCTGGCGCGCCGATCCTCCACGACAAGGGGCCGGAAGCCCGCATCGACAACGCGGGGCGCAATATCGTGGCCGAGGTCCACAGCCATATCGGCAACGTCGAACAAGGTTTTGCCGAAGCCGAAGTCGTGCACGAGGCCACTTATGTCACCCCGCGCGTCCAGCATGCGCATCTGGAAACACACTGCGCGATCGGCTGGTTCGACGAAACGCGTCGGCTCAATATTCGCTCGAGCACGCAAACGCCGTTTCTCACGCGGCGGACGCTATGCGGCATTTTCGGCTTCGATCCGGCAAACGTCCGCGTGTTCTGCGAGCGCATGGGCGGCGGCTTCGGCGCCAAGCAGGAAATGCTGGTCGAAGACATCGTGGCGCTCGCCGTGATCAAGACCGGCGCGCCGGTCAAGCTCGAATTTACCCGCGAGGAGCAATTCATCGGCGCCACGACGCGCCACCCGATGCGCGTGCGCATCAAGGCGGGGGCACGGCGCGACGGCCGCCTGACGGCGATGCAAATGCACATCGTCTCCAATACCGGCGCCTACGGCAACCACGGCCGGCACGTTCTCTACCACGCCTGCGGCGAATCCTTCGCCGTCTACCGCTGCGACAACAAGAAGATCGACGCCGTCGTGGTCTACACCAATACCGTGCCCAGTGGCGCCTTTCGCGGCTACGGGCTGCCGCAAACGAACTTCGCTGTGGAATCGGCGATGGACGAGCTGGCGCGTGCCATCGGCATGGACCCGATCGCGTTTCGCGCGTGCAACGTAGTGCGTCCCGGCGATCCGATGATCTCGACTGGCAGCGCGGAAGGCGCCGACGTTCAATATGGCAGCTATGGCCTCGATCAGTGCCTCGCCTTGGTCAAGGAGGCGATCGATCGCGACCGCCGCGATCCGCCGCCATCGCCGGACTGGCTTGTTGGACAGGGCATTGCTCTCGGCATGATCGATACGATCCCGCCGAGTGGACACTTTTCCGAATCAAGCGCGGCGTTACGCGAGGACGGCAGCTACGAGCTCACTGTCGGAACGGCCGAATTCGGTAACGGCACGAACACGGTGCACCGTCAAATCGCGGCCACCGTGCTCGGCGCCACCATGGACAGCATCCACGTCCGGCAGTCCGATACCGATCATGGCGGTCACGACACCGGAGCCTTCGGCAGTACTGGAACTGTCGTTGCCGGCCTTGCCACGCATCGCGCGGCGCAGGCCTTGCGCGATGACATTTTAAGTTTTGCCGCCGAGCACGCTGGCGGCCTAGCCGCAGATTGGAACATCTTCGCCGGCGAGGCGGTGGGTATGGGACAGCGCATCAGCCTCCCTGCTCTGTTCGAGGCGGCGCGGGCCAAGGGGCGCCGGCTGCTTGCCACTGGAAAGTCGACGGGAACGCCGCGCTCGGTCGCCTTCAACGTCCAGGCGTTCCGTATTGCCGTCAACAAGCGCAGCGGCGTGATCAAAATCCTCCGCAGCGTGCACGCGGCGGACGCAGGCCGCATCATCAATCCGATGCAGTGTCGCGGCCAGATCGAAGGCGGCGTCGCGCAATCGCTCGGCGCCGCGCTGTACGAGGAAATGGTGGTCGACGACCGCGGACGCGTGATCAATCCGACATTCCGAAATTATCACCTGCCGCAGTTCGGCGATGTGCCCCGGACCGAAGTATTATTTGCCGACACCTTGGATTCAACGGGTCCATTCGGCGCCAAATCGATGAGCGAGAGCCCCTACAATCCGATCGCCGCCGCGCTCGGCAATGCGCTCGCCGACGCGACTGGAATCCGGTTTTGCACAACACCGTTTAAGCCCGATCGTATTTTCCAAGCGATCGTGGAAAAATTCGGCACGGCTTGACGACAATCGGATCGCCCCTTGCAGCCGATCGATCATGAGACTCTCCTGCGCCGTGCCTTCGCCGTGGCACGACGCGCCCACGCGCGCGGCAACCATCCGTTCGGCGCCATCCTGGTGAGCGCGGCGGGCGACGTGCTGATCGAGACGGAAAACGGCTTCCTGCCGGATCGCGACATGACTGCACACGCGGAGCGGTTGCTGGCCACGCAAGCATCCAAGCAATTTGACAGCCGCGTTCTCGCCGGCTGCACGCTGTACACATCCGCCGAACCTTGCGCCATGTGCGCCGGCGCGATTTATTGGGCGGGTATCGGCCGCCTCGTGTTCGGGCTGAGCGAACGTCGCCTGAAAACGATGACCGGCGATCATGCCGAGAATCCGACCCTCGATCTGCCTTGCCGCACGGTGTTTGCAGCCGGCCAGCGTCGCGTCGATGTCATCGGCCCTTTGCTTGAAGACGAAGCCGCCGCGCTCCATGCTGGCGTTTGGAACGCAAGCCAGCGCTCATCTATAATCTGACCCGTCATGCGGACAATCAATTGCGCTCACCTGATCGAAGCCGCCGACGTGCCGGTCGCTTCAGGCCGGCAGATTCAAATCCAAGACGGTCGGCTGCAAGCGGTTGCGCAAATTGCCGCCAAGGATGCCGAGCCGCTGTTCGTCCTGCCGGCGCTGGTCAATGCCCATGATCATGGCCGGCCGATCCGGACCGCTTCGTTCGGGGCCGGCGGCAAGCCGCTTGAAACCTGGCTGCAATATCAGGCGCTGATCCCGTCCGTCGATCCGTATCTTGCCGGTGTCGTCGCGTTGTCGCGATCCGCTCTGGGCGGCGTTGGCGTGGTCATGATGCACCTCACGCGCCCGCAGGGCCTGACCGATCTTCCGAGCGAAGCCGCGGCGCTGGCGCGAGCCGCGCGCGATGTCGGCGTGCGCGTCGGCTTTGCCGTGTCCATGCGCGACCGCAATCCGCTGGTCTACGGCCCTTCCGAGCCGATCCTGGCGGCGCTGCCGGCCGATGCACGCCAGGCGATCGAAAGCATCATGCGCACTCCGTTGGCGGCGAAGGACTTCATCACGCTGGTGAACGAGGTCGCTGCAGCCGCGGCCGACCCGCTGTTCGATGTCCAATTCGGCCCCAACGGCGTGCAATGGTGCAGCGATGCGCTGCTGGCCGCGGTCGCGGAGGCTTCGCAGCGCACCGGCCGCAGAATTCATATGCACCTCTTGGAGACGCGGTATCAGAGGATATGGGCCGACGCCACTCACCCGACAGGCGTGGTCAAGCACCTCGATGCGCTTGGCCTATTGTCACCGCGCCTGACGCTTGCGCATTGCGTTTGGGCACACCAGGACGAACTCGAATTGCTGGCTGAGCGCGGCGTGACCATCGCGGTGAACACCAGCTCCAATCTGCATCTGCGCTCCGGGGTTGCGCCTATGGCGTCGATGGTCGCGGCGGGTTGCCGCGTTGCTCTGGGCATCGACGGCAGTGCCCTTGACGACGACGACGACGCCTTACGGGAGCTGCGGCTCGGCCATCTCCTGCACGTCGGCAAAGGTTTTGAGATCGCGGTGAGCCGCGAAAACATATTGCGCGCGGCCTTCGCCAACGGCCGCTTCTCCGTCACCAACGCGCATGAGGGGGGCGCGATCCGCGCCGGCGAGCCGGCGGACATTTTGCTGCTCGACTGGGCCGCCATCGACCAGGATGGATTGCGCGAGGATATCGATGCGCTGGATCTGGTGCTGACGCGCGCCAATGCCCGGCATATCAGCGAGCTGATCGTCGGCGGCCGCACAGTCGTGAAGGACGGATCGGTGATCGGCGTCGATGCTGACGGCGCCCGTGCCGAGGTTCTAAGCCGCATGCGCCACGCCATACGTGACAAGGCGCCACTGGCCGCGGCACTGCCTCTGCTCGAACGCGCGATCGCCAGGCATTTTGAGCCGAGTCCCTCCTGCTTCTGAAGAATTTATTGCATCGTTGCGAACGTCGTCACTTCACTCTTGGCGTAGCAGCCGCGCGGGAGGGCAGACGAATGTACGCCGGCCACGCTTCATCCCGAACAGCGGGCGCACGATTTCGGCGACCGCGCCGGCGCGATCCGTGCAATCGAGCACGACGAGATCCGCCGGATTGCCGATGGCGATGCCGTAGTTTCGCAGATTCATGAGTTTGGCCGGCAAGGTAGTCACCATATCGAGACATGATGCCAATTCCGACGGGCGGCCGATCTGGACAACGTTGGCGTAAAGGTTCGCCATGCGGATCAATGAGCAGTCGCCGAACGGCGTGAAAGGATTGAGTATGTTGTTGCTCGCGATCGAACAAACGACACCATGTTCGAGCAGCCGGTGCGCCGCGGTCACGCCGCGCGGAACGTCGTAATCGCGGTCTCTCCCCGTAAGGAAGAGATCGGTCGCCGGCAGCACGGTGACTGCGACGCCGGCATCCGCGAGGCGTTTAGCCGTCGCGGCGAACCGCTCGGACCCGAGCGCCGATAATTTGGTGACGTGACCGACGGTCACGCGCCCTCCCCAGCCCGTGGCCTGGGTGCACCGGCAGACTTCGTCGAGATACATCCGCGACGGATCGATGTCGAAATCGAGATGAAAGTCGATATCGAGGTCGAACTGCCGCGCAATCGCGAAGACGCGCGCAATCTGCCCGTGCGGGTCGCTATCGGTGTAGGGACAGCCGCCGATGAGGTCAGCGCCCTGTTTGCACGCCGCGACGAGAAGCTCCTCAGTGCCCGGATCGTTGAGCAATCCTTCCTGTGGAAAAACGCAGATTTCGATGTCGATCGCCCAGGCGTAGTCCTGCTTGAGCCTCCGGATGGCGCTGAACCCCTTTAGCCCTATGCGCGGATCGACCTCGACATGGGTGCGCATGCGCATGGTGCCTTGCAGGATCGCCCGCTCCAGCGTGCGGCGGGCGCGCTGATAAATGTCGTCTTCGCTGAAGGCACGCTTGGCCGCGGCCACCTCGGCAATCGCTTCGGCAAGCGTTCCCTCCCGCGATTGACAGCGGTCGAGGATGCAGGACTTGTCGAGGTGAATATGCGTTTCGACGAAGCCGGCGACGACCAATTTGCCGCCGATGTCTTCAGCAGGCACATCCGCGGCAATGTCGCTGCCGATATCGAAGATATATCCCCCGGCGATGGCGATATCGACGGTCGCCGCATCAGCACCGCCGATGCGGGCATTGCGCAGGATCAAGTCGAGAGCCATGCTCCGAGCCTTCGCTCACCGATAGATTTGGCAGTGTTTAAGCTCTGCGACCCGATCTTAACTCGCGCCACGGGTGGCGACGAGGCCGCCCAACCATGGCGATGGCACGATGCTTGCTAAAATCTGCCCATGCAGCGAGCGTCAAAAACAGCGGAGGACATTCCATGGCGACTTTAACACTCGATCGCCGTACTTTTCTGAAAACAACGGCCGCCTCGATGGTTGCCGCCGGATCGGGGGCACGGATCGCCCGCGCCGCGGGAATCACGCTCGGCATCGTTTATGTCGGCCCCCGCGACGATTTCGGCTGGAATCAGGCCCACGCGGTTGCGGCCAAGGCCCTAAAATCCCTTCCGGGCATCACCGTGGTCGAAGAGGAAAACGTTCCGGAGACCGATGCCTGCGCCAAGGCCATGGAATCTATGGTCAACCTGGATGGCGCCAATATCATCCTTGGCACGTCGTTCGGCTACTTTGATCCCTTTATGGTCGACCTGTCCAAAAAATATGCAAAGGTCCAATTCCGCCACGCGGCGCCGCTGTGGACGCCGGCGCTTCCCATGAATTTGGGCAGCTACTTCGGCTACCTCAATCAGGCCCATTACGTCGATGGCGTCGCGGCCGGTCTGTCCACCAAATCCAACAAACTCGGATTTGTGGCCGCAAAACCCATCGCCTCCGTGCTCAGCAACATCAATTCATTCATGCTGGGAGCCAAATCGACCAATCCGAACTCGACGGTGCAGGTCATTTTCACCGGCGACTGGTCGCTGCCGGTGCGCGAGGCCGAGGCGGCGAACGCGCTCGTCGATGCCGGCAACGACGTCATTACCTGTCATGTCGACAGTCCGAAGGTCGTCATCGAGACCGCCGAGAAGCGTGGGGTCAAGACCTGCGGCCACAATGCGTCGCAGGCGCCGCTGGCTCCGAAGGGTTTTATTACCGGCGCCGAATACAAATGGGTGACCATCTACAAGGGCTACGCCGACGACCTCACATCCGGCAAACCGCTGCCCAACATGGTGAGCGGCGGCTACGAGTCCGACTTGGTGCAGAATACGCCGTTCGGCGCCGGCGCCGACGACGCGGCGCGCAAGGCTGCGACGGCGGCGATTGCCGACCTCAAGAACAAAAAACCGATCTATGTCGGCCCGCTGAAAGACAACAAAGGCAACATCGTCATCAGCAAGACTTACGACAATCTCGATCCGTTCCTGGACAAGATGGACTACCTGCTCGAAGGCGTTCAAGGCTCTATCACGTGATCGCTATTGGCTGATCGTCAGGCCGTGCTGCGGAAGCCATCGTCTGCGCACGGCCGGATGACCTCGGCCGCCACGACGGGATATCCGGGAGTCCTCGAGCCAGCATGACTGACATTGCAGAGCCACTGCCTACGGTGGCAATCCCGTCCAGCCAGTCGGGCGATCTTTCCGTCCGCATTCGTCGCGGTGCCGAATACATCGTCATCCCGCTCTTGGCACTCGGGATCACGGCGTTCCTGTTTTCGCTATTCCTGCTTGCGCTTGGAAAATCGCCGATCCAGTTCTTCGAGCTCGTCGAACGCGGTGGATTCGGCACGGCGTTTTCGCTGCAGAATACCTTGCAGCGTTCGTCGCCGCTGATCCTGACCGCGCTCTGCGTCGCGCTGCCGGCGCGCATCGGCTTGGTGATCATTGGCGGCGAGGGAGCGCTCGTGCTCGGCGGCTTCGCGTCCGCGGTCGTTGCCATACCGCTGGTGCTGGGCAAAGTGTCGCCGTTGTTGACGCTTCTCTTCATGGCCTCGACCGGCATGCTGGTCGGCGCGTTCTGGATCGGCATCGTCGGCTATCTGCGCTATGCGCGCGGTGTCAATGAAACGATCTCATCATTGCTGATGACCTATATCGGCATTGCCATCATGAATTTCTTCGTCGAGGGCTCGCTGCGCGATCTGACGAACCCCAACAAGCCGTCGACGATGCCGATCGGCGATGCCTATATGGTCGGGCAAATACCGGGAACCGACGTGCATTGGGGACTGATCGCCGGCATCGTGCTGTCTGTTCTGCTGTACATCCTGCTGTCGCGGACCACGTTCGGATTCGCGGTTCGGGTCGCCGGCGGCAACCCTCGTGCCGCGCTGGCGCAAGGTCTTCCCGTCGGCAAGCTCATCATCATCTGCTGCGCCATCGCCGGCGCCTGCGCCGGGCTTGCCGGCTTCTTCGAGGTCGCGGCGATCCAGGGCCGCGCCAATGCGTCGCTGGCCGCCGGTTACGGCTACACCGGAATTCT
>Ga0307476_10002542_pt1 | contig 10895 bp, 12 predicted proteins | sample atmos_gasesECM2C_2_FD_203314 | JGI IMG/M metagenome (GOLD analysis project Ga0307476, IMG submission 203314) | Hardwood forest soil microbial communities from Morgan-Monroe State Forest, Indiana, United States - atmos_gasesECM2C_05 | ecosystem: Environmental > Terrestrial > Soil > Temperate... | reverse complement strand
AAATGTGCATAATCAATTTCACCGGAAATAGGATTTAATTGAATGCAAGCACCTCCAGATTTAACTGGAAGGTTAGAAGAATTAGGAGCTTGTAAAGAAAAGTCACGAAGAATCGGAGTATGTGCAGAAGAATTAAATACAATTAAATTATTTGAACTAGTGTCTGTTGATTTCAAAAGAGTAGCATCTCTACCGAGGCCAACAATACCTCCAGATGCAATTGAATTTAATGTTGTAAAAGTAAAAGTACCTGCAGGATAAAAAATTACTGCTCCTGTTGCATGAGCAGCATTCATAGCAGCTGTACTATTAGCTATCCCTGTCTTGTCTGCACCCCATTCAGTTACATCATGAGGACCTGCTGGCCATTGAGCAATCCAACAATTTCCATCTGCACTGGTGACTTGATTACCATTATCAGGTGCCGAGCAAGGAGAAGATTGTGCAGTGTAGATAAGTGGAGAAGTATCTCCAGCAGTTGCAAAAGATATTCTAACTATTTTCGAAGTAGTTGCAGTGGAAGTAGCTGCAAGAGCTGCATTTGTTGCTACTGTAGGAAATCCACTTCCTGCAATTGCAGTTCCTACAAATGCAGTGGTTGCGAATTTAGTACTATTATCTCCAATAGTAGGAGTAGGTCCAGTCGGAGAAATTGCAAAAGTAGCAGTTCCAGTTACATTTAAATTAACTACAGGAAATGTCTGTGCATTCGTTGCAACAGAAAATGCTAGAAGGATAATTGCAATAAACTTTGTTAGCATACGGCCCCCGCACTATTTACCCAAATGATAGGAGTTCCAATTAATTGAGTTGCGAATATTGGGAATCCAAGAGTTGTATCGAAGTATTCCCAATAGAGATAAGGTACACTTGTAGGTCTAGAAGCAGTAGGTCCATAAGTGGGAGTAGGACCAACACTCCCGCTAGGAGGAATAGGTTCCCATACCGATGACATGATCAATATCCCTCCACTTGAACATTAGATGCTTGTAGCTCTTGAATCTGTTCTGCTACAAGTTGTTGATATTGTGCATTCTGTTCGTCAAAACCAATAGTTTTAAAAATAATACTAGCTGCTTTGAAAACGATTGCATATGGAAATTCATTTGCAACCCATGAATTTGTAGTTTGCGCCGAGATAGAAGTTACTGGATGCGCATAATACCCACATAGTGCATATTGAATATAATCTGCTGACCGAATCTGAATTGTCTGTCCTGCAATATAAGCAACATCTACTTTATTAATATGGTACGGATCGAGCACACTGTCAGGAGTAATGATTGTAAAGAATCGACCATCAGGTAGGTTTGGGCCAGGGTCATAATAAGAACCATAAAGAGGCGGAAGATTATTGGGGGACTGATCTTGGGCAGGTGGATTATTTGGTCCAGTTCCAGGATAATATTTACGAATGTATTTCAATGCACGAAAATTAGAGAAAAAAGAAAGTGGGATCTGTTGAAGATAAGCAAGTGATTGAAATTCAGCAGCTACTTCCACAAGATCTTTGTAATAAAAATCAGAGTGATGACAAAAAAGAGTCGCAGCTACAATTGCATTAGCAGTTTCATTTACAAGATCAGGTCGTTTTGTCAATGCGTACACAGCAGATACAAGATTTGTGTACGACGTTGTTTGTGTTTGCTGGACTATGATTGACATGTGGAGTCCTTAAATTAATACAGTGGATACCAGGTAGTATTAAAAGCTCGGCACAAATATCCATGTCCTTGCCCCGCAGCTAACGAAGTCGGAGGGTTTGATACTGAACTGGAAGTTGCATTAAGTGTCAGAGATGTCACTGCCTGACTAATAGTATATCTGACCAAGGAACCGTCAGGCTCTCCGGAACCGCCACATGCGGGCAACGTAATAGTCAATGACGCTAATGTGCCGCTAGGAAGCAACAGGGCTGTTTGTGTTCCAGTACCAATCACCACGGTACCGCCACTGGTGGGCGCATTAGAGAAATAGCTGTTGTCGATTTCTTGCTGGGTGTGGGCGAGTGTTCCAGTTACTTTTAGACTGTCATTGATGTTAGTAAGACCCGTTGAACGCGTGATGCCGATTGGACTATCGATGAAAGAGCCTGCATCACTATAGCGAGAAAGGGCAAAATCACTATTTACGTTCGAACCAGGCTCAGTCCCGCCAGTAGTATATGCAACCCATCGATTAAGTCCATTCGTCTGCATATAGACTGCACGGGATGATGAAGCCGGTGCACTGAGATAGAACTGCCCGCCATAAAGTGTCGTCTGGCCGAACTTATTAATAAGAGAAACACCAACGGCACCGTTGAAGAAATTAGAGTAGGCCGGTGTGCCACTTGGATAGCCGAGAGTCATCGGAGAAATTACTGTATTATCCGAACCCGCACTTGCGGCAATAGCATAAGTAGAACTAGGAGTATAGACAAATGTGCCACCGATCCAAGTATTACCTTGAGCATTTCCAGTATCAATTTTAACGTTTGCAATAGCATTGACTTCGTGGTCAATACCAGTGAATACGTTTCCTTGGATTGATCCTGTTCCGGGACCCCCTGCCGTCAAGTGATAGCCATAATCACCATAAGTACCAGAGCCGCCATTCCAATGATTGAATGCACCGGCATTGATTTGCCACGCATCACCATGCCCGTTATTTGCTGCTATGACTCCATCAAAATGACCATTAAGAACATAGTTGACTTGAATGGCATTGGCCGATGATGAAGTGCTATTATTTCCTACCCAAATGTCCTGAAATCTAACCTCGTTAAGCGCATCACTGAAATCAGTTTTCCCGAGTTGCAGGCACGTACCAGCGATATTGCATTTGATTCCGAATGATTGAAAGCGGGTATAAAATAAACCACCGCCAGCATTCCCTGTGTCAATGATTTTTATCGCTGGTGGGCTTGTTACAGCAGAAAAATCTAGTGTCGTGCTGTATTGACCATCACCATATACGCAAACCCCTATCGGAGAAACGGATGCCAAATCCCACGTCTGAGACGATGTGAATTTGTACGTCCCCGCAGGCATATACCCACATTTATGAGTAGTAAGAAGCGCCGCATAGAAGTTGCTAAATGCGGTATCTACGGCAATGACGCCAGTAGGATCAGCGCCAAAATCCAACAAACTCAGAGAATCGCTGAACTTGCTTAATAGTGAACGAGAAACACTCCCGACTCCGCTTTGCAAATATTGAAGATTACCCGTTGCACTCTGGGCATGCGCATTTGTATCAAATGAAAATCCACTAAATTTAGGACTAGGATACGATTGCCCAAAAGAAAAACTGCTCATCAAAAGAAGAGCAGTTGTGAGCAATACTTTAAATTTTTTCATTGTGCTCTCCTAAGAAATAGCAACATCGCCACCATCATTCCAGATTTGGCCTGCACTTCCGGGCAATGCAGTAGGAAGTCCAATCAAATCTAGAAGAGAGATGTCAAGAACTGTATTCATTGTGACGCCGGATCCTGTAATCTGAAGTGCATAACGTCCATTTGCTGCGTAGAATCCAAACATACCAGATGTATCTGTAGTCACTACATTTCCTGGAATTACAGTAATTCCATTATCAGAATAAATTGTAGCAGCAGTCATTGCAGGATAATTAAGCACTGTCACAGAAGCTCCAACTACTGGAGTTCCTGCTTGATTAATTACATTATTAATATACTTCTGCATGTTAATTTCTCCGTGACAGTGCAAGTTTCAAAGTCTTATTGTACTTTCTTCACAGGAATTTGAACTGCAGGAACTTTACCTGCATTGGATTCTGCAGCAGTAGCCGCAGTAGTTTCAGAATTTCCAATACTTTTTGCAAAATTCTGAGCACCATAATTACCCATGTCCCGCTTACCAATAAGATCTTTCAGCGCTTCTACAGATTTCATATCAAGACCAATTGCTTGCATCTGATTAGGATCGCCGAGAAGATTCACAATCTGTGCACGTTCTGCAGCTGCCATTTCTTCGCGCATTGCAATTACCGGATCGGCAAGCGATTCATCAATTTCAGATTCTTCAGGATCAATATAAATATGATCATGTCCATCACCATGAACTGCTTTCAATTCTTCAATTTTTTTAATATCTTTTGTCATGTACCAACCATGCGGACTGGCGCCACGAGGAGCAAATACTGCTTTGCTGCCATCTTTAAAAATATAAACAATACGAGCAAGACGAGACTTGAAAATTGCAAGGGTAGCCATTTTAGGAACTCCGTTGGATTAGAAGTGGGCAATTGGTCAGAATGAGAATAAAAAAGAGAGGGTATACAACCCCTCTCAAACCAACGGCCCCTGAAACTTGTTAGATGGAATTAACCATTAGCTGCTGCCGTGAACCCGTAAACAACACCATTTGCCGGCGGGTTCTTAACAACGCAGGTCATTTCCGTGGTGAGAGTACCACCAACTGCATCAATACCATTATCTTGAGCGGCATCACCAGAAGCATTAAATTCACGATTTTGCGTCTTACGATCGCCAAGATAAGCAACACGGAACGTAGAGAGGTCAACACCAACTGCCATCGACGACCACGTAACGTTCGAGTTAAACAGCGGATGTTCAATCAGACGAAACGTACCACGAGCAATCTTAATCGTAGCGAATTGCAGACCCCACGAAGTCTGACCATCAACCATGTAGTACGTACCATTCAAGCGACCAATATTATTAATCACTTTCTTGGCAGTACCACCAACGAACAGAACACGTTCATTTGCAACTTTCGGATCAGTTGCTTGATTGAACAGCGGGTCAAACATTGCTTCGAATTGCGTGTAATTAGTAGTCGCAGCTGCCGTATACACGTTCGGAGCAGAGTAATACGACGGATAGTACGCAAGATTACCAACGATATTAATCAAGCCATCCATCGTGCGGAACGGCTGACCATTGCGGGTACCTTGTGACTTTTGACCAAAGAACAGTGCAGTCTCAATATCTTTTGCATGGAAAGCTGCGCAATCAATACGCGATTCTGCAATATTAGTTTCACCTGCAATCATCTCCGTTGCACGAATCGTTTCGGAAATCGCCCAAGTATTACGGAAGATTTGCGTAAGATTCGTAACACGCACCGGGTTGATAATCAGGCTATTCGGACGTAGCGAAGCTTCTTCGTATGCATTACCAACTTGATAAAGAACCACGTTAGCACCGATAGCAGCAGGAGCGACAGTACCAACACCACGAGTAACAGTAACCGAAGTCGGCGAAACAACTTGGTTAACAATCACGTTTTCACCAGTGGTGGGGACAGTCATAATCATGCCCGGAAGCACGTTAACCGTAGAACCGACAGTGAAAGTGGTATCAGTAGAAAGCTGACCAGCAGCAGAAATAGTCAGTTGCGGAAAGAGCATAGTTTTCGTAAAGAAGCCATGTTCAATCTGCACTGCAGTTTCCGTTTCAAGCATAGACGTCATACCGAACAGCGGTGCATTACCATTCGGCATCAGTCGCGTAATCATGCCGGCGAAAGATTTACGCGCAAGATCTTGCGTAAGTTGGCCGGTCGAGAAAATACCAACGCTCATGTTATCTCTCCCAGATTAAAGAACATAAAGTGCATAGGTGCCAGGAGTGGTCGTGTTCGGTTGCGGCTGACCATTCGAGGCGTATTGAACCGTTTGTACAGCATTGGTAAGTTTCTTAAGAATCAAACAACCAAGTGCAGAAGCTGCAATCGAAGTTTTAGGCGACGTAAGAGTCACACCGCTAGCACCTGCAATTGTAGCTGCAAAAGCAACTTGGTTAGAATACCAAATAACCATGCAGTCACCGGGCGACATACCATTACCAACACCTGCATCAAGGTTAGCAGCAGTATCAAAGGTATCAGTAAAACCTGCCGTAGGGCCCGTACGATAAACAATTCCACCATCAATAATCTTATTGGTAATCGTACCAGCACCAACAGTAGGAAGTGAACCACTATCAAGACCTGGATTATCAGTATTACCATAACCAGGGCCGCCCAGCAATTCAATGCCGGACGGATCTTTAAGAATAGGACGTGCCATACCGCCCTGAGTTTGCAGACCAATCGTCATGATTAGCTCCTAGAAATTGCGTGTGAATTAAAAAGAAAGACCACTGCTACCAGTATCAAAGAATTTATCCCATTCATTCGCTTGATCATTTTGCCGTTGTTGATCTTTTTGTGCCTGTACTTGTTTAGCGGGATTAAAAACATCTCCTACTTTAGTCAGATAATCTTCTGCCATAGACTGCAATTCAGCAGCCGTAGCATTAGGATATTTCTGCGAAAACTGAGCACGCATCATATCCACCATCGGACGTACAGCAGGATCAAGCAAAGCAGGATTTTTTGAGGCAAGACCTTCTGTGATTTGCTGATCACGAATCTTACCAGGCAGCCGTTGTTCGGCTTGAGAAAGTGCTCGGGTAATTCCCGATTCTGCAATTTTAGTTGCAGCGACAGCAGCATTTGCGTAAACATGTTGAGACATGGTATTCATGATTTCCATCATGGCTGCCACGCCTTCTTGTCCGCCAGCTACAATTTTGGCAAGTTGATCAGGATTAGCCACAGATTTAAAATCAATTTTCTGTGCTGCTTCCATGACCGACTTAGAATCAACGTTGAAGAGCGGAGTGTTAGTAGGAGTAATTACTTCGCCCTTGTCGTTAGTAGGAGCTTCCCACAGCTTGGAGAATGCGTCCAAAGGGGATTTATTTTGATCTTCAGTTTGAGTACCTGCAGCAGGCCCATTAGTAGGATTGGTACCATTAGGTGCAGTTGTAGCAGATGCGGGAGCAGCAACTCCAGTTCCCTGAGGAATATTACCTTGAGTAGGAACAGAAGTATTAGGAGCAGGAGCGTGCTTAGCACCAGAACCAAAGAAAACGTCCATAAGACCAGCCATGATTATTCTCCTTCAGGGGGATTAGTTTGAGAGGAATGACCGAAAATATTACCGTCGGCTGGCGGTTGATTAATTACGTAATCGTTACTATGAGATGCTGCATCTTCTTCACGAATATTAATTTCCATTGATTCGGAAGTAGAAAGCAAATATTCCATTGAAGCAAGTTGACCTTTAAGAAATGCTCGTTGGGTTTCAGCTGCACGAAGATCATCATGTTCTGATGCTTCGATATTAACTAATTGTTGAACGATTTCTGCACACTGAGTTTGAATCCACATTTTCTGAAGTGGATTAAATACAGAAGCAGATTTCATTTCTTGTTCTGTAAAATCGTATGCTGTGAAACGAGTTATTTTAGGCGTCGGCATTTTCTTGTTCCTTATAATCTTCAATAATATCTTGCATGTATCTATCTAATTCATCGTAGATAGGATTGTATAAGTATTCATCACTTTCCATAGAAGTCACCAATTGGAAGGTGGAAGGTGAGTTGCGTACCTACCCCGTCTGCTGCATTCCGCGCAGTTTTTGCTTCTCACTCCTACGTTGAAAATAGCCGTTGCGCTTCGCTCCACTAGTCTATTTGCATCTTCGTCGATCGAATCAACTGCGGCTTCCATGCAGCCGAGGGGAAGGCACTCTCCATCGGTACTGGAAGATGGGCGCTGCTAACTAGCTACTAGTAGTCATACTTTGTAACATCTGAGAGAGCACTGATCCACCAGTTTCTGGCTCGCCAGAGTTGTTAGGATTGGGAGACATATTATCAGCAGCTCCAGCGCCAGCTTGATTGGGGTTCCAACCGAACTGTGCTGGATCTGGTTGCGGTGGCATCATCTTAGTTGTTTCTTGTACAAGCTGCGTTAGATTCTCAGGATTAGCAGCTTTAACTAAAACTTGTACAGTTTCCATAACTTTCTGCACAGCCGCAGTCCATTGACCCATTGCTTGCTCATAAGCCATTTGTTGCGGTGGCTTACGGAAATCGTTTACATCTGCACCTTGTGTTTTCAAGAAATATGTGAGTAATGCGCCTACATCAAATTGCTGTGCGATGGGCGATCCAGGAGTTCCAGCCATTTGAATCATTACTTGCATAGAATCTGCATCAATCATTTTATCTACTGGGTTGAGACCATCAGCAACCTTGAATTCCATAATCGCTTGCCGCAGTTTAATTGGGTCAACAGTGATGATTTGTTTTGATTGACGATCATAGAGTTGAGTACCGCCTTGGAATTGGAGCACGTTAGTTTTAAGAACCAGTTTGATTCGAGAGAATACTTGGGCCTCATACATCATGGAAATAACTTGATCGGGAGCTTGTGCATGTGCCATGATATCTGAATACTCGTGCATTGTGCGGTTGCCTTTAGTAAATTGACCTTGGCGAGCAGAATTCTGATTGACTAGAGAATTGGAAGCAGAGTTGAAGAATTGGATACATTGAAGAATATCTGGGAGTTGGTTGTCATTAAATGGAAATGGATAGACAGCTTCTTGAAGTGGTTTGCCGTATGCGGCCGGGCGAACTGGAATCTTTGCAGAAGGATTCTCAGAATTAATGTGTGCTTTATCAACACGAGATGGATCGTAAAGGACACGATCAGAAACTGCACGACGGCGACTATGGACAAGACTGTTTACAAGAGCTGTGGACACATCTTGATATGGGCGCACATTCTGAGCAACAGATTTTGTTTGATACATAAGCCCATCTTCTTTTGGCTGCCCCATAAAGATTGGGATAAGATTATGAGCATTAGTTTGGCGTTCGGCAAAGATAAGAACTTGATGATTTACAATAATCAGTTTCCAGACTTGCGGCGTATTAGGTGCAGGGACGTTGAGTGAGAAATCACTTGGAATGAGACGTGCATAAAGAGTAGTGACTTCGTACATATTCTTATACTGTACTTTGTTGTCACCGCCTGTAACTCCTGCCCACATCATCCAATCAGTAGTTGCGCGAGGATTCTTATTAATCAATGCCCAGGGATTAACCTGTGGAATAAAGTAAGACTGGATACCGCCAGGCGAATAACCACCAGCACTGAATCCTCCGCCAGATTCGAATGCAGCGATGATATTTGCGTTGATTTTGTATGGAAGCTTATTGATAAAGGACTTCAATTCTGTACGAGTAAAGAGTTCAGTATAACCTGCAAACTCGCCTCGTTCAGGAATCTCTGCTGCAGCGTAACGGGAATCAAAAAAATAATTGTATGGGTCGATTCGTTTGATGCAATTTCCGCTCCAGATAATTTCTTTGGGCTTTCCTTGTTTTCCTCCATGATACCCTATATCAGTTTCAAAAGATGGAGTGACAATATCTTGCCAAGAGACTTCAATTGCAGAATGGTTGTATTTGAATCCATCAAGAAAAAACAATAGGAATTGGCGAACCCAATTCCCGCGAGTGGCCTGGTCATCAATAATTGCTTGGAGCTGCATTGCAGCATCTTGATTCTGTGGATCTGCTACAACTGGAAAGAGTGGTTGACCAGTAAGGAATACTGAAGCCTGATACGCAACTGCATTTTCCACCGTCGGCTGAATGATTGGCATTGTGATATTTTGGAATCTAGTGGGGTCGCCATACATATTAGCCAATCGTGCCCGCACATTCTCTTGCGTGTAATCAATCTCGCGCATGTATGCTAGATCAACTTGACGCATCTGCTCACGAATATTCCATTGCTGATTCAGCATTTGATAGCACTGTTTGTGAAACTGGATTATCCCCTCTTGCTGCTTTTTAGTCAGCTGAGTGGACATGTTTGTATTAGCAGTCATGGCTTCTTCCTATTCAAATGTTTGAGAACTTCTTTATGAATGGAATCACAAGAGATACCATCCTGAGTAATTGTTTTCCACACTGCCACTTTCCAATCATCTTGATATTTCTTTTTGATTTTCGATAACCACAATTTTACTTGTGGAAGTGGAGTAAAGACTGTGGGGATATTCATTGGCGCCCTCTAAAATGGTGAATTATGATCAAGCACAGGAATTGCATTCCATTCTTGCTCTTCTTGAATTGTGTATGCTTCAATGAGTTGAGAATACAGTTCAATCATTTTTGGAGCGTAGGTAAGTAAGTCAAGCACACCATCAGTATTATCTCGTTTCAATGGACGGAATTCTGCCATTTGGAGATGGGCAACTCCGCGCGCGTCTGGATGAATAAAAATCTCACCTGCCTGATATGATTGGAGCATTGTCATAATTGCCGCATTCTTAGATTGTGTGGTCTTATAGAGTTCAACACATTCAATACCTGTAATTGAATATTGTTGACACACCCAGTTAAACCACCATGCATATGTAGCTTGATAAGCTGTGGATTCCACTCCCACAACTCGTACACCATGTTTCAATGCCATCATCAGAGCGCGCCGAATAGATTCTCCAGGTGACATACGCTCTTCATCTACTTCTCGTAGACATGGGAGATAATTGTGGACTTCGAAATATCCAACTGACACTGCATCGGAATTTGCATTATTTTTTGCAGAAGGATCTACAATAATGAATTTACCTGCTGCAGGTTCATCCCATTCGAATGGCTCGTCTGGGAGACGCGAGAGATCAATGAGATTATTTGCACAGGCGTTTTCATCATTAAGAACTTCTGCATAGAAAACTTCTGGATGGCCAGAAGCCATATCATTTTCAAATTCTGTAAGGAGTTGTGCAATTGGTTGGAGTCCTTCCCAAAGAGAAGTACCATCTGCAAGAATGCCACCAACAATAAATTTAGTCCATTTCGGATTCTTTTTAATTTTACGCAGAAGCGACCATTTAGTAGGATACATGTTTGCAATAAAAAGAAACATGCAGCCTTCTGGACTCTTCGCTTTCATTGCAGTGCCGTAGAGCCAAGTTTCTAATTGTTGTGCAAGAATCTGAGAATCTGCATCTTCACGTGCTTGAATATCATCAAATACCATCACATCTGGACGCGCATTATCTTCGTTGAGACCGCG
>Ga0307476_10002541_pt1 | contig 10900 bp, 14 predicted proteins | sample atmos_gasesECM2C_2_FD_203314 | JGI IMG/M metagenome (GOLD analysis project Ga0307476, IMG submission 203314) | Hardwood forest soil microbial communities from Morgan-Monroe State Forest, Indiana, United States - atmos_gasesECM2C_05 | ecosystem: Environmental > Terrestrial > Soil > Temperate... | reverse complement strand
GCTCTCCGTTGAAGAGCGGAACGAGGCGACGATCCCGACCCTCTCGGTGACGATGGTCTTCCCGACTCCGCGCCAGCAGCGGACGCCGAGAACCGACGCCGAGTAGCGCCCCCGGCGGCGGGCATCGAAACTAATCTAGGGCTACGCCCCCGTAGCTCAGCTGGATAGAGCGCCGGCCTTCTAAGCCGGATGCCGCAGGTTCGAATCCTGCCGGGGGCGCTCGAATCAGCCGCGGTTAGAGTCTCCTGATCGGCGAAGTCGCGACACTCCGCTGCCCGAGGATCCGACGCTGGCGGCGACCGCCGTCGCGCTTCGTGACACCGGTCAGTGGGCGGATATCGTCGATGGACCGAAGGGTTTTAGGTGGTCGAACTTTTCGCTATTTCCGCCGGAGCGCTGCCTCCAACTGATTTCACACGAGGTCCCTACCAATTATTTGGTAAAAATCAGGTGAATTCCGCGCGCGGGGATATCGCCCCTTCCTCGAGTTCCTCGTCGCCGTCGGCAGACAAGCCGCCCTTGAGGCCACCTCAGGGGTGGCTTGTCCGATGCCGCGATTGGTCGCCGCTCAGAGGCCCGGCGGGTGGCGGACGACGAAGCCCGCGCTCGAGGTGCTGGCGAGGTGCCAGCGGGGGCCGGTGCCCTGGGCGTCGCCGACCGTGTCCCAGCGCAGGCCGGCGATCTCGGCGAAGGTGTGGCCCGCGTTGGCATAGACGGTGATCCATTTGCCGGGTCCAGGGGAGCCCCAGCCCTCGAGCTCGCCCGAGGTCAGCGGCCGCGGGATCAGGCCGCCGCCGAAGAGGGCGAAGCTGACCGAGCCCGAGCAGTCGTATCCGTGCGAGTACCAGGAGCCGTGGCCGCCGCCCCATATATAGGGACGGCCGACGATCGTGTTGGCGTTGTTGATCACGTTCTTGACGGCTTCCGGGGCGTCGGGCGGCGCCAGGGCGACGCCGCTGAGCAGGATCGCGCTCGATTCGCCGTCACCGCGGGTGTGGGCGAAGATCTCGTCGCGGCTCATCGCCGAGGTGTGGGGGACGACGGTGCCGTTGCTGCCGGCGGAGGCCGGCGGCAGTTCCGAGGGGTCATCGACGACTTCGTCGAACGCCGACGCTTTGGGCTTCGGTTCTTCGGAGCTCGCCCTGGCGCTAGCGGCTTCGCTGTTCTCGATCCGGAAGCGGGCGTCCAGCAGGGCAAGGCTGTTGCCGATCGCGGTCACCGCGTGGTTGGGCACGTTGCCGCCGATCGCCGCCAGCACGGCATGGCCGAGGACCTTCAGCGCCGCATCTTCTTCGCCGGCGGGGGGCGCGGCGCCGGAGCTGGCAGGGGTCGCGAGCGCCAGGCAGAGCAGCGTCGCGGCGGCTGCCAACGTGCGTCTGAATGAGACCTTCATGGCCGAACCCATCCCCCTGCGGACCTTAGTGGGCGATTGTTGACTTCATCTTTGCGTTAGAACTGTCGGTGAGGGTCCGGACGCGTGAAAATTCTTCTAATCCCACTGGCGATCATCGCCTTCATCCTCTTCCTGATCGTGCTCGGCGCGATCGGGCTCGGCGTCGCCTTCGTGTTGATCTCGATCGTGCGCGGTGTCTGGCGCTTCGTCACCCGGTCCGAACGGCGCCGCGAGCGGCGCGAGGCGCGGCAGGCTCAGCAGGCGTGAGCGCCGGCGGCGCTCTTGACGACCTCGAAGGCGCTGCCGGGGATCCGCTTCAGCTGGTTCAGGTTCTCGTCGTCCCAGCGGCGGTCGCTGGAGCCGCTGAAGTACCAGTTGGAGCCGTTGTCGGCGACGATCAGCCCGTAGTGCTTCATCGCCGTCGCGATCACCTTGGCGGCACCGCTGAAGCGGCCGAGGCCGTAGCCGGCCTTGAGCCGCAGGCGCAGGCCCATCGGCGGAGCGCTGGGGCTGGAGGTGTCGCCGGCGCAGTGTGAGGCGGGGTGGATCCAGGCGTCGCGGGTGCTCTCGACGGTAACCCGGATCGCGTGGTCGAGGTGGCCGGCGGCGACTTCGTCATAGCGGACGAGGCCGGCGAAGATCGGCAGCCCGGCGGCATCGGCCGAAGTCCAGCCCTCGGGCCGCAGCGCCGTCGATTCGAGGTCCCAGACGCTGCCCTGGTCGGCGTTCCAGTGCGGCTTCGGCCTGGCGACGAAAAAGGCGCGGTAGAGCTCGTAGAGCTTGCAGTCGGCGCGGTCGACGACGAGTACGTGGCGGTCCCCGTCGGAGCCGTTGCCGCCCTCGACCAGGGCGCCGCCGGGCACGGGGTAGGGGCCGGGGTCGCTCTCATCGCCGTAGGCGGTGAAGCGGATCGGGAGCTTGGGCTGGCCGGGACCGACGACGGCGAAGGGGAAGCCGTAGGGCCGGGGCGAGCCGAAGTCGGGGTGGAGGAAGGCGCCGCCGTGGGAGTTGATGTAGGAGATGTAGGCGGCGGAGCGGGGATCGCGCGGGGCCTTGGAGATGTCCTGGTTCCAGGCGGCCTCGTTGCCGAGCGACGAGGCGTTGGCCGGCAGCGAGGCGGGCGGGTCGGGGAAGACCTGGCAGGAGCCGAGGTCGGTGCTGGCGGCGTGGACACCGGGGGTCGCGACGAGCACTGCGCCCGCGGCGAGGATCAGGGCGGGGAGCAGACCTCGCTTTCGACTTTTGCCCGCCCATAGGCGGCACAAACTCGAAACCGTCACTGCGGCGGCCAGCCCTCGCGGACCGTGATCCGGCCGATCTCGAGCTCCTCGACCTTGAGTCTCTTCACTTCGAGCTGCTCGATCTGGGCGCGCTTGATCTTCAGCCGCCCGATCGCGAGGGCGCCGATCGCGAAGGCCCCGACCGCGGCGGCGCCGACGGCGAGGGCGCCGATCGCGAGGTTGCCCCGCGCCGCGGTGCCGGTCGCCGAGGCGCCGGTCGCCGTCGCGGGCCGGATCTCGCGGCGGAAGATCGCGGGCGGCGCCTTCGCCTTCCTCTTCAGCTTCTTCTGCTTCTTGTCGACCATCGCCGGAACGGTAGCCCCTCTAGCCTGACGGACTCATGAGCATGGACGACCGTCCCACCTTGCTGGCAATCCAGCACGTCCCCTGGGAGACGCCGCACCGGATCCTCGATGCCTGCGGGGAGCTCGCGGTCCACACCGTCAAACCGCTCGCCGGCCAGGCCTTGCCGGCGCCTGACGAGGTCGCCGGCGCGGTGGTGATGGGTGGGCCGATGAACGTCGACGAAGTCGAGCGCTTCCCGGGGCTGGCGGCCGAGTGCGAGTGGCTGGCGGCGGCGGTGGAGCGGCAGCTGCCGGTGTTGGGCATCTGCCTCGGCGCGCAGCTGCTGGCGCGGGCCCTGGGGGCCGAGGTTCGGTCCGGGGCGCGGAAGGAGATCGGCTTCGCCCCGGTCGAGGTGACCGACCCCGAGGATCCGGTGCTTGGCGATCTCGCCCCCGGGGCGGAGGTCCTGCACTGGCACGGCGACGTCTTCGAGCTCCCCGACGGGGCGACGCACCTGGCGTCCTCGGAGCTGACGGAGAACCAGGGGTTCCGCCTCGGCAACGCCTGGGGCGTGCTCTTTCACCCGGAGGCCGACTACGCCCTGGTCGAGGCCTGGCTCGGGGTGCGGGAGATGGTCGACGAGGCACTGGCGGCGATCGGCGACGATGGCGTCGCGGCGCTGCCGGCGCGGGCCGAAGCGCTGGAGGGCGAGCTGATCACCCGCACGACTCCCGGCTTCGAGGCGTTCGCCGGGATCGTCGCTGGCCATCGTTAGGGTGCGCGGCGATGAGAAAGCTGCTGACTCTGGCGGGGTTGGTGATGGCGCTGGCCGCGCTCGCGGGCTGCGGTGGCTCGGACTCGGATTCGACCGCGGCCGAGGCGACGACGGGCGGCTCCGGTGAGGCGCTGACGAAGGCGGAATTCATCGAACAGGCCGATGCGATCTGCGAAGACCACGCTTCCGAAAGGGAAGAACTTCAGGAACAAGCGGCCGAACTCGCCGAAGAAGTCAATGCCGGCGACGACCAGGCCCGAGAAGAACTTGCCGACCTGCTTTCCGAGGCATCCGGCAACGCCGAAACGGAGTACGCCGAGCTTCACGATCTCATCCCGCCGTCGAGCGACGCTTCGCTGATCGGCAACATGCTCTCGACCGCGGACGACCAGGTCGGACTGACCGAAGAAGCCGTCGATGCCCTGCGCGAAGAGGACTACAAGACCTTCTCCGCGCTCACCGTGGAGACCGGCAAGCTGAAAGCGAAAGCCACCGCGATCGCGGTGGGTTACGGCCTCAAGGTCTGCGGCACCGAAAGCGAATAGTCGCCGCGGTCGGCTGACGCCCGACGGCTCAGGCCGCCATCGCCTCGATCCCGTCCAGCATCCACTCCAGACCCTGTTCGAAATCGGCTTCCGGCGGTAGGCCGAAGCGGCTGGGCTGGCGGCGGTGGCTGCCGAAGGCGCGCTTGACGAGGTCCAGTTCGCCGGCCTCGAAGGCGGCCTGGACCTCGGGGTCGAGCTCCGGTCCCGGCTTGCCCGCCGCCTGCGTTGCCCGCATCGTGCGGATCGCGCGCTGCCGCGCCCGGTGCCGGAGGCAGTGGCCGACGACGTAGTCGTCGACCGCCATCAGCACGGCGCCGCCCTGCTCGGGTTCGACGCCCATCATCTCGACGACGCTGATCGACTGCTCGATGTGGCGGGTCATGTTGAGCCGCAGCCGGGGGCTGCGCGGCTGGGCGTCGAGCACCCAGAGGTGGGTCTCGATCGCGTCGCGGGTGCGAAGGGCGATCGCCCGCAGTGCTGCCCGCCAGTCGACCGGCAGCGGCTCCGGCACCAGCATCTCGCTGGCGACCCGGTCGCGCATCAGGTCGAGCAGCTCGTCTTTGCCGGCGACGTGCGAGTAGGGGGTCATCGTTGCGACCCCAAGGCGCTCGGCGAGCTTGCGCATCGAGACCGCGTCGAGGCCCTCGGCATCGGCGAGCGCGACCGCCGCCTCGACGATCTCCTCTCGCCGCAGCGCTGCCTTCTCGGATTGGACGACATCCACTGGCCGTACACTGTACAGTCATTCGCCCGTACGACGTACGGCCGTCTTCCCCCCTTCGGGGTAATGGCGGCGGCGGTCGGACTCTCCCCGCATGCCCTCAGCGATCTCGGTCAAATCCCTGCGCAAGTCCTTCGGCGAGTTCGAAGCCGTGCGCGGCGTCGACTTCGAGGTGGCGGCCGGCGAGGTCTTCGGCTTCCTCGGCCCCAATGGGGCGGGGAAGACGACGACGATCAACATGCTCTGCACGCTGGCGAAGCCGAGCGGCGGCAGCGCCACGGTCGCCGGCCACGACGTGGTCACCGCTCGCGATGAGGTCCGACGCCACATCGGCCTCGTCTTCCAGGACCCGACCCTCGACGGCTACCTCAGTGCCGAGCAGAACCTGCGGCTGCACGCCGAGCTCTACGGGGTGGAGAAGGCGGCGGTGGCGCCGCGGATGCGCCAGGTGATGGAGATGGTCGGGCTCTGGGAGCGCCGCGAGGCCCAGGTCCTGACCTTCTCCGGCGGCATGCGGCGGCGGCTGGAGATCGCCCGCGGCCTGATGCACTCGCCGCGCGTCCTCTTCCTCGACGAGCCGACGATCGGCCTCGATCCGCAGACGCGGAGCTCGATCTGGGGCTACATCCGTCAGTTGCAGGAGAGCGAGGAGATCACGATCTTCATGACCACCCACTACATGGACGAGGCCGAGTTCTGCGGCCGGATCGCGATCATGGACCACGGCGAGATCGTCGCCCTCGACACGCCCGAGGCCTTGAAGGAAGGCGTCCGCGCTGACCGGATCCGGATCGAGACCGACGACGACGGCGCCGCGATCGAGGCGATCGCGGAGACCTTCGGGCTCGAGGCGACGATCTCCGAGGGCGCCGTCAGCTTCGCCGTCTCCGAGGGCGAGGAGTTCGTGCCGCGCCTGTTCGCCGAGCTGCCGGTCCCGATCCGCTCGGTCAGCGTCTCGCGGCCGACCCTCGACGACGTCTTCATGGCCCACACCGGCTCGACGATCCGCGACGCCGAGGAGCTCGGCCGCGGCGATCAGAAAATCGCGGCGCAGATGCTGTCGGGGATGAAACGGTGAGCACGGCCGCCGCCCCCGTCGTCCGCGTCCACGTCCCGGCCCGCAGCTGGCGCAGCGAGCTGCGGGCGGTGAAGATCGTCTGGTACCGGGAGCTGATCCGCTTTCGCAGCGACCGGGTCCGGATCGTCACCCAGCTGGTGCAGCCGCTGCTCTTCCTCTTCGTCCTCGGCGCCGGGCTCGAACAGCTCTCTTCGGCCAGCACCCACGGCGTCGACCTCAAGACCTTCATCTACCCCGGCATCCTCTGCATGTCGGTGATGTTCACGGCGATGTTCTCCGCCGCCTCGATCGTCTGGGACCGCGAGTACGGGTTCCTGCGCGAGATGATGGTGGCGCCGGTGCGACGCAGCTCGATAGTGATCGGCAAGTGCGTTGGCGGCGCCACCGTGGCCGGCTTCCAGGGGGTGATCATGATCGCCCTCGCGCCTGTGGTCGGCGTCCCCTACAGCCTCACCCTCGTCCTCGGCGTCCTCGCCCTGCAGTTGCTGCTCGCCTTCAGCATCACCGCCTTCGGCGTCATGGTCGCTGCCCGGATCAGCCAGATCCAGTCCTTCATGGGCGTCATGCAGCTGGTAGTGATGCCGATGTTCTTCCTCTCCGGCGCCCTCTACCCGGTCGCCGACCTGCCCGGCTGGCTCGCGGTCCTCAACCGCCTCGACCCGCTGACCTATGCGGTCGAGCCGATGCGGACCCTCGTCTTCGCCCACCTCGACCTCAGCTCGGCGGCGGAAGCGAGCCTCAATCCCGGCGTCACCTGGTTCGGCTGGACCGTCCCCGTCGCGCTCTCGATCTTCACCGTCTTCGCGTTGGGGATGACCGTGCTGGCGATCGCGATCTGGGAGTTCAACGCAGGGGAGTAGTCCGGCTCACAGCCGGTGGCGACGGTCCCCTGGGCGAGCATCACGCAGCCGCTGTTGGCGGCGTTCGCCTTGCGTGAGAACGAGAGGTCGAAAGTGGCGAGCGTCGAGGGGGTCGCACGGGTAGCCAGTTGAACCGTCCAGGCACCGACGAATTCCTCGAACCCGATTCCCGCCGTCATCCCCGGTTCGAAGAAGCCGCCGTCATTGCCGGGGCCGTACTGGAGCGTCTCGTCGAGGACCGCGCCGGACTGGTTGGGGATGTCCCAGCGAGCTTTCGGCGACGTGGTCCCGGCGGCGCAGATCGCGATCAGTGGGCCGATTCCCGGAATGCTGAGGAGCTGTGCCTGTTCGCCCGCGGCAAGTTCGCGCCGGGCGCTGAGGAACTGACCGCCGCCGCGCAGGAAGGCGCTCGCCGGCATCCCCTGCAGCGCGGCGGCGTTCGCCGCGTTGGCTGCGCTGTCGGCACTGGCAGCGGCGGGAACTTTGCCGAGGGTCGACAGCTGCACCTTGTCGCCGGTCACGGCGCCGTCTCTGATCTTCGCCGTGCTCACCGCGCCGGCCTTGAGCTGGTTGGCGCCAACCGAGTTCTTCGCCAGCTTGCCGGCGGCGAAGGCGATGCCGCCGCTCAGCGCTAGGAAGAGCGCCAGCGTTGCGGCGACGTTGGCGTAGGTGAGGTGTCGGCGGATTCTCTTCATGGTCATCCGCAGTACGGGGTGGCAGGCGAAAAGGTTCGATCCGGGCCGGCGAACCTCACCCCTTAGGCTGATCAGCGTGGAAATCGCGCTGATGGTGGAGGGCCAGGAGGACGTGACCTGGGATGACTGGCTGGCGCTGGCCAGGGCCTGCGAGGAGCACGGGGTGGGAGCGATGTTCCGCTCCGACCACTACCTCTCGGTCGACGACCGCCGCGAGCGCGGCTCGCTCGACGCCTGGGGGACGATCACGGCGCTCGGGGCCGTCACCGAGAAGCTGAGGCTGGGGACGATGGTCTCGCCGGCGACCTTCCGCCATCCCGCGGTGCTGGCGAAGGCGGTCGTCACCGCCGACCACGTCTCCGGCGGCCGGGTCGAGTGCGGGATCGGGGCCGGTTGGTGGGAGCGGGAGCACGAGCTCTACGGTTTCGACCTGCCGCCGGTCGGGCCGCGGATCGACGCGCTCGAGGAGCAGATGCAGATCATCCGCGGCCATTGGGGCCCCGGCCCGTTCAGCTTCGAGGGCAAGCACTTCTCGGCCCGCGAACTCGATGCGCTGCCGAAGCCGGTCCAGCAGCCGCGGCCGCCGCTGATCCTCGGCGGGCGCGGTGGTCCCCGCAGCCTGCGGCTCGCTGCCCGCTATGCCGACGAGTACAACTGCGTGATGGCGGTCCCGGAGGAAGTCGCTGGTATCCGGGCGCGCCTCGACCAGGCGTGTGAGGTCGAGGGCCGCGACCCGGCGACGCTGCCGCTCTCGATGATGACCACCTGGCTAGTGGGTGCGGACGAGGCCGACCTGCGCGACCGCGCCGCGCGGCTCTCGGAGTGGAAAGGGGAGGGCGGCGACGGCGACGCCTTCCTCGCCGGCCTGCGCGCGGAGGCGATCAAGGGAACCGTCCCGGAGGCGGTCGAGCAGCTGCGGCAGCTGGAGCGGGCGGGGCTGACCCGGATCATGGGCCAGCACCTGCTGCACCGCGACCTCGACGCAGTCGAGCTGATGGGGCGGCAGGTCGCCCCGGCGCTCATCTGAGCCGACGAGGCCGAGTGACTAGGATCGACGCATGAGCCCCGAGAACCCGGTTCTCATTGCCTACGACGGCTCCGACTTCGCCAAGGAGGCGATTGCCGAAGCGGGCCGCCAGCTCCGCCCCGGCCGCGCCGCCATCGTCCTCACCGTCACCGAGCCGCTGGAGAAGATCCCCTTCATGGGCGCCGCCGGCCTCCCGGTCGACGACGACACGATGGAGACCCTCGTCAACGCCGCCACCAGCGGGGCGGAGAAGACCGCCGAGGAAGGCTGCGACCTCGCCCGCGAGGCGGGCCTCGACCCCGAGCCCGCAGTCGCCCCCGGCTCCCCCATTTGGGAGCGCATCGTCGCCACCGCCGACGAGCGCGACGCCTCCCTCATCGTCATCGGCTCCCGCGGCCTCTCTGGCATCAAGCACGCTGTCCTCGGCTCCGTCGCCGCCGCCGTCGCCCAGCACAGCAAGCGAACCGTCCTGATCACCCACAAGCGCTAGATTTCTCCCCGCGCGGTGGCAGTAGCTCAGTTGGTAGAGCTCCGGCTTGTGGTGCCGGCGGTCGCGGGTTCGAATCCCGTCTGCCACCCCTGAAAGACCTGCAAATAAAGCGCGTGACCTCACCAGTCCAGGTGACGTGATCGCGCAGGAGACTCCGACTGTCAAGGTCGATCCGACTCGATCACCCAGCCGAGGTTGCCGACCGGGCCGAGGTGCCTCAGCTTGTCGGGGTTGGAGATCGAGCCGATCGCCTTGATCTCGCCGTCGGCGACATCGAGGGCGGTGACGCCGACCAGGCGCTGCCGGCTGTCGAAGACGAGCATTCCGGGGCCGCCGTTGATCTCGGTCGGGCGGAAGGAGATGCCCGGGAGTCGGGTCTCTGGGCTGAGCCATTCGATCAGCGTGCGGGCGACGCGGCTGCGGCCGCGGAGGGTCTGGGCGAGCGCCGGTGCCTTGCCGCCGCCGTCGCCGGTCAGCTCGACGTCGTCGGCGAGCAGCGCCTCCAGCCCGGCGAGGTCGCCCTGTTCGGCGGCCTCGAAGAAGCGGCGGGCCAGCTCCTGCCGCTGCTCGCGCGTGGTCTGGAAGCGGGGCCGGCCCTGCTCGACGTGGCGCCTGGCGCGGGAGGCGAGCTGGCGGACGTTGTCCTCGCTCTTGCCGACGATGGCGGCGATCTGGGGGTAGTCGTAGTCGAAGACGTCGTGCAGGAGGAGGACCGCGCGCTGCTCGGGCGAGAGGCTCTCGAGCAGGACGAGCAGCGCCAGCGACAGCGAGTCGGCCGTCTCGGCGTGGCGGGCGGGATCGTCCTCGCCGTCGGTGACGATCGGCTCCGGCAGCCATTCGCCGACGTAGCGCTCGCGGCGAGCACGGGCGGAGCGGAGCTCGTTGATCGCCAGGCGGGTGGCGATGGTGGTGACGTAGGCGGGCGGCGACTCGATCAGCTCGCCGGCGTCGAGCGCCTGGTGCACCCGCAGCAGCGACTCCTGGACCACGTCCTCGGCTTCGGAGACGCTGCCGAGCATGCGGTAGGCGACCGCGAACGCGACCGGGCGCAGCTCGTCAAGAAGTAGGTCGCGATCGGTCATCACCACTAAGACAGCACAGCGGGCCGGGCTGTGACAGTTCGCGGGCGGTTGTCACATCTGCCTCCCAGGGCTTGTCAAGGGTTCGGAAACCCACGACATCCCGGAGGACGCAAGATGCAATCACGAATCGACCACCCGGCCCTGACCGTCAAGGGCGCAATGGAGGCGCTGCAGCAGCTCGAGAAGGCGATCAAACGGGCCGGCGTGCCCGAGGCGACGCACGAGCTGGTGAAGCTGAGGGCGGGGCAGATCAACAGCTGCAGCGGCTGCGTCGACCTCCACTCCCGCGCCCTGCGGGCGATGGGCGAGTCCGACGAGCGCATCGTCATGGTCGCCGCCTGGCGGGACTCTGCCTACTTCACCGACGCCGAGCGGGCGGCGCTGGCGCTGGCCGAGGCCGCGACCCGGCTCGCCGACCGTCCCGACCCCGTCTCGGACGAGGTCTGGGAGGAGGCCGCGCGCCACTACGACGAGGACGAGCTCGCCTCGCTCGTGCTCTCGATCGCCTCGATCAACGCCTGGAACCGGCTCAACGTCGCGACCCGGCAGATCACCAGCGATGCGGTCGAGCAGTTGATCGCCTCCAGGGCGGCGTAGCCAGATGCCGGCACCGCAAAACGCGTCTCGGGCACCCCAGGACGACGCCATCGATCGCGGGACGATGATCGT
>Ga0307476_10002540_pt1 | contig 10901 bp, 10 predicted proteins | sample atmos_gasesECM2C_2_FD_203314 | JGI IMG/M metagenome (GOLD analysis project Ga0307476, IMG submission 203314) | Hardwood forest soil microbial communities from Morgan-Monroe State Forest, Indiana, United States - atmos_gasesECM2C_05 | ecosystem: Environmental > Terrestrial > Soil > Temperate... | reverse complement strand
GCATACGCGCCGGTTGGGTTGTTGGAAAGTGGGTAGCGAGCCAGCACTGCCGCAATTGCCGGATTCACCGGTACCTGCAGCGTGTCCGTGCTGCCGTCCGGGTACTTCACGATATCCTGACCCGCTCGCTCGGCTGCGGTTGGTACGGCCAGAACCTGGGTCGTTCCCAGCACTTGCCTGAATCCCTGATACTGCACAAAATAGAACGTGCGGTCTCGGCCGTCATACAGATGGGGCAACACGACCGGGCCGCCATTGGTAAATCCAAACTCATTTCTGCGGAATGGAGGAATTCTGCCCGGCTCCGCAATCGATGGGTGATCGAAATAATTCCTCGCATCAAGAGCGGAGTTCCTTAAGAACTCGAAGAATGATCCGTGAAAACCGTTTTTCCCGGACCGTGTCACGATATTGGTAAAGCCAGCCGCGCCGCGCCCGACGTCGGCCGGCATCCAGCCCGAGCTTGACTGCAATTCCTGAATCGCGTCCACGTCGAAATTCGTGAACGTGCTCCCGCCCATCTCCGGATCGCTGACATCGGCACTGTCCATCGCGAACACGGCCTCAACGCCGCGCTGTCCGTTGATGGCAAACTGCTGGGTGAAATTCGTCTGCCCGTTCACGTCGGTCATCGTCCCCGCTGCTAACAACAACAACGCGCTGAAGTCGCGTCCATTCAACGGCAACTCATTTACCTTTTGGCTGGAGAGTTTTTCCCCGCCTGTTCCGCTGGCCGCGTTCGAAGTTGTGCTCGGGTTCCCATTCGAGACTCCTGCAGAAGTTTGCGGATTGGCTGCAATCGACAGCACATTTTGATCGGATACCGTCAGCACAATTACTATGCCGGTAATATCCAGTCCAGTTGACGCTGTCGGACCTCGCCCGGGCAGTTGCACGCTCACGGTATGTGGCCCGGGTCGAATGTCTGCAATCGCGAACCTTCCGTCGCTTCCCGTCACTACTGTCATTTTCTCTTTGGCGGCCGCCGTGTATACCGTTACCTTCGCTCCGGTCACAGGTTCACCGGCAGCCGTGCGTACGACACCGGTCCAGGCCAACGGCGACGGAGCACTCTGTTGTGCGTTAAGCGAGACCACGACCATCAGTCCCAAAAGCAAACACTTCTCTATTAGTCGGAAGGCCTTATGAAAGGTTCGAGCTATTGCGTGTGCCCTTGAGTAGCGGAATTCATACATGAAAACGTTCCTCGAGTGAAAGCAGAATGCAATCGCGCGCATGCAGCCTTTGATCGCGCAGCGTAGACCTTTGTCCCACTCCGTCACACGTCGACACGGCGTACCTATAGAAGCGCCCAACCGCTTCGGTTCACGTACTTGTGACTTCTATGCCTTGGGAGCGGTAGGGATTCAGGACATCTTCGTCTGATGCATCGGTGATCAAACGTGTCAGCCGGGAAGCAGGACCGACCAGGTAAGGTAGAGATGTCCCCATTTTCCGAAATGAAATCAGTCCAACCACTTCCGTCGAAGCCCCTATCATCGCTTGCTTCACGTACGCTTCTTCTCGGTCGCCGACGGTGATTCCGACCTCCGGGTGCAAACTGCACATTCCGAGAAAACATAGATCAGCGCGAATGGATTCGATTCGACGAATGGTCTCGATGCCTGCCGTGACCCGCGCCTCTTTGAGAAGATCTCCTCCAAGCATCAGCACGCTCAACTTCGGATGATCCGCCAACGCCAGCGCAAGCGGTGGGCTATTGGTAACGATCGTCGCCGAACGCTCTCTTGAAAGGTAGGAAGCAATTCGTAGATTGGTGGTACCTCCATCAATCAATACCACCTGACCGTCACGGATCATCTCAGCCGCCGCTCGAGCAATTCCGATCTTGCTCTCCATGTCGATTTGCTGGCGTGACTCGAAAGGAACGGCTTCCGCACGGCGAGGCAGGGCGCCGCCGTGTACCCGTTGGATTTTTCCCGAACTCGCCAGTTCGCGCAGATCTCGACGAATCGTGTCTTCCGAGACCCTGTATCGACTGCTAAGGTCCGCGGCGAGAACTCGGCCCTCACTGCCAAGCAGCTCGAGGATGTACTGGTGCCGCTCTTCTTTTAGGGCGATTTGGCTTGCTTCCGTTTCTGGTTTCATTCTGCCAGTTTGCACGGATACGCTTGGTTATGCACGTATATACGTGTATTATCCGATTTATGCATGATACTGGCAAAAGGAGCGCCATGCAAGGTCTTTCGCAAAAGCGTTCGGTTCGGGCGGTCGTCTTCGATTACGGAAACGTTCTTTCCCTCGATCAAACTTCGGAGGATATGAAAGGCATGGCGCTCGTGTGCGGCACTCCCCATGAGCGATTCTCGGAACTTTACTGGAAACTACGGCCGCCCTACGACCGGGGTGATATCGACGGACCTGCCTACTGGACAGCGGTGATTGGCCGGCAAGAAGGCCAGCAAGAACTGGCTTTGAGCAGAGATCAGATCGCAACGCTAATCAAGCTCGATAGGGAGAGTATCATTCGACCAAATCTAGGCGCTGTGCAGTGGGCAGAGCTGCTGCACCATGAAGGCTTCCCGTTAACCCTTCTCTCAAACATGCCGCTCGAGCTCAGCCGTCATGTGACCAAGTCCTTTCCGAGCCTCTCGACATTCGAACACCTGATTTATTCCTGCGACTACAGGTCCATAAAGCCGGAGCTGGCGATCTATCGAAATTGTCTGGAACTACTCAAAGCGGCCCCGGAAGAGATCTTGTACCTGGATGATCGCGCCGAAAACATCGAGGCGGCAGCTCGCTTAGGAATTAACGCTGTACTGTTTGACGCGGTCGAAAAGACTGCGGCAAGAGTCGAAAGCCGATTCGACATCCCTGTCCCGAGTTATGGCCGCCGTCGCCAATCAAGTTCACAGTACAGCTCAACAAATCAGCGCCCGGATCGGATGGAATCCGACTGATGCAGCAACGTAGTCTCCAACAGGTACGCGTGAGCGTGTCCTTAATCTTTCTGATCCACGGACTGATCATCGCAACCTGGGCATCGAGGATTCCTGCCTTTCAGGCGCACCTCCATCTTTCTCCCGCCGTTTTGGGCAGATCGTTGATGATGGCGGCAATCGGTTCCGTTCTCGCCATGCCTGCCGCGGGATGGCTCATTCACAAGTTCGGCAGTCTAAGCATCGTGATTGGTTCGACATTGGGGTCTGGCCTTGCACTGCCCTTGATTGCCGAATCCAATACGGTCCTAACACTGTCGGTCGCTCTTCTTTTCTATGGGGCGATGGCTGGTTCGATGGATGTAGCGATGAATACTCACGCCGTGATGCTCGAGAAGCGATACCAGCGTCATATCATGTCGTCATTCCACGCCCTCTTCAGCTTGGGTGGAATGGCCGGATCTGCATTAGGGGGATTGGTTGCTTCACTCGGGGTTCCGGCCGGGATTCACTTTTGGGTCGGCGGTATAGCGCTTGCCGCCACGTCCCGACTCGCATTCAGTTGGCTGCCGCTTCCCTCCGCGCCTGAGGACGCTGAGAAAGTGGCATCCGGAGGTACGATTACGTGGTCTGTACCATTAGGCGCGCTCGCTCTTCTTGCATTTTCGATCATGCTCGTTGAAGGTGCGATCGCCGATTGGAGCGCGATTTATCTCCGTACTTCGGTTCTCACCGGGCCAGGATTGGCCGCTCTTGGATATGCGGTGTTCTCAGGCGCTATGGCTGCGGGTCGCCTGACAGGCGACTATCTCACTGGGAAGCTTGGACGCGCGCACCTCGTATGTTACGGAGCTCTTTTGGCTGCGGCAGGGCTTGTCTTCGTCTTGTTGTTCGGCAATGCCGGTTGGGCGTTGGTGGGATTTACGTGCGCTGGAGCAGGTCTGGCCACGATTATTCCCAACACGTTTGCCGCTGCAGGGAACATTGAAGGCAGTGCACCCGGTCCCAGCCTCGCCGTAGTCACGACGGCGGGTTATGTTGGCTTCCTTGCCGGTCCGCCCCTGATCGGGTTTGTCGCGCAGCTTTCGACCATTCGCGCTGCGTTATGGATACTTGTAGTCTTGACCGGATTGAGCGCTTTCGCATCAACCTCAATGAAAAGAACTACGCCTCTTAGAAGAATACCCTGACATCCAGTCTTCCGCAAAGATCTCGAGCCGTTAGCACCTACGGCAAGCGGCAACGATACGCTTGTCAATGTGTCCCACGTGCGTGCTGCTGAGAAAAGGGCATCGAATTCGGGTGGCACTGGCCCGAGCCGACGCAAGCTTGTTTGAGCGGTACGCCATTGTGGAAGTACGGAGCGCGTCTTCCGTAGTGTTCATCTGTGAGCAATCTGAATGTTCTTTGCACATCCACTAGCAATACTGCGAAGAACGGCATAGGATGTTTGATCGTTGTTCCGAACCAGGCCGCTCGTCGCAAAAGAGTACAGCATTCACAGGTAACGAGGTTCCCTGATGGGGCCGAACGCAAGCCCGACACCAAGTCAGGCACCCAAGCAACCTCCCGCCGCAAACGGGCTGGCGCTTGTACGCGTGACGATTGGGGCAATGTTCGTGTGGGTCTTTTTCGAGAATCTGAGGAAAGGCCTCTACACACCGGGGGGTTACGCGGGTCTGATCAATTACTACATCAAGGCGAGCCACTGCCCGGCTGCGTGGAAGGCGGTGATGGGTCTGGCGGCAAACCACGCCGCGATGGCTGCTCCTATGCAGGCCATGACCGAGATCTCTCTTGGTATCCTGCTCGTCATCGGTTTGCTTACCCGTCCGGCCGCATTTGTGGCGTTTCTGTATCTCGGCAGCCTTTGGATTTCGGAGTGGGGCACCTCGTGGATCTGGGAACTGCTGGTTCCGGTGCTCGCATCGCTTGGGCTCGCGATCGGACGCGCCGGCCGGAGATGGGGCGTTGACGCGTCGCTGTCGCAGCGATGGCCATCCTCTCCGTGGTGGTGATTGGGCCGAGCCACTTGAATGAAGGTCACTTGAATCACGTTCACGTGCGAGTGTCCGTTATCATCCCTACCCATAATGAAGCGCAGGCGATTGAGCGCGTTTTAGCGGATCTCCCGTCCGACCTCACGACGGAGGTCATTGTTGTCGACAGCAGTTCGAATGACGGGACGCCCGAGATCGCCGCAAGAATGGGAGCCCGCGTCGTGCACGAACCCCGCCGCGGCTATGGCCGAGCGTGCCTTACCGGTTTGGCCTCGGCAAATTCCCCTGACGTGGTTGTGTTCCTGGATGGCGACTACAGCGATCGGCCCTCCGAACTTCCGATTCTCTTAGCGCCAATCATTGATGGACCTGCGGAGGGGCGTGCGGACATCACGCTCGGTTCCCGCCTGCATTCGCGGAGTTCTGCCGGGGCGTTGCCTTGGCATCAGGCGTTTGGGAATCGTATCGCCGCCAGCTTGATCAGGCTTCTGTATGGACTCGACATAAGTGATCTCGGCCCGTTTCGCGCCGGCCGCGCCGATGTACTACGCGCGCTCGCGCTCGAAGAGACTACCTATGGCTGGGCGGTTGAGATGATCCTCAAAGGCGCCCTGGCTGGATTCCGTGTGGTTGAAGTCCCCGTGAGCTACTACCCGCGTATCGGAAAATCGAAGATCAGCGGTACGCTGAAGGGCACGGTCGGCGCCGGTTGGTTCATTCTCAGCTTGATCGTGCGCTATTATTTCCGTCGACGAGCCGGGAGATCATCGTCAGCGTAATGGCCGGTACAAACGATTTCTTGTAGATGCTCCGAGGAACCCGTCTCCCATGACGATGACCGGCAAAACTAAGAAAGTACTTTTGTGGATAACCACCTCACTCGGCGGTGTTCTCGGATTTGTTCTCTTGATGTTGACGCCGAAGACCGGCAAGGGCATCCTTGCTACGTAGCCCTATTCGCGGTTCTTGTGGTCGTTGCGATTGCCCTTGCTCCCACGCGTGCAGGATACTGGCCTGGCAGACATAATGATCGTTGAGTCACCCAGCCTGACTGTAGAGCCGCCGAGCAAACGGGTCCGTATCCTCGTAATCATGGCGAAAGCACCGAGGCCAGGCGAAGTGAAGACCCGTCTGTCGCCCAGCCTTTCTCATGAGGCTGTGACTGATTTCTATTGCTGCCTTCTAGAGGACACGCTGGCGCTGGCAACGTCATTGAGCGATGTGGAAGTTGCCATCATGTGCCCGGACACCGACGTAAACGAGCTGGCGCAATTGGCAGGCAGTGAAGTGAGCGTAGTTGCGCAGAAAGGTGAGGGTCTTGCCGCAGGCCTCACTTCGGTGTTTGCGCACTTCGAGAAAGATCATCACAGGGACGACCATCCACGACGCGTTATAGCCTTCAACAGCGACAGTCCACACCTGCCGCGCTCTGTTCTCGAAAACGCGTTCGAAACGCTGGCCGCACATGACGTAGTCATTGGACCAACGCACGACGGAGGCTACTATCTCGTCGGGGCAAAGGCTTCTCATCCTACGCTCTTCGCAAGCGACGGAATGGGCACCAGCAGTGCGTTGGAGAGGCTCCTGTCGCGCGCACGAACTCTTGAGCTTTCCGTAGGTCTGGCCGCTCCTTTTTACGATATTGACGTAGTCGACGATTTGACTCGATTGGCAGAAGAGTTGCGGCTGGTTCCGGCAAGGGCGCCACGCACGGCAGCGTGGCTTAGAGAGTGGGAGCTTGTGGCGGCACAATCACGGACAGGCACGGGACCTTCGTGAAGGTTACCCCCGAGTGGAGAGTGTACATATTCGGCGCCACGTTGTGCGTGGCGCTGACGACGTGCTCACGCAACTTCGGTGATAGAGGTGGACCTTACTTCATGGCGTCTTTGACGCTTGCGGGGATCGTGTACCTCCTCGCGATCCGTGAGCTTTTCGCTACGCCAAAATTTGACCGGCGCGTTGTCGTTATTAGCCTTATCCTGGCTGCCGTGTGGCACATTGCATTTCTGCGAGTGCCCCCGGGCGCCGATGATGATATCCATCGCTATGTTTGGGATGGCCGCCTGCAGAGGCTCGGCTACAACCCTTATGTTGTTATTCCCAGCGCTCCTGCGTTCGCCGCGCTGCACACATCCGAGACACGCACGCTGAACAATCCGGATCTACCGAGCCCGTATCCACCGGGAGCACAGCTGTTCTTCCGAGCAGTGACCGCGATTCAGGAGTCCACTTTTGCGTTCAAAGTAGCATTTGTGGTTTGCGAGTTCGCAATTGTTTTCGTGTTGCTCGAAATCTTGCGTGGCGCCCGGCAGGGAGCGCACCTGGTTTTGGCGTTCGCCTGGAATCCATTGTTGGCCATTGAGGCGGCGGGAAGCGGTCACATTGACATTGTTGGCGCGCTATTGCTGCTGGTGTCAGCTGCTGCGCTGGTGCGCCGATGGCGGGCGACCGCGGCCGTTGCGCTTGGGCTGGCTATCGCAGTGAAATTTTTGCCGATCGTACTCCTGCCCCTCTACTGGAAGCGGGTTCGCATTCGCGACGCGGCACTGGCCGCAGCCGCGGTCGGACTCCTGTACGTGCCATTTCTTAATCGTTCATTTTTCAACCATGGCCTCATTCCGATCGGTTCGCTGGGTACGTATGTGCAGACTTTCCGATTTAATGGACCCGTGTTTGCGGCGCTCGATCAAGTCGCGCCTCCGCAGATGCTGGCGGGGCTGGCAGTGCTCGTCGGATTAGTGACTGCTACGTGGCTCAGAAGCGGAACGCCTGAGTGCTCCCCGGATCTATTTGCCTGGCCCGTGTTTACTTGGCCCACGTTTGCCTGGCCCATGGCAGCATCTCTTTTGTGCGCACCCGCCGTATTCCCATGGTATCTTCTCTGGCTGCTGCCATTTCTGACGTCGGCCTCGACGCTGCTGATCAACATCTGGACTGTGAGCATTATCCTCACATATGTCCAATGGCACTTACGCGCACTTGGGCGTCCGTGGGGATCGCTACCTGGTTGGGTCATGCTGCTGGAATACGGAGGCGTGGCAGCGGCTGCAGCAATTATCGCTTTGCGCCGGATCATTCGGCCCGCAGCACTTCCTGCGCAAGCGGACTAGTTCAGTCAAGCCTGTTGGACAAAACGCGATTTTTGTATCCGGAAATCCGGGGGCGTCATCCAACGCAACATCCATTCAATTCACCGAGGAGGGACGTTCATGACAAATTTGAGCCGACTCGCCGTGATCCGCCTTTTAGCCTGCAACCTGCTGCTGATCCTCCCTGCGACTTTAGGGGCGCAGACGCGCTCGCCCATTCTCGAGAAGGTGGCTAAGACCTATGGTCTCGATTCGTGGGACAAGATCGATGCGATCCGCTATACCTGGAATGTTGACATCCCCGGACTATTCAAGGCTTCGCACAAGTGGGAGTGGGAGCCAAAGACCGGCAAAATCACCTACGAGAGTACGGACAAAGACCGCAAGCCGGTGAAGGTTACGTACGACAGCTCTCAGCTCGCCGGCCAATCCGATCAGGTGAAGAACGAAGTCGAACCGTCTTTCGTCAACGACAATTATTGGGTTCTGTTCCCCTTCCACGCTTATTGGGACATCAGCGCCACTGTCACCGATAAAGCTGCGCAAAAACTTCCGATCGGCGCCGGCTCGGCGACACTGGTCTCGGTAAAGTATCCCGCGGAAGCCGGCGGTTACACGCCCGGCGACACCTGGGATCTTTACGTCGGAAAAGACGACCGCGTTCAAGCAATGGTCTATCACCGCGGCGGACCCAAGAAACCGAGCCTGGTAACCGCGAGCTGGACAGGCTATAAGAAGGCAGGTCCGCTATTGTTCTCAACGGAGCACCGCGGCACCGCCGATGGCAAGCCCCTGCACATCTTCTTGTCTGACGTGGCGGTCAAAGTGAGCGGATCAGACACCTGGATGAAAGCGCAATAAATCGCGGGCGAGGATGAAGCTGTCTCCCTGTGCTCTCGGGACTGTAAAATGCATGCATTCCAATGAGGGCTGACGTCGATCTGGAAATTGGGGGAAAGACCTTTGCGTCTGGCCTCTTGCCGGAGTTGCTAGCTGTGCTGCGCCGCAGCCAGCCGGGCGATCTGGTCGCGGTGGCCGGTGACGAACCGAGCCTCGGACCTGAGTTGGAAACGTGGTGCCGGTTCACTGGGAATCCACTGCTGGAGGCTGCGGTCGAAAAAGGCCGCTCGCGGTGGGTCTTCCGGTGCGGGGCTGTTCCGGTGCCTGCCGGTGCACGGGCAGAAGAGAATCGCCCCGTTGGTTCGCGGCTTTGGCTCTATACGAATTTCGACTGTAACCTGCATTGCGACTACTGCTGTGTGCGTTCCTCGCCGACCGCGCCGCGACGGGAACTAGGGCTCGGGCGCGTGCAGCGGATCACCCGTGAAGCGGCGGAGCTTCGCGTCAAAGAGATCTTCGTGACGGGAGGCGAGCCGTTTCTGCTGGAAGACATCGGCGACATTCTGCTTTCTTGCGCCGCCGCCGCCCCGACGACGGTGCTGACCAACGGAATGCTCTTTGCCGGACGACGCATCGAAAGTTTGCGAGCGTTGCCCCGTGATCGAATTGTTCTGCAGATCAGCCTGGACAGCCCGACGCCGGAGCAGCACGACCTCCATCGCGGGCCCGGCACATGGGCGCGCACACGCGAAGGGATTCAGCGCGCCGGTGCGCATGGCTTTCGCGTGCGACTGGCGGCCACGGTTTCGACCGATGCCGAGGCTGAGGCGTTCCGTCAATTCCTCGATGAGGAAAAGATTGCCGCAGAAGACCGGGTAATCCGCCGGATTGCGTTGCGCGGCTCAGCCAGCGAAGGTGTCGCCGTGAGCCGAGCCGATTTAGTGCCGGAAGTCACCATCACAGCCGATGGCGTGTACTGGCATCCGGTCGGCGCGGAGGATGCCGATCTGCTGGTCACGCGCGACATTTTTCCTCTCGCCGAGTCCTTTGCGGCGGTCCGGCGCGCCTTCGACTGCGAAGGGGAGCACGCCCATCAACTGGCAAGAATTTTTAACTGCGCCTGAAGAATCCTAGGACGCCCTCCTCAAAGCTATCCAGGGCAACCTCAAATTCATCCCTCAACGTGTCCTTGTCGGCAGATTTGTCTTGTTCCAAAGCCCAATTTCTTAAGCCGACTTGGCAAATGCTTGCTCGAAGAATCCCTGCTGTGCCGCGGCCTCCCGCAATGCGGCGTAGCCATCCACGTGAGGCGGTAGCCAGCGCTTAAGTCCTTCGGCGTCGAGGATCGGGCGATGAACCGGGTTGTCGTAGCTCATGGCTGAGAGTGCCTCGGCGAACCAGCGCTCCCGCTCCGGGTCGAGACCGGGCCGTGCGGTGAACATGCAGTGGTTGTACGCCGGAGAGGACCACACCTCACGAAGGGCGCCTTCGGGCACCAGGCGCTCGGTCTGCACCGTTTTCCAGAAGGGGCTGCCGATTGCACCGGCGTCGGCCCGTCCGTCAAGGACGGCGCGCACCACTTCCACTTCGCTAGTCCCGGTATCACCGTGCTTGCCTAAGTCACTGTTGAAACGCAGCGTGCGGTAGTCCCTGCCCTCGCGCATGCCTTGCTGCTCCAGAAAGTGAACTGGAAGAATGGCCGCGTGTCCGCTGTCGCGGCTGCCCAGTGCGAGCGTGCGACCTTTCAGATCCGCGAACGAAGAAATAGGACCTCCGCTCACTGCGACGATCTTGGTCATCCAGCCGAGGTCGGTGTCGCGCATGGCGATCGCACGGCAGGCGTGGCCGCTCCACTCATCCGCTTGCAGGTAGGCAAGATTTGTATTCCAGGCAATATCGATACGTGGGACGGCATCGCCCGGTTGGGCGAGGAGTGCGGCGACTTGAGCCTCGTAACTTTGAAACAGAACGATCTCAACGGGCAGACGCGCTTCTTCGTGAAAGTAAGTCCGCATCCCCTCCCAAATGGTCACCACTTTCGGATTGTAGGCAACAGCTCCCAGCCA
>Ga0307476_10002539_pt1 | contig 10903 bp, 9 predicted proteins | sample atmos_gasesECM2C_2_FD_203314 | JGI IMG/M metagenome (GOLD analysis project Ga0307476, IMG submission 203314) | Hardwood forest soil microbial communities from Morgan-Monroe State Forest, Indiana, United States - atmos_gasesECM2C_05 | ecosystem: Environmental > Terrestrial > Soil > Temperate... | reverse complement strand
CGACGCAAGGGGTCACCGCCGCGGCTGTTTGCTCCCCCTCCCTGGGGGTGTGGGTTGGGGGGTGGGGGTACAGTCCATCGATGGAGCGTAACCCCTCACCCGGCGCTGCGCGCCGACCTCTCCCAACGGGAGAGGTGAAGCCGACACCGCGAACGATTTTCGATCTCATCGCACTCTCCCGCCTCAAAACGACAACGACGACACGACCCGGACTTTCTGGGTCGGATCAAGCTTCTGCACGCCGAGCGTGACGATCTTCGCTCCGTCATCGACGCCGCCCGAGATCACGACGCAATTGCTGTCGTAGGCTTTGACGGCGACCGGCTTCAGCGAAATCGCGCCCTTGTCGTCGACGACATAGAGCGAGGGCTCGCCGCCCTGGCTGTAGAGCGCTGACAGCGGCAGCCGCGCCACGCGTTCGGTCCGCTGATCCGACAGCGTCAGCGTTGCGGTCATGCCGAGCGAGACGTCCTCGCCGGCCTCAGGCAGCGAGAACTTGGCGAGATAGGTGCGCGTTGCGGGATCGGCCGATGGCGCGACCTCGCGCAGTTTCGCGGCGTATTTCTTCTCGGCGTCGGACCACAGCGAGACCGTGGCGACGCCCGACTTGGCGCGATTGAGAAGCGTCTCGGGGATCGCGACGACGGCTTCTTTCTCACCAAGCCGGGCGACGCGGATCGCGGCCTGACCCGCGGCAACCACCTGGCCAGGCTCGATCGTGGTCGCAGTGACGACACCGCGGGTGTCCGCCACAAGCGTCGCATAGGAGAGGGAATTGTTTGTCAGTTCGACCGAACGCTCGGCGCGATTGAGCCGCGCCCTCGCCTCGTCGGCGGCGGCCTTGGCGGAATCGAGTTGCGCGTCCGTGGCCCAGCCCTTGGTGCGAAGATCCTTGGCGCGCTGCTCTGCCGCGCCCGCCTGCGCCAGCACGCCGGTCGCGGCGCGCTGTTCAGCCTCGGCCTGTTCGGCTTGAAGTTTCAGATCGATCTCATCCAGCGTGGCAAGCGGCTGGCCGACATCGACGGTCTGGCCGACCTCGACCAGCCGCTTTGCCACCTTCCCGGGGACACGGAAGCCCATATCGGTCTCGATCCGGGGCCTGATCGTGCCGACAAAGCTTCGCTCGGGAGACTGCGCCTCATAGTGGACGGTTGCGGCCAGGACGGGGCGCGATTCCACGGGCTTTTGCGCCACCTGGTCGTTGCAGCCCGTCAGCACGATCGCCACGGCCGCCAGTGAAATTCCTGCTAAAAGCCTGGAATAGCTTGAAAAAATCAGTCGACCTAACATCGAAACGCTCCTCTGGCTTCCAACCTTCTGAGGAGTGTTGATTATTGAATGATAAATGTCAATATTTATCACTAGTCATGAAATCGTGATCGCGGCGTCGTTGGCGTAGCGTGAAGAGCGTTGAAGGGACGTTTGGAAGGCCGGACAGGCGGTTAGGCCGCCTTCTCCGAGCTCGCGAATTCAGCCTTCGACTCGTGGCCGCCAAAGAATACGAGGAGCCCGCCGATCAACGGCAGCACGGCGAGCACGAGCAATCCGGTCGAGGTGCTGCCGGTTGCTTCCTTGACCCAGCCGATCAAATACGGCCCACCAAAGCCGGCGAGATTGCCGATCGAGTTGATCAGCGCGATCGCACCGGCCGCCGCCGTGCCGGACAGCCACGCGGTCGGCAGCGTCCAGAACACGCCGAAGATGCAGAACACGCCGATCGCGGCGACCGTCAGCACCACCATGGTCATGGTCGGATCGCTGATATAGCTCGAGGCGGCAAGGGCCAGCGCGGTGAGGAAGAACGGCGCGCCGACGTGGACAATGCGCTCGCGCGTGGCGTCCGAATGCCGCGCCCACAGGATCATCGCGATGGTGCCGAACAGATAAGGGATCGCGGTGACGAAGCCGGTCTCGAGATTCGTCAGGCCAAACGCCTTCACGATCTGCGGCAGCCAGAACTGCATGCCATAGAGCGCGGCAACGAAGCCGAAATAAATCAAGCTCAGCGCGATGACTTTTGGCGACGTTAACGCTTCGCCGAGCGTGAGGTGCTTCGCGGCCTGCTTGGCGACGGTCTCTGCGTTCAGTTTTGCGGCAAGCCAGGCCTTCTGTTCGGCCGAAAGCCAGGCGGCGCGCTCGGGCTTGTCGGTCAGATAGAACCACGTGACGATGCCGAGCAGAACGGATGGCACGCCTTCGATGATGAAGAGCCATTGCCATCCTTTAAGCCCCATCGTTCCGTCGAGCCCCAGCAGGAAACCCGACACCGGAGCGCCGATCACGGTGGAAACCGGAACCGCAATCGCAAACGCGGCGAGGAAACGCGCGCGATATTCGGCCGGATACCAATAGGTGAGATAGAGGATGATGCCCGGGAAGAATCCGGCCTCCGCAACACCGAGCAGGAAGCGAAGGATGTAGAAGCTCGTCTCGCCGCTGACGGTCGCCATCAGCGCCGAAATGATGCCCCAGGTCACCATGATGCGGGCGATCCAGCGGCTGGCGCCGAATTTCTCGAGCGCAAGGTTGCTCGGCACTTCGAAAATGAAATAGCCGATGAAGAAAATGCCGGCGCCCAGCGAGAACACGGTCGGCGAGAACTTCAGCTCCGCGTTCATGGTCAGCGCGGCGAAGCCGAGATTGACGCGGTCGAGATAGGAAAAGAAATAGGCCAGCACCAGGAACGGAATGAGCCTCCACGAGATTGCGCTGATCGTGGACGTCTCCATCTCGCTTCGTGCGGCGCCTGTCGCCGGAAAAGATGTGGTGGCCATGTGTTTTTCCCCCGAAATTCGCTTTTGTGTGCGTTAGGCGTCATAGCACCCGCATTCTCAGGATGGAATGCCGTGCGGGCAGATGAGCCCCGCAGCCGCGGCTTGCACAAAATCTGCAAAGAAATCCGCAAATCCTCGATAGCTCCGACAAACGCTCTGCCAGGCAGGCCGGCATGGTCGGGCCATGGCAAAAATTATCCCCGTTTCATTTCACAGGCCTCGCCTTCCCCGCAGTCTGCTCCGTGACGGCTGGTGGCTGGAATCTCCATCCCGCATCGTGCCGTTCCCGAAACCGCCGGCGCGACCGCGTAGCTCGAGCCCATCAAAGCCCCGCCCCAAAGCCCCTCACCTCACCCTCGTCCATTCCAGGAATTGAAAACCATGTCGATCGCGACCACGTCCGATTTCGAAACTGCACCGACGCGTCCGCTGACCATGCCGCTTGTTCTCGCCGCAGGCCTGGTGGCTCTGGCCGACTGGCTGTTTTATGGCTGGAGCGTCGGCATCTCGCTTGCGCTGTTTCTGGCCGTGCTGGGCGGAGCCGCCATTCTCGGCAATCGCGCGCAGCCTGGAGACAATATCCAAACCATTCCGGCAATCGTCTTGTTCGCGGGCCTTTTGCCGCTGGTCGAGGAGGTCAATGTCCTGTCGGTATCCGTGGCGATGGTGGCAACAGCCATGGCGGCCATTGCGCTGACCTCCCCTCAATCGACATCCTGGCCAAGGCAATTGCTTGAGACGGTGACTGTGCCGTTTCGCGGTCCTTTTCTGCTCGCCCGGGACACCATCGGCGCGCTCCGTCACATGAACATCTGGACACCGGGATGGCTCGGCTGGCTGGTCGCCTGGATCGTGCCGCTCTGCGTCTTCGCAATCTTCCTCACGCTTTTCTCATCGGCCAATCCGCTGATCGAAAACAGCCTGATGAAGATCGATTTGCGCAAGCTCTTTGATTTCATCAGCCCCTGGCGCTTGAGCTTCTGGATCTTTGTCGGCTGCATGATCTGGCCGCTGATCCATCGGCGCACCAAAACTAGGCCTCCGCGGATCCCGCAGGCCACACCTGTCGGCACGTCGGTCGTCGCATCCGATCTCGACTATCTCCTGGGCACGCAAGCGATGACGCGGTCGCTCGTCCTCTTCAATGCGCTGTTCGCCCTGCAGACCGCGCTCGATGCGACCTATCTCTGGGGCGGCGCGGCGCTGCCTGACGGGATGACCTACGCTTCGTACGCTCACCGCGGCGCCTATCCGCTGATTGTCACAGCCCTGCTGGCTGCGGGATTCGTGCTGATGGCGATGCGGCCGGGCGGCCCGGCGGAGCACTCCCGCCTGATCCGCCCGCTGGTGCTGGCCTGGATCGTGCAGAACGTTCTTCTCGTGATTTCTTCGATCTTCCGCCTCGATCTCTACATCGCGACTTACTCGCTCACCTACTTGCGGCTGGCAGCCTTTATCTGGATGGGACTGGTCGCGGCCGGCCTGCTGTTCATCCTTGGCCAGATCGTATGGCGGAAATCCACGTACTGGCTGATATCGGCCAATGCCGCCACGCTGGCGCTTGTCCTCTACGGCTGCTGCTTCATTAATGCGCCCTGGCTTGTCGCGAGCTATAATGTGGAGCACTCCCGCGAAGTAAGCGGCAGGGGGAAAAATCTCGACTGGCGTTACCTTCGCTGCCTCGGCCCGCAGGCCTTGCCCGCCGTCGAACGCCATTGGGAGAAATTTCCAGCCTTCTGGTCGACGAGCCAATGTTCGTGCATCGGCAGCACACGCGAAAGCTTCGTGTCCTCAATGTCCTCAAAAAACTGGCGGGACTGGAGTTTCCGGGCGTGGCGTCTGAAGCGATATTTCGCTAACAACCCAATGAATGCGCCGCTTCCCTCGGATAGCAGCAAAGGCTGACGCCATGGCTCCTTCCATTCTCGTCGTCGATGACGATCCGCATATCCGGGACGTCGTGCGCTTTGCTTTCGAGAAAACCGGAATGAACATCTCGATCGCGCAGGACGGCAAGGATGCGCTGGAGCAATTCGACCGCAACGTCCACGACCTCGTCGTGCTCGACATCGGCATGCCGGAAATGGATGGGCTGGAGGTCTGCCGGCAGATCAGGAAGACCGCGGAGACGCCGATCCTGTTCCTGTCCGCGCGCGACGAAGAGATCGACCGCATTCTCGGGCTCGAGATCGGCGGCGACGATTATGTCACCAAGCCGTTCAGCCCGCGCGAACTGGTCGCGCGGGTCAACGCGATCCTCCGGCGCGCCCGCAGCGCGCCGCAGCAGCCGGAAGCCAAAACGCTGAGTCATGGCGGCCTCACCATCGATACCGACGCGCGCATCGCACGATTCGACGGCAGACCGGTTGCGCTCACTGCGCTCGAGTTCGCGATCCTGCGCGCGCTGCTGGCGCGGCCCGGTTTTGTGTTCACGCGCGAACTGATCCTCGATGCGGCCTATGCCGGCAACATTCACGTCGCCGACCGCACCATCGACAGCCATATCCGCAACATCCGCGCCAAGATGACCACGGCCGGCTCCGACTCCGTGATCGAGACCGTTCACGGCGTCGGCTTCAGGCTTGGCCGTTGCGAGGCGTCGCGTTGAGCGAAACGGCCAGACCCGCGCTCCGCACACCGGTCAAGTGGCGGCCGAGCCTCAGCCTGATCGTGTTTCTGGTTCTGCTCAGCGTGCTCCTGCTGCCGCTGTTCACGCTCTACTTCCTTAAAGTGTATCAGAACCAGCTGATCCAGGAGACCGAGTCGGAATTGATCGCGCAAAGCGCAGCAATTGCCGCCGCATTTCACCGCGAGGTCGAGTCCACGATCCCGCAGGATGTTGCGCTCGGCGCCCGGCTGCCGCCTGCCAAACCGAGGCTGGCCGACGATCCGTACCAGCCGATCTGGCCCAGGCTCGAACTCGCCGACGAGACCGTGTTGCCGCCGCGGCCCGCGGCACAGCCGCCGTCGTCGCCGGTCAATCCCGCTTTCGCGGCACTCGGCGGGCGCATGGCGGGCGATCTCGTGGCGACCCAGAACGTGACGCTTGCGGGGTTTCGGCTGCTCGATCCGAACGGCATCGTGATCGCCGGACGCGAGGAGGTCGGGCTTTCGCTCGCGCATCTGCAAGAGGTCACGGAGGCGCTGCAAGGCCGCTTTGCGGCCGTGCTGCGAATCCGCATCTCCAAGCACGACCAGCCGGCGATTTATTCGATCAGCCGCGGCACCGGCATGCGGGTGTTCACGGCCATGCCGGTGATCGTCCGCGATCAGGTCGCCGGCGTGGTCTACGCCTCGCGCACGCCGAGCAATGTCTTCAAATATCTCTACGAGCAGCGCACGCGGCTCATGCTCGCCATTCTGGCGACCATCGTGCCGACGCTGCTGATCGGATTTCTGTTTCACCGCACCATCACCGAGCCGATGCGCGAACTGGTCGAGCGCACCAACCTGATCGGCAAGGGCGACCGTACCGCGCTGCGACCGCTGAAGCGTCACGGCACCAGCGAATTCGCGCGGCTGTCGGACAGCTTCCTGGAGATGGCGCGGCGGCTCGACATGCGCTCGCACTTCATCTCGACATTCGCCACCCACGTTTCGCACGAATTGAAATCGCCGCTGACGTCGATCCAGGGCGCTGCCGAACTCTTGCGCGACGACGTCGATGATCCCGACATGGACGATGACGACCGCCGCAAGTTTCTCGACAACATCATCGCCGACACCGAGCGGCTCGCCAAGATATCGGCGCGACTGCGCGATCTCGCGCGCGCCGAAAATCCGGTCGGGGTCGGCGTCACCAGGCTGGCCGACACGGTCGCGGCGCTTCGCTCGTCCTTCGCCGCGCTTGACCTGCGCGCCACCGGTGAACTCGACACGCCCATTCGCATGGCGGAGGAAAATGCGACAATCGTCTTTTCCAATCTCGCCGACAATGCCAAACGGCACCGCAGCACGGTGCTTGAGATTTCCGCCACGCGCCAACAAGCCATGCTGGCCGTAACCGTCAGCGACAATGGCGAGGGCATCTCGCCCAACAACAAAGCCCAGATATTCGACAGCTTCTTCACGACACGGCGTGAGCACGGCGGCACCGGCATGGGACTTGCGATCGTGCGCGCCGTGCTGGAAGCCCACGGCGGCACGATCCGCCTCGTCGATTCGGACAAAGGCGCGGCCTTCGAGCTGACGGTCCCGATTGCGGATGCGGCGCTGTCGTGACGATTGCGCGCGCCGTCCTGTGTCTGGCGATTATCGTTGCAGGACTGGCGCTCCGTCACTTTGGGCTTGGCCTCGGAATACCCGCACCTATCGTCAAATATGGCGGCTCGATTCTCTGGGGCGCCATGGTGTTTTTCCTGATCGCGATCGCAACGCCGCGATCTTCAACATCGCACATCGCAGCGGCCTCGGCCGTGATCGCCGTTGCCGTCGAACTGTTGCGGCTTGTGCATACGCCGTGGCTTGACGCGTTCCGCCTGACGCTCGCCGGCGCATTGCTGCTCGGCCGGATCTTCTCGATTTGGGATATGCTTGCCTATGGCGTGGGGATTCTGCTGGCTCTCTTACTCGATCGCCTGACAATTCGAACCACCGCGATTCACTCGCCGAGCTGAAAACGCTCGAAGCCGTGCAGTTCTTCCTCGATCCGGCGCCTGAACTCCTTGCGTGGGCCCTTCGCAGCCGCGCCGACCCAATTCCATTTCTGCAATAACAATTTCCTGTTCGGCCGATCGGTCTTGAGATCGAGCGCGGCAACGATCCTGTCCCCGACCAGAACCGGCAGCGCAAAATAGCCGTAGCGCCGTTTTTCCTTCGGCACATAGGCCTCGAAGAAGTGCTCATAGCCGAAGACGAGACGCGTCCGCTTGCGCTGGATGATCAAGGGATCGAACGGGGACAGGATATGCACGCGTTCAGCCGTGCCATTGCTGGCCGTCTCCAGCGCCTCCGGCTGCGCCCAGTGTTCCTGCTTGCCGGCACCTTCAAGTGCAACGGGCAATAGCTCGTTGCGGCGGACTCGCGCCTCGATCAATTTCCGGACTGCATTCTTGCTCGGCGCGTCGAGGTGACAGATGGAATCGAGACTGACCACGCCCTGCGCGCGCAGCGCGCGGTCGAGCAGATAGCCGGTGATGTCGCGCGTTGACGCCGGTTTCGGCGGCTTGGTCCAGCCGAAATGCCGATCCACCAGGTCGTAGGTCTTGAGCATGCCGTTGCGCTCGGAAATCGTGACGCGCCCCTCGTAAAAAGCCAGTTGCAGCGCCCGCTTCGACGGCTTGCGGCTTGCCCAGGCATGCACCTTTTCGACCAGCACATCGTCCTCGATATCGCGGATGGTGAGCGCGCCGTCTTTCTTCAGAAGCCGCATCACCTTGGAGAGATCGGCCGGCTTCACCTCCTTGAACCATTTGTGGCCCTCGCGCCGGTGCAGCTTCATTGCCGGAATGAAGAAATGAAAATCTTTTGCCGGCACATAGGACAGCGCATGCGTCCAATATTCGAAGACACTTCTGTCGACGCTCTGCGCCTGGCGCAGATCCGCGCGGCGATAGGCCGGAATCCGGTTCCAGAGAATATGATGATGGCAGCGCTCGATGACGTTGATGGTATCGATCTGCACATAGCCGAGATGTTCGATCGCGGCGGCGACAGCCTGCGCGCCTTCGCCGAAGGGGGCGTCGGAATCGAGCCGCTGGGCACGCAGCCAGATCGCTCGGGCGGCGGCTTTGGTCATGGGGGTGGGTTTATCGGCACGGGACATCGCCGCAATTTAGCGGGATTCGCAGTTTCCGACAGTCGCTTTGCCGAGAGCGGCGATCAGGGCTTGGCGTGATCGCCAATGCTGCCCGTCGCGGTCTCCACATCGCAGGCGGCCTTGCCGCGCTCGGGCGCCTTGCAGCGATAAACGCTGCCGGTCAGGCGATCGATCAGCCACACGGTATCGTCCAGCGGACTGTCCATGCCGATGAAACGCGTGCCGACGGCCGTGATCAGCGTAGACAGCAAGATAGCCGTGGCAATGATGGCCGACCCGATCAGCACGGCGGCTGAGGTTCCCGTCTGCCCTGGCATGATCGAGCGATACCCCTGGTACTCGTTTGGTTTCTTCTGTTTGGGAAACGGGGACAGTTGGCTTTACTCGGGCAGAAATCGGATTTGCCATTTTCTAGAAGCGCATCTGGCCGATTCTTTGTCCGCAGCCCGGCGGCGGCGCGACCGCTTTGCGACGCAGCCGACCGGCGAGGTTTTCGCCGGCCGCAGCCGCGATGCTGTGTGATCTAAATCACATTGCCGAAATCGAACCTCTTTTATCGTCCGGGCATCAAACCAGATGCTAACCGCGAGGATGAAATCCATGACCAGCCGCCTCAGAATGCCCCGCATCGCGATCGTGCTCGCGCTCGGCGTGGCGCTTTCGATGACATCAGGCCTCGCATTGGCCGCCGACGATGCCCTCACCGCGGACCAGATCGTGCATGCCCTGCAAACAAAGCCGGTGACGCGCGGCCTGTCGATCGACAAACCCGCCGATCCTGTGGCCGAGGCCAAGGAACAAGGCTTTGTCGACAGCCTGCGCAACAGGCGGACCCGTTCGCTCTCGCTTGGAGAGCGGGAGCAGATCGCCGAAATCTCCGCGACCAAGAAGAAAATCGATTTCGATATCCAGTTTGACTACAACTCCGCCAAGGTCAGCAAGGCGTCATTGCCCACGGTGGAGGAACTCGGCAAGGCATTGTCGGATTCTTCGCTGAAGGGATCGACCTTTGTGATCGCCGGGCACACCGATGCGGTCGGCGGCGACACCTTTAACCAGGACCTCAGCGAACGTCGCGCCGACGCGATCAAGCGACATCTGACCGAAAAATTTGGTGTTGCCGCCGCCAATCTCGTCACCGTCGGCTACGGCAAGACCAAGCTGAAAGACCCGAGCGCGCCGACCTCGCCGGTCAACCGCCGCGTTCAGGTCGTCAATCTCAACAGCCAGACGGCTTCGAAGTAAGCGACATTTTTTCAAATCCAGCTCTGGAAAAGCATCAGGCGCGTGAAGGTTTCCATCGACGTGCCGACGAACGCCGCCGAGATCGGCAGCATGGCGGCAAAGCCCGCCCCGGCCAACGCGACAAAGCCCCATAACGGCCAGCGCGGACTGCTTCCTCGCCTCAAGAGATAGACCAGCGCCAGGCTGCCGAAGGTTGCCGACGGCAGATAGTAATACAAAAATCCGAGCGTCCGCGGCAGCAAGGCCCAGGCAAGCCAGGGCCCCAAGTAGAACGCGAGCAGCAGAAACGCGTCACGCCGGCGTGCCGCAATGACGTCGCGCAGGCAAACGGCGAGCGCGCCCAACATCGGCCAGAACACCAGCGGATTGCCCAGCAGGACGACGGCTGCGATCTCGTCCTCACCGACCGTGTCGAACAGGAACCACACCGGCCGCACCAAGAGCGGCCAGGAGGGCCAGGCGCTCATATAGGTGTGGCCGGCGATCGCGGTCGTGGTGTTGTCGCTGAAGATGCGCCGCTGCGCCTCAAGAATGTCCGGCAACGAAAAGCCGTGGAGCGGAACGAAGGTCGAAAGATAAACCGCTGCCGGAATGAGGACAAAGCAGAGAGCAAAGTGGATTGCTTTGAATTCCGGCCACAGGTCAGGCCGATACCAGTCTTCCTCCCGGGCATCGAGAAACCGCACGCGCCAGGCCTGTAGCAGATGAACGACGCCAACGATCGCCATGCACGTCGCGAGCACGAACAACCCGCTCCATTTGCAGGCGGCCGACAGACCGCAGGCGAGACCGCAAAGCCCAAACCACAATTGCGGCCGCCGTTCGCCGAAGCCGCGCAGGAAGGCGGCGGTCGCAAACAGCCCAAAGGTCAGTGCGAAAATATCCAGCATGGCGATGCGCGACTGCACGAAGACCATCTGGTTCAGGAAGGCAATCGTCGCGGCCGCGATGGCGGCGCTCTGGATGCGGAACAACGCGAGCCCGCAAAAATAGACCGCAACGATCGCGAGCGCCCCGAACAGCACGCTCGCATAGCGCCATCCGAGCGGCGTATCGCCGAAAGCACCGATCGACAGCGCGATCAGTTGTTTGGCGAGCGGCGGATGCATCGGATTGAGCTGCGGTG
>Ga0307476_10002538_pt1 | contig 10906 bp, 11 predicted proteins | sample atmos_gasesECM2C_2_FD_203314 | JGI IMG/M metagenome (GOLD analysis project Ga0307476, IMG submission 203314) | Hardwood forest soil microbial communities from Morgan-Monroe State Forest, Indiana, United States - atmos_gasesECM2C_05 | ecosystem: Environmental > Terrestrial > Soil > Temperate... | reverse complement strand
TTCTTGAGTTCACATCGCTTCGCGATGAGCCGTTCGACCACGCGGCTCGTGATCCCTCTTCGCTTCTGGCAAATGCGGTAGCCGAGTTCGGGAATGCGCGGAGCGTCGGGGCAGCACGGGCAATTTACGGTTTCGGGTGAGATATTGAAGCGTGCCATGATGCTCGGGAACTGGCTCACGAAATCCAGTTCCGCGACATTGGGTGTGAAGCCGAGTTTCGGAACGAAGACGAGGCCGCCGCGGTCCGCTACCAATAGTTCGTCGGGCCGCTTGGGATCTTCCGGTTCCGCTTTCTGCTCGGGAATGAGCACGCCATCGCGGTGGGCGAGTTCCATCTGCATGTAGGAAATGCCAGTACCGGTCGTCGTCCGCGCTGCGTATTGAATCGGAAGCTTGGTGAGCCGGGCCAGTTCCCAGAGGCCGGCGAAGTCGCACTTCTCCGAAATGAACGAGTTCTGCTTGTCCACGTGGATGCGGCCAAAGAGAGTGATGGAGCTGGCTTTGAAAAGAATCCTTCCGTAACTCGTGTAGCTGCGCCCGCGGGATTGCTGGACGGCCGCGGACTCGTCGCGATTGAGCGGCAAAGAAGATCGAAGGCGTTCGGCCTGCTGGCGAAGCAAAGGAAGAATACTCGAGTCGCCCCACTCGGAAAGAATCACATCGGGGTCGTGGCGTTTGAGCATTCCCGCAAATTGAATCGCGGGAGGCTCTCCCGTTTCGTCGAGCTCCCAGCAAGTACCGTCCATTTCGATTTCGAGCGCCGCGCGGCGACCGTGCGTGGGATCGATGCGCGCAAGGCCGGATAACCGAATCTGCATAATCTTGAGTGGCGGCATTTCATAGTTGAGCGCCCATTCATCATCACGGCATGCGATGGAGTGAACCTTTCCCTCGTCGTCGGCTTCGACTTCCACAAAGGAAAGCGGAAACAACCGCCTCTCCCAACAATACAGCGACGCCACCATGAGGTCGCTGTCGTAGAGCTGCAGTTTCGAGTCGAGCTTGTGCACCCATCGTCCCCAGCCAATGAAAGACGTGGGACGGAGAACGGAAACTTCGAGGACATGGCGGGCCGCGTTCAGCCAGAGGTCGGTGCGCTCGGTAAATCGCGTGCGAAGCTCTGTGGTTTTGCGCTGTGCGGCGCCCCGCAACTGAATGAGACGCTCCTCCGGTCCCGAAACATAAAAGGCCGGCGCGAAGCTATCGGTCAAACGGTAGTGCGACTGGTTCCGGTCGATCAGCCACAGCGTCATCCCGCGTTGATTGGGGTAGAGGTCGAGAATCCATCCTTGAAGCGATTTCACAAAGCACCCCTGCGTTCTGAAGAACCTTCTCGACGGCGTCGAGACGCTTTTCCTGATCGAGAGCGATGGAAAGAAGGATTGCTTCCATCGGGTTGTCGTGGGCCTGATAGGTGGCCGCTTGTGTGTAGCAGCGCACTCGCGTGAAAAGGCGGTCGAAATGAGGCTGGTCCTCCCTTCTCAACGCTCGCCGGAACTTTTTCCAGTGCTCCGCGGCCTCTTGAATCAATTGGACAAAAGTAGGGACGGTTCTCCCCATAGTGCACCTCGGTCTTTCCGGTCAAGCCGGAAGCAGCGGAGTATTTTTCTCGCGGGTAAAGGAAAGTGTGTTTTCGGGAGTGGATTCCACCTTCACGACGTGGTCGGCTTGAGTGCGAAGTCGCTGAAAGAAATCGCGCCGTTTGGTCTTGAACGATGTGGCGTCGGAAAAGACGGCGATGGAAAGGGAGAGCGGCGCGACGTTGCGCAGACCTTCGAGTGCGTGTTCAAACGAAGCGCGCGCTTCCCTTTCCCGAACATCCTCATCGAAATACAGGTCCGGCAACGCCGTGACCATGAGCACGTCGGCGGAAAATCTTTCCAGAGTCTTGGGCACACGTAGGACGAGTTCGGTTAGTTGAAAACAAGTAAAGGCGCGCGCGACGCGAATGAGGCTATTTACGGTTGATGGGGCAACACCACGTTCTCTTGCGAAACGCGCTAGGAGTAGTGGGCTGATCTGGTTTGCGCCGTCCAGGTAAAGAATCTGTTTCTTAGCGAAGAGTAGTCGTGGCAGGAAGTAATGCGAGAGCCTGGGCATTTCGGGGCAGCCATAAAGGACTGTCAAACTCCGGTCGGATAAGACCCAGGGGTTCGGAGTTGCGGGCCGTTCCGTTTTCGTGAATGCAATGGGTAAACTCATGGCGAAGCGGTACCGGCCCTCCAACGCCATACTAGGCGAATAAAAAGCGAAATGTCAAGCGACCCGTCTGGCGCTCGTGGGCCAGTTTCCAATTGGCCGACAATTCTGGAGCTTGTATGAGCCAAAGCGTATCGGGATCGATCCACTCTTAGAAAAGGACTACACACGGAACTTACACAACGCTGGAACGACAGTAAGCGTCGATCGCAGACCATCTTGACGTACTGTGGTGAGCTGACCGCCGCTGAATTTTGAGTGACTGCTCATGCTCGCCCTCAGGCGCGGCGGGTGTGTTAGATTAATTTGTATGCGAAAGCGCATAGGTGCCAGACGTCGGGCAGGTTCCTTCTATGGAACCGTCGTGGCGTCCAAGAACGTCAGGGGCTGGGGTTTTAGCGAGTCAATCTTCACCGAAGGGACGATCACGCCGCTCCATACGCATGATGTTGCTTTCTTCTATCTGGTGGTCTCGGGCATTTGTCAGGAGTCTTTCCGAAATACGGAACGAGTGAACGGATCTCCGTCTCTTATTTTTCAACCTGCAGGAGAACCGCACAGAAATCGTTGGAAAGGATTAGAAGGACGCAGCTTCAACATAGAAATTGGGCGCCGTTTCGCCTCTTTGCTTGATTCCAATTGTCCACTAGTCAAAGAACCCGTCAGCTTTGAAGGTGGGCAACCAGTTTGGATTGCGCAGTGCATGTGTCGCGAGTTTCGCCTTTTTGATCCTTTTTCCTCGCTGGCGTTGGAGGGTCTGGCTATGGAGTTGGTCGCAGCGTGTTCTCGCGAGCTAGGTCGTTGCGATGAGCGCACTGTACCGAACTGGCTTAGGCAAGTGCGGGACATGCTGCAGGAGGACCTGTCAGGGAGGCTCGGTTTGAGTGAGATTTCCGCCACGGTGGGCATCCACCCTTCTCATTTGGCGCGGAGCTTCCGAAAGCACTTCCACTGCTCGATTGGGGAGTATCAACGAAAGGCTCGTATACAGCGGGCCATGGAGAAACTTACATCTTCAACTACGCCGATTTGCGAGACGGCCCTGGAACTTGGATTCTTCGACCAGAGCCATTTTTCGAGAGCGTTTAAGTGTGAAATAGGAATTTCTCCTCGCCAGTTCCAGCGCCTGCGCCGCATAGGCGCGCCTGATACAAGTGAATGATTCTCTGATACAAGACCTACAGCCTCAGGTCTAGTAACTTCACCGTTGGAGCGGAACCGCTTCTTCCTCTTGCTGCTCACACAAGTGGTTGCGAGGTATCATGATGAAATCCAAGAAATCTACGATTGCATTGCTGCATCCGTGCAAGGAAAGAATACGGCACAGGATCGTCCCAAGCGCATTTTTAATAGGGGTTCTTGCAGTGACAGCCCTTGTGTCCGGGAAAGGGATGAAGGCCGAGCCGGGGCAACAGCGCACAGGGTCGTCACCGTTGGTAAAACCTGCTGTCGATGGCGTGCTGCTCGCCGTGTTCGCTAGTCCTGCTCCAGCGCAAAATCGTGGCGTCCTGATTGCGATGGGGGGCGGCAATGGAACTCCAGAAATCTACGAGACGTGGAGGACTTTGGGCGGAGGAAAGGACGCTCACGTTGTTCTCATACCAACCGCCAACAATCCCGGAGAAGACATCGCGCCAGTTATCAATGGACTAAAACACGTCTTCGGGGTTCAGGACGTGATAGTGCTCGATACGACTGATCGGGCTAAAGCAAATTCGACCCAATTCGTCGCACCCCTAAAGCAGGCGACATTTGTATTCATCGATGGTGGACGGCAGTGGCGATTGACCGACGCCTACCTGAATACGAAGGTTGTACAGGAACTGCGAAACGTCCTAAAGCGCGGTGGCGCTATCGCTGGCAGTTCAGCGGGGGCTAGCGTTCTGGCGTCCTATCTCGTGAGAGGTGATCCCAAAACAGCAGACGTTGTCATGGCGAAAGGTCACGAGCGGGGTTTTGGATTTTTAGCGAACAGCGCGATAGACCAACATGTTTCTGAGCGCGGCCGCCAACACGACTTGGAACCTGTAATCGCGGCACATCCCAAGCTACTCGGCATCGGAATCGATCCGGATACAATCATCGTGGTCAAGGGCGATGAGTTTGAAGTGATTGGCAAAGGCAAAGTCTTCATAACGGAGGCGGGCCATCCGCTGTACTCGATTTCGTCCGGCGGCCATTTCGACCTGCGCCGACGGAAACTACTCTGAACTTACTTCCTCAAGTCGTAGTAAACGGTAATTCGGAGCTTGTATGAGCTAAAGCGTATCGGCATCGATCCACTCTTAGCCGAAAGAGGACTACACGCGGAACTTACACAACGCTGGAACGGCCCGCGTCCCTGGATTACTTCTGGCTTGCCGACTACTCGCTAGGAATCGCCGAACGTGAAGTCCAACGCCAGGAGTTTGGCTCACCTTATGCTCCAGTCTCCAATGGCTGGTCCTTTGCTCCGCGAATCAGAAACCACAAGATAGCCGCGGGCTCGCCCAAAGTTAACGGGATGTTTGCGAATCGGCTCACGATATTCAAATAACTCGGTAAAAGGAACGTTGTAAGGCTTACGGACAGGTAGCCGAAGCATGCAGCAATCAACAACGCGCCCAGGAAGCGCGGTAGGAAACCCGACTTCCACACACACACACCGAAGTGGAAAAGCCAAAGGCCAAAGATCCAGCCGACATCGTACCCGTAGCTACGCACACCGAGGAACAGCATGGCCAGGGATTCGCGTTGCGGTTGATTAAACAACGGCAGGAAATCCGCGCCGCGCAAAAGCATCAGCGCGGCGATCTCGCTCACCGCATTCATGCACATAATAGGAACGAAGGCCACGCCGAAGATCACCATCAGCGAGGCATGCGTCCTGCTCACCCCGCTGAGCAATCGGTAAAGAATCCAAAGCAGATAGATATATTCGACCGCGCAAATCACTTCGGAGGCGATGCCGAGACGGAAAAGCCTCTCGGAAGCGAGGATGTTGTGGGCGGTCGCCGTCGCGTTTCCAGACACGAACAGCTTGCTGGGAACATAGATGATGCTGAAGAAGCCCGTCACTCCGTTCACGAGGTACAGCACGCCTGCGATCCGCGCGGTCTTTTTGGTTGAGTTCATGCCTTTTCTCCTCTCCCATGAAACTCGCCTGAGGTACGGCACTTCGCTGCAACCTGCTCTACTATGTCACTCCGGGAGTGGTCAAGCTTTGGGATGGAGACACCCACGTCCCAAGGGATCCGGCTGCTCCTTCAGCCGATTCCGCATCCTCGCCCTAGGCAATCTTCACGACGTGGTCAATGGACGTATTCGATCTCCGGATACTCCGGTTGGCTCTGGAGCTTCGAAGCTGGTGCTCCTTGCAGATTAACGTCGAAGAAAGTGCTGATGTACTGCGCCGTTATGGCCAGTTGGCGTCGCCCATCCAGCCGCTTGCCCAATCTTCGCATCACTCCCATCACAAGTGGACTCTTTAAGTCGTCGCTGAAGCCGAAGTGATTTGCACCTCGGATCATGATTCGCAACGTACGATCACGAGGCAGTTGACTGTAGAGGGATTGGAAGTTCGCCGCGACCCAGCGGCTCTCGTCGTCTGACTCACCGCTGTGGTCACTCATCAAAAACATGAATGGCTGCGAGACGCCTTCGTGGACCACACTGCCAAAGGGAGCACCGTCTACGTCTATGCCCGCTTTGCATCGCGCATCGTCATGACAAAATTGGAGAGCCTCGGCACCACCGAGCGAATGACCGAAAACTCCCAATCGCTGCATTTCGAGCCGGCCCAGGAACCTGCCCGAGACGTCTGACGCATTCAATCGCTCAAGTTGATCGACTGCAAATCCCATATCGGAGCTCCACGCCTGGACGAGTTTATTGGCGAGATCTACCTTCTCTTGCCCGCTGACCAACTCAGCGTTGTTCTTGGGGGACCTAGCGATAACCGTTCCATCTGGAAGGACGGTGATAAAGGTGCGATACGGAGCGTCGAAACCAACCACCACATAGCCGTGACTCGCAAGGTCTTCGGCAAGCGTGGTGTAGTCCGTGCTTAGCGCCGAATGCCCGCCTCGCATGAGTACCACCGGATAGGAATGCTGCTGAGGAGACACCTCTGCGTCACTAATACTATGTGTCCGAACCCGCGACAAATCGCGCGTCAAGAACTGCGTGAGCAGCGCCCCGGACTGGCGTTCGAGGGCTGCCCGCCATGGAGCGGGCAGATAGTCGTCGAACTTTTGCTGGGGTTGCTGAGGTGCTGCGGGATACCAGATCCAGACAACAAGTTGCCTCTTGGTGTCCGGTTGCGGGGCCCGTGCGTCCAGATGAGCGTTGTCGCGCCAAGCATATTGCGTGCGGCCAACCGCGAAGGGGCCAGTAGGCATGAGTAGTGCCGTCTCTCTGGTATGGTCTAGCCAAAGCAATCCCAACAGCACTGCGATTCCAACAACAACCAACAGGGTCAATACGACGATAGTCTTCAACGTAGTTTTGAGCGTGCGCATGAATTTAGAGATCGGTTGGCCCTGGCCAGAAGCTGAATGAACGACTAGACAGAACGGGCCTGTTGTAATCGTAAAATTATCCAAGGAAGCACCGTAAGCGAGAGAATCAGCAAGGCATGAATCAGACCGTCGGGAACACCACGAACGGAAGGCCCAAGGGCTAAGTCCATGTTGATTCGTCCGACTCCGCCGGGAGCGGATGGACCACTCGCGTGCACTTGGGACGTGCCACCAATCAATGCGATCAGAACTAGACCGACAGCGGGCCAAATTGCGTTGTATCTTTGACGGGCGGCGATGAGTCCGATCCCCCAACCGATGAGAATTGGCGCGCCGCAATAGAGCAACCTGCCGAAGCCAAAATAGAAAACCGCGAACCCATCTATCGGGACGAAAGGCGTACTCGTTCCAGGCAGAAAGATTCTCCAACCAGACCACAAAACTGAACACGCAACGAAGTAAGCGCCGGCAAGAAGGAAGAGCGGGGCGAGACCGAACATTGCCCACGGTGCTCGAACGCACCAAGTTTGGAACTCGGGCAGCTCTATTTCGAGTCCTGGAGTTGGGAAGGCGTGCTCATGAAGTGCCGACCAAACCACGTTTGCTAACGTGCGAAGGTCGCCAGGGCCGGTTTGAAGAAGCGCTTCGAACTCCGCGCCGTACCGCTCTCTCCAGGGATGCGGATACAGGCACACAAGTAAATGGCCGAGTCGGGCATTCATAACGCTTCCAATCTCTCCAGTCCAGCTTTGGTGAACTGTCGTAGAGTGTTCAATTTTGCACGAAGAGCGCGTACGCCCTCAGCGGTAATGCGATAAGGCTGGCGACGCTCCTCGGGTGGGAGGGGCTTGATCCAACCTTGCTGTTCCAGGCGGGCAATCGCACCATACAGCGTGCCGGGGCCCAGACGGGTACCGCAAAGGCGCACGATGTCTTCGATCATCGCGTGTCCGTGCTTCGGCCCATTGGCGAGGCTGGCAAGCACAAGCATCGGAGGGTCAGAATAATGTCCCAATTTAGCATGCTCTTCGGTTACTGCTACGTTTCGCGTACTACGCATGACGTAGTTATCCCACAGATGTCGGCACGACGCAAGGTAATTGTTCGCTCACACGACTGCCATCTCACGCGCCGCATCAAGGATCAGAGACGCTTTCGTTGCAGGGTTCGCGGAAATTGCAGAGAGGAAAGAAGGTTTGGTTGCGGAGGCACGCAACCATCCGAATTGTTTAGTGCTGCCCTTTAAGTTGGAACTGGTGCGGTTCGCAGCGTAGGCAGCGTGCCAAGCCACCTTCATGTGAACATACCCTCAAGCAACAAAGTGACATAAACTTCGCATATGGCACCGATGGATTTGAAAAACGAGCACAGCCCATTCCTGCTATCCGCTTTGCTGTTCTTGTATCTGGTAGCCAGAGTGCTTCAGCTCCTTGCAGGCAGAGCTCCCAGCCTTCTTATTGTCGTCTTGCATGTGATTCCCCCCGCGCTTTTCGCCCTGATACATGGGGCGCGCGTCTACCATTCGCGTGGAATCCTTCTCTTTGCAACTCTATGCCTCGGGGTCGGAACCCTCTTTGAGAGCGTGAGCCTGCGGACCGGCTTTCCGTTTGGTAATTACAGGTTCACCGACCTGATGGGGCCTAAGGTCTTCGATCTGCCTATTCTGCTCGCTCTTGCTTATCTGGGCATGGGTTATCTGTCTTGGGTTCTCGGTCTCGTAATTCTGGAGTCCCAGGACAAACCGCTGTCGGGCAGGAAGATCGTTCTGTTGCCCTTGGCGGCAAGTTTCATAATGACAGCTTGGGACTTTTCTATGGACCCAGTCTGGGCAGACATCGATCATGCTTGGGTGTGGCGAGACGGAGGTTTGTACTATGGAGTGCCGATTAGCAACTTCTTTGGCTGGTTTCTCACCGTCTACATCTTCTATCAGCTCTTCGCGTTGTACCTCAGAAACCGAGTGAGTATCCCACTGCCTACAAGTCACTGGCGTATCGCTATCTTGTTTTATGCCGCATGCGCAGCGGGGAATCTCCTTGTGGTGGCCCCCTTATCTCTAGGCGGAGTCTTCGTGGATACAGCAGGCAAACGATGGATGATCCCCGACATTATCTGGGCATCTCGCCTCGTTGCAATCTTTCTCATGATGCCTCTTGCTCTGATTGCTTGGGTCAAAGCCGCCAGACCAGTCGAACCCTTCTCGAAAGAGGTTCCTCTGCGTATTCCGAGCGAGTAACGGGCAAACCGGAAACTGACGACCACGGCTAGCCGAAGAGAGCGGGCTGCGCAGACGCATCCGCGGGGTCGTGAAAATTGCTTAGGCCGACGCCAACCAGGCGAAACCGCTGGCGCGGGCTGAGGCCGACACGTCGTAGCAGTGATAGGGCAATGTTCGTCAGCTCCTCGGAAGAAGCAAGTGGAGAACCTGGGGTGCGGCTCCGCGTGAGAATCTTGAATTCGCTGGTCTTCAGTTTCAATACGACGGTGCGAGCGATTCGTGCTTCCTTGCGCGAAGCAGCCCATGTGTGCTCCGCAAGTTTTCGGATCATCGGTTCCATCTCGCTCAGCAAGACATCCTGTTCGAAGGTGTCCTCAGCGGATATGGATTGTGTTGGCCTGTCTGGGACTACGGCGCTGTTATCGATTCCCCGAGCAAGCTCGTAGAGACGCACGCCATAGCGGCCGAAGCGGCCTTCGAGTATCGCCAAATCCATTCGCCGCAGGTCCGCGATCGTTTGTACCTCAACCCGCTTCAGCTTTTCTTCCGTGATTTTGCCTACTCCGGGCAGACGGCCCACAGCCAGCGGCAATAGAAACGAATCGATTTCTTCCGGTTGTATGACAAAGAGCCCGTCCGGTTTTTTCCAGTCCGAAGCAATCTTCGCGAGGAATTTGTTCGGCGCTACGCCTGCCGATGCCGTCAAGTTCAGTTCTGAGCGGATCTGTTCGCGAATCGTGCGTGCCACTTGTGTTGCGGTAGGCAAGCCAGTCTTGTTCTCCGAAACATCGAGATAGGCTTCGTCGAGCGACAACGGTTCAATCAAGTCGGTGTGCCGTTTGAAGATCTCGCGCACCTGCCGGGACACCACGCGATAGCGCGGGAAGTCCGGGGGCAGGAACGTTGCATTAGGGCACAGACGTTCGGCACGAATAGCGGGCATGGCGGAACGGACGCCGAACTTTCGCGCTTCATACGAAGCAGCACATACGACGGAGCGACCCCGCCACGCGACAACAACGGGTTTGCCGCGCAGTTGCGGATTGTCGCGCTGCTCCACGGACGCATAAAATGCGTCCATGTCGACATGAATGATCTTGCGAGCGGCCATCTCGCAAACCATCTTAGTCCGGCCTCCGGTCCGGGTGCGAGCGCCCTTTAGTTACGACGAGCCCGGAGGCATCCCACCACAGATGCCACCGGGCTGGTGTTCGAGCGATAAACGGAATCTGCTATCAGGATTCGATTGGGTCGCAGTCGTTAGCCTTGACCTTTAGCTGGCTGACAACGCATTCGGCGATTTCGATGTCATCGCGTACCTTGCCGAAATACTTTGCCTGAATGAGCTTACCGTCAGGTCCGGGATGGCAGTAGAGGTATTGAACCTCAACAATCTCCCCTTCCTTCGGTAGCCGATAGCGGTCGGGCACTCCCACTGTCCCCATGAATCGCTGCCGAGTGTCATCCAAGAGATACACGGCGATGGAGCGGTGTCCGTCATTCGCCTTCTTCTCGGGCTTGGGGCCAACGATGAAGGATGCTGTGACGACGAACTTGCATTTGAAGTGCTGTCCCGCTCGTCCGCCCGCATACGCGGCGTTGCGGTTCTTGCAGACAAACCCTTCGGCGTTCGCGCTGTGCATCTTTTTCACGAAGTCGCGCTTCGCCTTCGTTGTCATTGCTGTTTCGCAGACTCGCAACACTTCGCTACCTCCTCGGAAGTGCTGCGTCAGGTGCACATAACGGATTTCGTATGGTTGGACGCGCAAATCCGTGTCGTTGACGCTGAGCAAATCCCAGATGTAGAAGCGTGAATCAGTAATTTCGCCGTCCGCTAGGAAACCCTGCGCCTGCACTCGGTCTAGCGACTCGGCCAGCCGAGAGTCGATAGGGATGATTTGGCCGAGTTTGTTGATGCCTGAGTATTTCCCCTCGGACTTTTGAACTGCCAGACGCCGCCCGTCGAATTTCTGCTGGAACCACCATGAGG
>Ga0307476_10002537_pt1 | contig 10908 bp, 11 predicted proteins | sample atmos_gasesECM2C_2_FD_203314 | JGI IMG/M metagenome (GOLD analysis project Ga0307476, IMG submission 203314) | Hardwood forest soil microbial communities from Morgan-Monroe State Forest, Indiana, United States - atmos_gasesECM2C_05 | ecosystem: Environmental > Terrestrial > Soil > Temperate... | reverse complement strand
ATCGCAATCCATGACAGTCCCAGGATTTTGGCCGCTCGGTCCATTTCGTACAGCACATACACGATGATCGACAAGCCGATCAGCGGAAAGAGCAGATGCTTGAGCCAATCGCCGCTGCGCTGCCGGATCAAATAGTGATTGATCACGGACAGATGCAGCAAAACAAACCCGGTGAGGGCGCCGAAATTAACGATCAGGGTGAGGTCATCGACCCGGTTGGCGAACAACAATCCCACGAGTAGTGAAATGACGGCAACCAGCAGGGTGCTGACGTAGGGGGTTTTGTAGCGCGGGTGAACCTTGGCCAGGATCGCCGGCAATTTGCCGTCCCGCGCCATGGCAAACAAAATGCGTGAGACCGCGGCCTGAGCGGCCATGGCATTGGCGATGGCCGAGGCGATGACGATGGCGAGGATGGTAATCAGGCGCAGCCACGTGCCGCCGGCACGTTGCGTGATTTCATAGAAAGCGGTCTCCGGCGAGCTGAAGTGCATTCCGGCGCTCAAGTCGGTCGCGATCCAGGTCTGCAACATGAACAGTGCACCCACCAGCATGAGCGACAGCACCGTGGCCCGGCCCACCGCATTCTTGCCGGCGCGATTTTCTTCTGAGAGCGTCGAGATGCCGTCAAAGCCGAGAAACGACAGCACGGCAATCGAGGTCGCGCCGGCCACCGTGCTCAAGGAGAAAACGTGCGCATCGTAGATGGGCTTGAGCGTCAGCTTGCCGGCGCCCATGCCGCCGTACAGCGCGATCAGCCCGACCACCACGAACAGCGCCAGCACGATCAGCTCCATGACCAGCATGTAGCGGTTCACCCGCGCTGTGAACTCAATGCCGATGAAGTTCACGGCGGCGTTGAAGGAGATGAATAGCGCGAGCCAAACCCAGGCGGGCACGGCCGGAAACACCGGCCGCAGCGCCACGGCGCTGAACAAGTACAAAAGCGAAGGCACCAGAATGTAATCGAGCAGAATCAGCCAGCCGGAAAAGAAACCGGCAATTTCATGCAGGCCGCGCTGTGCATAGGTGTACACCGAGCCGGCCAGCGGGAAGGCGCGCGACATGGCGGCGTAGCTCAAGGCGGTGAAGAACATGCCGACGAGTCCGACGAGATAGGCCAGCGGCACCATGCCCTTGGCGTCGTTGTACACGAAGCCGAACACCGAGTACGGCGCGATCGGCACCATGAAAATCAATCCGTAGATGACCAGATCCTTGGTGGTAAGCGCGCGGTGCAATTGATCCTTGTATCCGAATTCTTCAATCGACAAGCGCGCGAGCTCCTTTTGTTGACCAGTCTATCCCAAGAATCGACGGATCGCGGACCCTGATTTGAGTGGAGCAACGGCGGGAAGATTCCGTACAATTTGGCATCTTTCGCCACGGTAGAGCAGGTCCGGCCCATGACCCCGCCCGCACATCGACATACGATCCACCAGCGGCATCATGGCTTGGATCACAGCATCGCCGCCGTGACGCACATCGCACCGGGCGACTCGTTGGAGTTCGAGGTGGCCGATGCCTCCGGCGGCCAGCTGACTGCGAACTCGACCGTCGCCGATGTGGGCCGTATGGATTTCGGCAAAATCAACCCCGTAACGGGTCCGGTGTATATCGACGGCGCGCAACCGGGCGACATTCTCAAAGTGACGCTGCTGTCGTTCGCCCCGTCGGGCTGGGGTTGGACCGCGAACATCCCGGGCTTTGGCCTGCTGGCGGAGGATTTCAAGGAACCCGCGCTGCACATCTGGCGCTACGACGCCAAGAGCCTGGCTCCGGCACTGTTCGGGCGCTGGGGCAAAGTGCCCTTGAAGCCCTTTACGGGGACCATTGGCCTCGCGCTGGCGGAGCCCGGACTGCATAGCATCGTCCCGCCGCGCCGCGTCGGCGGCAACATGGATGTGCGCGATATCTCACAGGGCACCGAACTGTTCCTGCCCATCGAGGTTCAAGGGGCCCTGTTCTCGGTCGGCGATACGCATGCGGCGCAAGGTGACGGCGAGGTGTGCGGCACCGCGATCGAAAGCCCCATGCGCGTGGCACTGCAGTTCGACCTGATCAAACAGACGCCCTTGACCTTCCCGCGCTTTAGGACTCCGGGGCCGGTCACGAGGCATCTCGATACCGCAGGCTATGAGGTCGCGACCGGGATCGGTCCGGATCTCATGGAGGCGGCGCGCGCGGCCGTCCGCTCCATGGTGGATTGGCTTATGCGCGAGCGCGGCATGCCGGCCATTGACGCTTACCTGCTGTGCAGCGTCTGCGGGGACTTGCGGATCAGCGAAATCGTCGATGTGCCGAACTGGACGGTCTCGTTCTACTTTCCGCGAGTCGTGTTCGATTGAAGCTCATGGCGCCCCGCGCGGGTGGCGGACGATGTAACGCGGCGTTTAAATCGTTGGCCGCCGGTCCCCGGCTGCGTATCGGTACATATTGGCTCGATAGTTTTGCCTATTCTTCTCCCCAATGTCATGCCATTGAGATTGAGGCAGAGTGAGCGGTCCCGGAGCGACGCTCGGGCCGAGACCGCTATTCATCGCCTTAAGGCCGTGCAAGCTGATCCAGCGGTGATCGTAGTCCGCTGGAGTTTTGGCGTCCCAGTCGATGACCCGATCCACGATGCGGTTGATTCGGGCGGGGTCCTGCCACTGCTGGCGATATAAATCCGGCGGCAGCCTTTGCGAAAGCTCGGCGACCGCGGACAGAGCGGAAGCGTCGGTGCAAATTTTCGCGTCGAATTGGCCGCGCAGTCCAGCCGCGTTCAGCCAAAAGAGTGCCTCGTCAATTTGACCTCGCATGTAATACCACTCGGCCAGGGCAAATAGCACAGGAGGGCTGTAATGGCCCGAAGCGCGCGTCACCTGCGCAGCGAGGTTGGCGGTTTCGCTTGTCGCACCCGCGCGGAGTTGTTGGATGACGGCGATATCCGCCTTGGTATCGATGGTTGCATATTCTCCGCCCGGCGTCGCGAGCAGCTTGCGCCCGCCCAATTGGCTTCTGGGCGTATCGGAACTGACAGTGCATGGATATGCGTCGGCGAGTGCTTGCAGCGCTTGCTGATCAGAATACCGGCCCTGCCATTCCGGATGCGATTTCACCGACTGCGCGACCACTTTGATCGCGTCCCCAATGGTTGCGGTCGAAGGAGCGCAGAACGCCTTGCCGCGATAAGTGGTGATGAGCGCAAGAAACTGTTGCGAGTCATTCGGCAGCGCCGCGGTGGACTCAGAAGCGCGCGAGCTGGAATCGGGGAGGCTGGGCGCAGCGAACGGGTTGGCACCACAAAATATGCACAGACAGGCCGCAATCAGTGCGGAACGAAATGGCGACATCCCTGATCCTCCTGCTATTGCCAAAGAATAAGGGCAGCCACCGGCAGGCGCAGCTAAGCGCTTTACAGTTTAGATGTCCGCAACGGAACAGCGTGCGCCGAGGGAAGGCGGGGACGAACGCTTTAGCGGTCGACCTCTTCCATCACCGCCTGGCCGGAAACCCGCGCGCGAATCAGCCCCCAGCACAGTCCGACCGTCAGCATGCAGGCAATGAAGAACAGCGCGATCCAAATCAGCGCCGTATGGCTGGAGGAGCTGAGCCAGCCCCAACTGCTGATCAGCCAGACCACCGCGGCGAAAAATGCCAGTCCCATCGCAACCCCCAGCGTGCCCAACGATCGCCAGGTGGCGTGCGCAAAGAAAATCCAAACCGCGAGCAGGATGAGTCCGACGACCGCCTGGATGGGCTCAAGGTGTGGAAAAATCCCAGCGATCCAACTGACAAACGAGAATCCGGTGGGATTGTAGGTCGCCAGTACCAACACCAGCGACGCTAGAAACCGCGCGAGAAAGCCGCCCATGGTGAGTCTACCCATGAGGCTATGGTACGCGGATCAGATCTGTTCGGCCAAGGTCAGGCGTCGCCAATGAGAAGGCGGGTTGCCGGTGAGCTCGGCAATGGTTCGAGTCATGTGCGCTTGATCGGAGAACCCTGCATCGGCGGCGATGGCGGACAACGGTGCGGCACCGATCCGGAGGTGTCTTAGAGCGGTGTGCGCTTTGGACTCCAGCCCAAAGCGCTTCGGTGTTACACCAAAGACGCTGCGAAAACCGCGCGATAAGCAGTACGGCGTGAGCCCATGACGCGCGGACCAAAGCTCAAGCGAGCCCACCGCATTCCGTCGCAGATCCGCTGCCAAAAGATCCGGCCAATCCTCCGGCTGCGCGGGCAGGTCGATCAACGAATTGAACAATTCATGCGCCGCGGCGGCCGGGTCGTCCTCCGCCATTGCCGCGATCTGGTCGACATTTGCGACGCCGAAATGCGATCGCGCGGGTGCGCAGGAGCGCAGCGGAATATTGAGGATTACAGCGCCCATGGACTCGACGCAATTCAAGTGAGCCTCAAAGGCGTCATGCAACATCACCTCTCCCGACCTCACCCGAAAGCGCCCGCCGCTGCCGGCTTCCCGATAGGCGCCGGCCAATACCACGGCGGCATACGGATACGAGTGCCGGTGCCGCAAGAAGCGCTGGCCTGAGGTCAAATTTTGCCTCGAGGGCGATATCACCGAGGACATGGCGGCAAGTTTAGAACAAGGATTGCGGCTTCACACGCTGCGTCGATACACCACGAAGCCTGAGCGCTCGGCCACTTGGTCGTAGAGCCGCATCGCATGTGTATTGGTCTCATGAGTCTGCCAATAAACGCGGGGCGAGCCGGCGAGCTTGGCGTGCGCGTACACCGCCGCGATCAGCGCCCGGCCGACCCCTCGGCCGCGCACGTCATCCGCGGTGAAAAGATCCGCCAGGTAACAGGTCGGCGGTATTTGAATCGTGCTGCGATGGTAGAGAAAATGCGTGAGGCCGACGATCCGGCCCGCAACCTCCGCCACCAGCGCGTGCATGGGCTCGTACACATCAAAAAAGCGCGCCCAAGTCATCAAAGTAATCTCCGGCGAGAGCGCCGTGTCGCCGGCGCGGCCGTAGAACGCGTTGTAGCCGTCCCAAAGCTGCTTCCAATGGGAAAAGTCAGCGCGCCTTACGGCGCGTACTTCAACCTGATCGCTCAACGGAATTCTCCTACAGGCCTGCGAGAGCTCGCTCGATCTGCTGGATGTTATTATGAACCAGTCAATGATCTCTGCCGCCGAAATTCGTTCTGCCTACGCAACCATAGCGCCGCACATCCGCCGCACACCGGTCATCGAAGTGGACGGCGCCGATTTCGGAATCGTGGGCGGCGATGTCGGAATCGCGGGCGCGCCGCTCGGGTCCGCGCCGCTCGGGTCCGCGCCGCTCGTGCTGAAATTGGAACTGCTGCAGCATGCGGGGTCGTTCAAGGCTCGCGGCGCCTTCACCAGCTTGCTGACGCGAAAAATTCCCGCGGCCGGCGTGGTCGCGGCCTCGGGCGGAAATCACGGTGCGGCGGTGGCATTCGCGGCCATGAAGCTCAAGGTGCCCGCCAAGATATTCGTCCCCAGCATCGCTTCGCCGGCGAAAATTCAGCAGATCACCGAATACGGCGCGCAGTTGGTGATCGGGGGTGAGCGCTACGCCGACGCGTTGGCCGCGAGTGAAGCTTGGGTCGCCGCTTCCGGAGCGATGCCGATCCATGCCTTCGATCAGCACGAGACGATGCTCGGCCAGGGCACCGTCGGTTTGGAACTTGACGAGCAAGCGCCGATTACGACGCTGCTCGTGGCGGTGGGCGGCGGCGGACTCATCGCCGGGCTCGCGGCCTGGTATGAGGGCCGAATCAAAATCGTCGCGGTCGAGCCGGAGAAAGCCCCGACGCTCACCCGCGCACTGGAGGCTGGCCGTCCGGTCGACGCTGAAGCGGGAGGGGTGGCGGCGGAGTCGCTCGCGCCGCGGCGCGTGGGGGAACTCGTATTCCCCATCATCCGCCGCTATATCGACAGAACCGTGTTGGTTTCGGACGAGGCCATTCTCGATGCGCAGCGGCGTTTGTGGACTACGCTGCGAATCGTCGCGGAGCCGGGCGGCGCCGCGGCCCTCGCGGCGCTCACCTCGCGCCAGTATGTTCCTCGCCTCGAGGAACGCGTCGGCGTGCTGATTTGCGGCGGCAACACGGCGGCCGTGAATTTCAAGTCGTAGATCGAGGTGTGGGGAGCTACTGCGATTTCGCGGCGTAAATCGTGCGCCCCGCTCGAACGGTGAGGCTGACGTGAGCGAACGCCGCGACATCTTTAGCAGGATCGCCATCCAACACGACCAGGTCCGCGTCCATGCCGGGCGCCAATCGCCCTTTGTGCGCGGCATAGCCGAAGCGTTCCGCGGGGGCCGTCGTGAGAGACTTTAGAATCTGGCGCCAGTCGAGCGCGCGCGCCAACTGCCGGTACTCCTCGGTGGTGTCGTAGACATCGATGTAGCCGACATCGGTGCCGAACAGGATCTGGCCGCCGGCCTTCGAGTAGGCGCCGACCTGCTGCACGGCGGCTTCCAGGTCGCGCTGCAGTTCAGCCTCTGGCTCGCCGCCTCTCTTCGCTTCCACTTCGAACAACGTTAGCGTCGGGATCAACGCCATGTGGTGCGCAAAAATTCGCGCGGTCAGCTCAGCAGGCCAAGGCCCCGTCATCGGCGTCGTGTGCGCGAGCACATCGACGCCGCTGTCCATCGACACCGTCAGGCCGGCAAGATTGGACGGGTGCGCAAACACGGGTTTGCCCTCCGCGTGCGCGGCCTCGACCAGTGCCCGCGCCTGATCGAGCGGCATGGGCAGAACGCCGATCTTGCCGCCGACGATCGCGCCGGCGAACAGCTTCACGCCGTCCGCCCCCTCGTGGATTTGCCGGTGCGCGCGGGCGACGGCTTCGGGCAGATCGACGATCTCTTCGTCCGGAAAGCCGTTGTCCTTTAGGAATTGCCTTACATAGATCGGCGTGCCGCCTTTCGGAAAGAAGGGATCGCCAACGGTCAGAATGGTCGGCCCGATAACCTGGCCCGCAGCGATGCGCTGACGGATGACGCTGGTGTTTGTGAGCATTGACGCGATATCGAACACCGTGGTGAATCCCCATCGGGTCAGCATCTGTGTGAGCTCTTGCGTGAGCTCCGCGTCGGAATGCTTCGCGGCATTGAGCAGCGGCGGCGTCATGAAGTGCACGTGGCTGTTCCAGAAGCCTGCCATGACCGTGCCGCCGTGCAAGTCGATGCGTTCGGCATCGCGCGGGACGCGCAGCGCGCCGCCGGCGCCAAGCGCCGCGATCCGGCCGTCATGGATCAGAATGGTGCCGTCCGCGATGGGCGCCGCGTCCGGGGCGGCGTAGATGCGGGCATGCGTCAGCGCCACGTCGGCGGCGTTGGCGATACCGGTCATGGCAACGGCGAGCGCGGCCGCCAACATGGCAGCGGGATAAATACGGTGTCTGATGGACTGTTGCAGCATGGGTGATGTATACAAAGAATTGGACTTAAGGACTATAGCCGACATCGAGCGGAGGCAACACAATGCGATGCAGTCCAACCTTAAGCGCTGGAATCTTGTTTGCCGCGCTGACCGCGTGCCAATCCTCCGGGATACTTCAACAGGAAAATGATCTTGCCGCCGCGGGATTCACCGTGCGCATCGCGGATACCGCCGAACGCCAGGCAATGCTGAATCGCCTGCCGCCAAATCGTTTCGTGCAGCGCGTGTACGGCAACGATATTCATTATATTTATGCCGATCCTGTGGAGTGCGGTTGCCTGTACATCGGAACGCAGCAGGATTTTGCGCAATATGTCGCGAATCAGCAGCTCGACTTCGAGCAGGCGCAACGCATCGCCTTCTTAAATTATTATGACGCAGCGTGGAATTGGGATGCGTGGGGTCCCTGGGGGCCGCTCGGACCTGTTTACGGCCCCGGATGGTAATCATTTCGCGCGATTGACGGCGCGGCGCGGTGATTTTACTAACCCGCTTGGCAACGGTAAAATACCCGTGACGAAAATAAGAGCCTTGCAATCGATCAAGTGGCCCTCAGGATTCGAAGATTGGTGCTCTGAAGATTTTGTTGAAGGGTGAGGGGCATGGGTTTTGATTTTGTATTGATCGCGCTCATCTTGGGCGGACTTGCATTGTCAGGCGCCTACGTGAGAGCGGAGTATCTTGGTTGGCGCGAGCGCGGCGCCGCTCAGCGGCGCAGAGAGGCGGCTCTGCGTGATCTGCACGCCGCCAGCATCTCCGAACAGCGCGACGCGTTGCTTCCCAGTGTTCTGAAGCTTCAAGGATTCGACGAGGGCGAAGCTGCGAATCCTCATAGTGCGGGCGAGTTTGCGGCCGCGCGCCGAGCTCTGGGCAACTCCGCCCGCCCCTATCCGCTAGCGGAACGGCGCAAACGCGCCAGACACGCGACCCGCTAAAGCGACCCCTATTCCGGCTCGACACCGAGGCTGCGAGCCAGGAAGTTGGCGGTTGCCTCGTCGGCTCGTATCCAGGAAGCATGCCGCAGGAATCCATGGATTTCGTTGGGCAGCACGAGCTCTTCGAACGGGACGTTCCTCTCCTCGAGCCGCCGCGCAACATCAACCGTCTGTTGAAAGCGCACATTGCGGTCGTCATCCCCTTGTATCAAGAGAACGGGTGACTTCCAGCCATCAATCGCTGCGTCGGGCGATGAGTTCCAGGCGACCTCCAGGGCTTTGTCGTGATCGCCCTTCTCGAAGCGAGTCCCCGGTGCACCGAACCTATCCAAGAGCCGCGACCAGTCGTGCACGCCATGCAAATCGACGCCCGCCTTGAAGATGTCCGAATTGCGGGCCAGCGCCAGCGCGGTCAGATAGCCGCCGTATGAGCCGCCCCAGACGCCGATGCGCCTGCCATCGACGCTCGAGAGCGATTGCAGGAAGCGGGCTCCGGCCACAACGTCCTGATATTCGGCGGCGCCGGCGTAACCTGCGTGCTCGGGATGATGAAACGCCAGGCCATAGCCGATGCCGAGACGATAATTGACCGACAACACCACGAAGCCATGCGCCGCCAGATACTGATTCACGGCATAGGCATTGCTGTAGTAGTCCATGTAACTCCAGCCGAGCAGCATTTGCCGGGGCGGCCCGCCGTGCAGAAATATCACAGCAGGTTTCCGAACGCCGGATTTCGCGGCGCCCCTGTCGAACAGCTGTCCGTGCACCAGGGTGCCGTCAGCCGCTTTGAACGTGACTTGCTTCGGTGAGATGAACTGCGCGAGCGGGAATTCTGCGTTGCTCGCCGCGGGCAACGCCGCGCGATTTGCGCCGTCGAGATTTGCGATGGCCACTGTCGGCGGTTGCTGCGGAGTCGCCGCGACGAACGCGATTCGATCCGCCGCTGCGGCAACCGGCGTCCACTCCAGCGATTGACCGGAAGTCAGCGCCACCGAGCCTGGGTGATCGACGGCGACGCGAAACAGATGGCGGCGATCGTCGTCGCCGGCCGTACTGCCCGCGTTGGCGTCGTAAATCATGAAACGCCGGTCGCGGCTTTCGGCGATATGCTCGACCATGAAGGCGCCCGGCGTGAGCGACACGGGCGTGCCGCCCGCCGCCGGCACGGAATAAAGATGCGGCCATTCATCCAAATACGCCAAGAAAACCAGGCGATTGCCGGCTGCCCAATGTAGGTTGGCCCCGCCCGCGACATCGGGGAAAGAACCGGCAAGCGTGTTCGGGCTTCTCCACACTGCGTTTCCGGTTCCGTCGCTCGTCGAGGCCACCCAGATCGACCAGGGACGCGGCTCCCGAGTCAGAATCAGACGCGGCGGCCCGCCATCGCCGGCGCGCCGGGTGTACGCGATTCTTGTGCCGTCGGCGGACCAAATAGGTGACTCATCCTTGTTGGTGGATGGCGTGAGATACAGCAGCGGCGCCGTCTTCGAGGTGAATATCCCGATGAACGAGTGATCGCCGCGGTTGGAGACAAACGCCAAGCGGCTTCCATCCGGCGACCAGGTCAGGTCGCTGTCCTTGCCCCGATCGAAGAACAGACGCTCCGGCTTGCCGCCATCGAGCGAAGAAATCCACACATGATCATCCTTGATGTAGGCGACTTGGCCGCGGGCGGAAATCGCCGGCGCATCGCCTTCGTCGATTTTTATCGGCGCGCCGCCGTTGGCGGGGACAGCCCATATCGCCGTGAGCGGCTGAACCGGCGAGGAGGCTGGATCGGGCGCCAGGTTTCCCTCGGCGGGCCAGTTGGCATCATGATCGCCGCCCAGCACGAACACGAGGCGCGAGCCGTCCGGTGAAAAAGTCAGCTGCGTGATCTCCTGGCCGTCGTCATCGCGATACTGCGTCGCCTGGCTCGGCGTGAAGCTCGGCGCGCGCGCCAGCCAAACGTTGCGCACGCCGTCAAGATTGCACACCCACGCGATCACATCGCCGTGCTCGGCCGCGGCGAGCTCGGCGGCGAATGGGTAGTGCAGCGCCTGCGCCATGGAGAATTCGGAAGTCGCGCGTGCCTGTCCGGATAGCGGCGCAAACCCGATGATCGCCAGTGCGCCGGCTACGAAACGAAATCTCGTCATGTGCACGTCCTTCCGCTATCGATGGGGATTGCGAATACTAGCAGGCGAGGCGAGCATTTGACGGGTCAAATCAACCATTGAAAAGCAGCCAGCTGCTTCGCAAAGGAAACCACCGTCAAGTGCTGCTGAGTCTGAATATCGAACAGATAGGCGACGCCGCCGATGATAAAGCCGTTCATCATGAGCGCAATCGCAAGTGCGGCGAGTTTTGAAGAGATGCGGGTATTCATGATCGTCTCCTGAAATGTTTACTGTGCCCAACGCGATTCATTCCTCAGCGGAGTAAAGCAAGAGCCGTGCCAAGCTCTGCTGGAGCGTTAGATCGCTATTTTTAAAGGAATTATTTCTTGTGGCGCCAAGCGCGATGGCCGCGGACACTGTCCGCGGACAACGCGGACAGCGCTAGT
>Ga0307476_10002535_pt1 | contig 10909 bp, 6 predicted proteins | sample atmos_gasesECM2C_2_FD_203314 | JGI IMG/M metagenome (GOLD analysis project Ga0307476, IMG submission 203314) | Hardwood forest soil microbial communities from Morgan-Monroe State Forest, Indiana, United States - atmos_gasesECM2C_05 | ecosystem: Environmental > Terrestrial > Soil > Temperate... | reverse complement strand
TGAAAAACCACGGAGTGTTGGACGAAACGTAAGAGGGCTGGTAGGCCCAGTTGTCAAACTGGTAGTAGCTGAAAAGGCCGATGTAGGACATGAAGATTCCAGCATCCACGTTGATGCCATGCATCACGTTGAAGTGATACCCGCCGTAGGCTTCCGACAAGTAGCGGTAAGCATCGGCCAGATTCCACTGGCCTCGGGCAGGACTGGCGTCATTGCGCGGCGTCGTCTCCGAATACAAACCAAATTGTGTCATCAAGCGCGCACGCACATTGTCGTAGTGAAAATCGCCACCGACGCCCAACTGCGTAAGCTGCACTTCGTTGGAGCGAAACACTTCGCTCGAGCCGCCAATCGTGTCGTCCTTGGGATGGCGGAAATCGTAAACGTAATCCACGTCGGAACGAATTTCCGGCGTAAAGAATTTCGTGTCCAGCGGAACCTCTTTGGTCCGTGGATTTCCGTTCAGCCACGTGAAGTCCGCAAAGGCAAAGGGCTCGCTCGCTGGCGCTTTGCCTGTGGCCAGCTTGCCTTTGTCAGTGGCTTGCGGCTCAGCTGCTGTGGCACTCTTCGAAACGAGATCTGGACTGTTGGGGGTTGTGCCCGACGTGGTACCGGGCGTCGTGCTGGATGCGGCCACTCCCGCAGCCCGTGCTACGGGAGTGGTTGAGGCCGGCTGCTCCGCGGCCGCGTCCGCACCAGAAGCTGCGCTGGGGTTTGCCTTGCCCTCAAGGTCGGCAACACGCTTTTCGAGTTGTTCCACTCGATCCAGCAGCAATCGCTCGCGCTCCGTCAATGGAGCAGGCGCTTCGACTTTCGTTGTTGCAGGCTTAGCTGGTGGCTTGTCATTGCCATCATCAGCAAACGCCAACGCCCGAACCCCAGTGGCGTAACTCAGTCCCACCAATATGACCGGCACAAACCTGTTCCATCTGAAAGTACGCATTCTTCTCTCCTAGGTTCTCTTGCCCGATCTCAGCGACCTGGCGACTTTCTCGTAGGCAGCCCGTTCGCACTCGCTGCAACCAGGTCCGCAACCGCGGGAACGTCCTCCCCTACCCTGGACCCAGCGTGAGCTTCCCGAAGAGCTATCAGGCTTTTCGATGTTCCTTCTGGGACTAATGATGTGCAGTTTCTTCTCGTTGGTCCTGCCGGCTGCGTCATCCACCGCGGTACGAGTTATCGTCTTGCGGCTCGCGTCTCTGGTCCATTGCATAAGCACGAAGAGAAAAAAACCGCACGCAATTAAACAAATCGCTGCTAAGACGATCAAAGTCATGGTTCGAAGGGAACGAAGCGTTCCGCAGCGAGGATCAAAATAGCGAAATGACTATCAGGAAGTCCTGAGCGATTCATAAAGATTTCGTAAGGACCGTAACCTAATCTGCCGATCAAAAGGACATAGTGCGGCGAAACGGCAAGCGACAACTTTCCCTGGTGGATTCAAGAAATCGATTGGTCCCATCCGCTCTTTGCTGAAGTTGCTCACGACTTTCTTATGAGTCGCTTTGTATGTTTCCTCACCGTCTTGTGCGCCGCTCGCGCACAAAGACATCAGGGGGACCTCGCAAATGTTCGGCAAAATATCAGCGTGCTTGACGGCAATTTTATTGTTGGCTTGGTGGACCGTCGGCCAATCAACGTTTGCCAGTATTATTGGGGTGGTTAAGGATCCCGGCGAAGGAACCATCGCCGGTGCGCAGATCACACTCACGAACCTGGACGACCAGGCGCAACGGAATACCAGCGCGGATGGCAACGGCGCGTTTGAATTCGTCAATCTCAAACCGGGACATTACGAACTGGTGATCCACGAGGACGGCTTTTCCGACTATAAAGTCTCTTCCCTGCAACTCGACGCACGTCAAAACCTTCGCCTCGATGCCGCACTAAAACTGGCGACATCCGCTCAATCGATCGAAGTTAATAGCGAGCGCGGCCCCATGATCAACACCGAAAACGCCACGATCGGCGATACCAAGGACTTCCGGCAGATAACGACTCTGCCTGTGAATTATCGCGGGGCGACAACCAGCCCGCTAGCCATGCTGAGCACCGTGCCGGGCGCGCAGCAGGACGCGAATGGCAACGTATCGGTCGGTGGAGGACTGCCTTCTCAGGTGCAGTATTCGGTGGACGGCTCTTCGACCGTCAACATTCGGCAAAACGGCGCACTCGGCAATATGAATCCGTCCTCGGAACTGATCAGCGAATTTAAAGTGACGCAGTTCAACAACAACGCCGAATTCGCGCAACTCGGTGATGTAACCATTTCCACCAAAAGCGGCAACGATCAATTTCACGGAAGCGCGTTCGAATACTTGCAGAACGATGCCTTTGACGCGGAAGTCTCTAACTCCGGCGACAAACCGCACAAGGCGTACAACACGTTTGGTGGAAGCCTCGGAGGGCCACTGCTACTTCCCAAGCTGATGCATGGCAAGGCAAAGACTTTTTTCTTTGCCGATTTCGAGGCCAATCGCCGCCGCTTCTCCACGCCGCTGTTTCTCTTTGTCCCTTCAAACGCCATGCGGCAGGGCGATTTCTCCGCGCTCTCCACTCCGCTAATAGATCCTTTCACGGGCAAGCCGTATGCTGGGAACAAAATCCCGAGCCTCAGCCAGTGTAGGAATTCGCAGGATTGCATCAGCCCGGTAGCTCAGAGTTTGCTCAACAACTATCTACCCGCGCCCAATATTCCCGTGAGTGCCGCGAATTTCGGATCGCAAGCTAACTACTTGCAGCAAACCTCGACGCCGAGCGATACCAACGGTTTCGATCTGCGATTCGATCGCACCATCACGGCCAAGCAATCCATGTTCGTGCGGTGGAGTTGGAAGAAACTGACCGCTGAATCCCTGACCGATACCGCGCTGGGCACGGTGAACAATTTCCTGCCGCCGGATCAAGACACCGAGCACAACAACAACCTCATCATTTCGCACAACTTTTTGATCACCAATAATCTCGTGAACGAAGTCCGCTTCGGCCTTTCTTTGTGGCAATTGCAGGTAAAGTTTCCCATTCAAGGCACGAGTGCGATCTCGACTCTGGGCCTGACCGGACTGGATCCCGGCGACCATCCGACGGCCGGCGCGTTCCCAATCTTCAATTTCAGCGATGATTCGGGAAACTATTCGGTTATCGGCAGAGATAAGGATGGCGCCACCAAATCTCAGACCGTCCAGTTCGCGGACAATTTCACTTGGATCAAAGGCCGGCACACGATGAAGTTTGGTGGGGATGTTCGCCGCGTGCGTTACCAGGACCTGGAAAGTTTCGGAGGCGCGGACGACTTTGGTGCGTTCGCGTTTGACCAAGGCATTTTCACCGGGAACGCGTTCGCGAATTTACTGCTCGGCTTGCCGACGAAAACCTACGTGGCGCAATCCGGCCCCGACGTCAAGGCCCACACCACGCAAACGGGCGTGTATGTGCAGGACGAATTTCGCATCAACGACCGGCTAACCCTGACATATGGACTTCGCTGGCAGGCACTACCTGCCTTCGTCAGCGACCTCGGCAACCTCACCGCCTTAGACGTTCGCAACGGCGGCATCATCATTCCCGTCGGCAATCAACCGCGCCCGGGATTCTTGGCGACGATCAACAGTTGCAATCCCGCCGACCCCAACAATCCGGCCGATCCCTGTGGTACGCCTACCGCCGCCGACACCGCCCTCGGCTGCGTTCCCGTGCTGGGCGCCGATCCGAACATGGCGTGCGCTCCCATCGAATACGCCAACCAAGTCGGGCTTGGCCCCGGTCTGCGCCGGTTCTATGGCAAAAATTTCCAACCACGCCTGGGTTTCGCCTATCGCCCTTTCGGGAACAGCCAAACGGTGGTGCGTGGAGGAATCGGCATCTTCACCATGACCAACCTGGGCCAGCTTTCATTCAACACCACGAACATTGACGTTTCCGTTGTGCGCACCACTGCCAATTCCTTCGCGAATGGCGCGCCCGCGTATCAATTTCCCAGCGCGCGGACGCAAGACGCTCCCGCCGCGATTGCCGGCACCGGCGATTTTTACCAGAACACGCTCACCAATTACCGCGATCCGCAATCCGCGCAGTGGAACTTTACGCTAGAACGCGAACTGTCGCGTGAGATCACCCTGCGCGAGAGCTACGTAGGCATGAGTTCGTATCGCATGAGCCAGACAGTTGACTTGAATCAAGTCGAGCCCTCAGCGACATCCCCGAATCCCAATGCCAAACCGTACAGCAATTGGGGACGCGTTCTTTCGACCACCAACTCCGGCCACGTGAGCTACCACGCCCTGCAATCAGAGCTGAATATGCACTCGCGAGGCGGTCTGACTTTCCAGGCAAGCCACGCCTGGGCTAAGAATCTCGGTAATGTCGGCGGCGACGCACCCACGGGATTCAATCAGGAGGTCATCTACGGTACTCCGGTCGCCAACCGCTTCGATCTTGCGGCCAACCGGGGCAATATGGCGGGTACGCGCCGCAATCGCTTTTTGCTTTCCGCCGTATACGATGTGCCGGTCGGACAGAATCGCAAATTGTTCTCGCACATGAACCGGATTTCGGATCTGGCGCTTGGCGGATGGTCCGTCAGCACCGTCAGTCTTTGGGAGACCGGGCCCTACCTGACGCCGACCACAAGCTCGAGCTTCGATCCGGGCAACCTCAATCTTTCCTATCGCGGCAGCTTCCAGCGCCCGGATTGCACCGGCAACGGCAATATCGCGAATTCCGCGACCGGAAGTATGTTCAATCTCGCGGCGTTCCATGCGATTCCTGCGGGCGCAGTGGGAAATTGCGGCGTGGGAACTCTGGAAGGCCCAGGCACTGTGACCATCGCTGCCGGGTTATCCAAGACTTTCCATCTCACGGAGAGGATGCGAATGCGCATTGAAAGCACGTTTACAAATCTATTCAATCATCCGAACTTTCTGCCGCCACCAACGAACGTAACGTCTTCGTCCTTCGGCATCGTTCAGAGTGTGCAAAGCGCGGAAAACAGCGGCAACCGGACCGGCCAAGTTTCCCTGCGGCTCGATTTTTAGAGGGTCAGTAAGCTGTCAGCGAAAATGCTCATCTAGTAGGTGTGCGACTCACCCCGGGGCGGACAGACTCGGGACACCGGCTAAAACCCTAATTCCGCGGATTGCGCTCGCTCGAGCATCCGGCTGCTCACCTGTGCAAATTCAGAGACCAGCGCATTCGTACTCCTACCGGCGAAGGTTGCCGCATCTATCTCGGTGGTCAACAGGATGGCCGTCGCCACATCTCCGCTGCATTCAAGACAAAACTTCTCTAGCCTCCCTGGGAGCTCGACAAGTTCGGTAACACAGCCACACACACTACAGTGACCGACAAATTCCTGATCAGCGCTTTGCAAATTGTTTAACACCAGTTTTCCTTTCTCTACTTACGACCTGTTTCGTATCGTAAGAAAAGGCCCGTCAGAAAGTCCTGAAGCCTTTGTTAGGAAACTGTAAGTACGGCGACGGCCTGGACGATTCAAACCGGTGGCCGGGATTGCCTCCCAGTTACCAGTAATGCGAATCGCCGATACGTGACACGCAAATTTTGCGTTTGCCTTGCTGCCGCGAGCGGCGTCAGGATGCTCGCGAAACCAGGCCACGCAACGGCTCTCTTTTTCAATTTAAGTTCGTTCCCCAGACCGAGGTTCTTGCCAAGGAGGAGAGAAAACTATGAACAAGTCAGTATCGCTCTTAACAGTTGCCCTTGCGGCAATTCTCGCGCTCGGCGCGAACGCGCAAAACACAGATTCGGCCAAGAAGCCGACCAGCTTTTCCGCCAGGATTGCCGCTGACGGCAAGACCTTAATGGCCGATAAGGACAACCGGATTTGGCTGGTCAGCAATCCTGAGACCTTAAGTGGTATCGAAGGGCGTCACATAAGGGTAAAAGCGCTCGCGGACTTAGCGCAGGGTCAAATTCGAATCGTGTCGGTGAGCGCTATCACTGAGGGGCAAGCTGGTGTACGGCTCCATGATGCCGCCTTCAGAAGGTGATCGCCCGTCAGTACGGGTGTGCCGCTATTGCAGTTCATTCGTTTGTGACTTGACCTAGTGACTAGTTTCCTCGATGGTCTCGGCCAAATCACCCTTTACGTTGCGGGCTTCCTATTGTGGGGTTTACACTACCGCAATGCGCGTATCCGAACTTCCCAGGCCAAGCCCCGAGCGCATCCTGAAGCAGGTGCAAGCCGAGGAAAGCAAACGCTGGGGTGCGAAACTCAAGCTTTTCCTCGGATACGCCCCCGGCGTTGGCAAATCCTATCGCATGCTCGATGAGGCCCGGCGGCGCCATGAGCGCGGAGAAGACGTTGTGGTGGGCGCGGTTCAGGGGCAGCAATCCGAGGAAGTCCAGGCAATTTTGCGGAAACTGGAGGCGATTCCTCAGCGCCAAACTCCCGAGGGCGAAGCTATCGACCTGGATGTCATTCTTCGCCGCGCACCGCAGGTCTGTGTCATAGATCCTCTCGCAGCGCAAAATCCTCCTGGAAGTCGGCACGCTCATCGCTGGCAGGACGTGCAGGAGCTTTTGCGCAACGGGATCTCCGTCTTGTCGAGCGTTAACCTGCTTCATGTCGAGGAATACAAGGAAAAAGTTCAAGCGATCACCGGCAAGAACACCACCGAGACCATTCCGAAATCGTTTCTGCTCGCCGCCGACGACATCGTAATCGTGGACGTGCCACCGGATCTCTGCTTGTGGCGTCAGGGAGAGAAGCTTAGTTCAACCGGAATCAGCAATTCGCAGGAGCGTCAGCTCTCGGAACTTCGCGAACTGGCTCTATTACTGACTGCGGAAGTCGTTGATGCGCAACTGGAATCTTACGTTCACGCGCATGGCATCGAGCCGGTCTTCGGGACGCACGAACGTTTTCTGGTTTGCATGACCCCGCATTCCAATGCTCTGGCGATGATTGAAAGCGGCGAACGCAACAAGGAGCGTTTTCAAGGTGAACTCTACGCGGTGTACGTGTGCGAGCCCGGCCGTTCCAAAAGAGAAAGAGTTACGATTAGAAGATATTTCGAGGCGGCGAAAAAAGCCGGAGCCTCGACCGAAGTGCTTGAAAGCGACGACCCGATATCCGCGATTGTCGACTTCGCTCGTCAGAAACGCATTACGCAGATTTTCATCGGGCACAGCGCCCACAACAGTTGGAAGGATCGTGTCTTCGGTGATCCGGTGCTCCGCCTGATTCGCGCGGCGGAAGGTATTGACCTCAGAGTCTTCCCTCATTAACTGCGCTTATGCCTGAGTCTGCGGACACTCCACGCGGTAGTCTGAAAGTCTATTTGGGTTATGCGGCGGGCGTCGGAAAGACTTTTCAAATGCTTGCGGACGGCCATGCGGCCGCGCAGCGGGGCGTGGATCTGGTCCTCGCCTACTTTCAGCCGCATGCCCGACCCGACACCATCGGACAGGCGCACGGCCTCGAAATCTTGCCGCATCGCAAGATCGAATATCGCGGCAAAATATTTGAGGAGCTGGATACCGAAGCAGTTCTGCGACGCCAGCCTCGGATCGCCCTGGTAGACGAACTAGCGCACACGAACATTCCAGGCTCTGAACGCAGCAAGCGTTGGGAAGATGTTCAGGTCTTGCTGGATACCGGCATCGAAGTGTGGACCACGATGAACGTGCAACACATCGAAAGCCTCAACGACCAGATATGGCAGATCACCGGCATCCAGGTGCGCGAAACGGTGCCGGACGGAATCGTTCGCCAGGCCGCGGAAATTGTAGCAGTCGATGTCACGCCCGATGCGTTGCTCAACCGCCTGAAGCGGGGAGCCATTTACAAACCAGAAATGGTCGAAAGGGCGCTTAGCGGATTTTTCAAAGGTTCCAATCTAGGCGCACTCCGGGAGTTGACGCTTCGCCAAGCGGCTCATGAAGTGGATCTCAGACAATCCGCTTACGATGAAACGAGGGGATTTCAAGTACCGCGGATTTCTGAAGCGCGTCCCAGCGGAGCGGTGGACAATCAGCCGAAGGAGCGCATCCTCATCCATATCACGGCCGATCCTTCGACGGCCATGCTCATCCGCCGAGGGCGACGCGTAGCCGATTACCTCCATGCCGATTGCACGGCTCTGTTCGTGCACCAGACTCCCGAGCTGTCGCAACTACCAGCCGAGGAACGACAGGCAGTGGAAAAGCACCTTCGCTTCGCTCGGAGCCTACAAATCGAAACGCGGATTCTTGCTGGCATTGATATCGCAAAAACAGTGGTGGACTTCGCGCGCCGCAACCAAGTCACACAAATTTTTGTGGCGCACTCACAGGTCGGACTTCTGAAGCGTCTGCGCGGCAAGAATTTCACCGAGGACATCGTCCGTTTGTCACAAGACCTTCAGGTCACGGTCGTGGCCGATCGCAGCCGCAGGCAGGCTTCGCAGTAACTGGCTGCGCTCCGCTTTAACGATTCCGTCCGTCTTCTTAATTATCAGGAGATACGCGAAGAACCGGATGATTTGCCCATGCGAACCGGAGGTCTGCCGGTTTCTGTATTTCCACAACAGCATCCTTGGCACATCGTGAAATTCGCAGCCCTGGCAGTCGGAGCGGTCCAACCGTTTCTATTTCTTGGGACGTGATTCAGGGGGAATCGAACCGGCGACACGGTAGTAGACGGAGAGCTGGCCGTAGCATTCGCCGGAATGTTCGACGAGAGCGTAGGCCAGGTCTTCGAGGAGAATCTGTTCCTTGTTGGCGTTGGCGGGGTTGTCTTCGGCGAAGGGATCGACCACCAGCGTGGACATTCCTTTATCTCCCTTGGACTTGATGGCCGCGGCGCCGTCGGCAAAGGATTTTCTTACGTAGGCGACAATGGCGGCTTTGTCCTTGAACTGCTTGCGGGGAGGATCTTCCTCGCCGGGCGCTTTCTGGCCGTTGGCCAGATTTGTGAAGAAATAGTTCGCGGCGGCTGCATGAATCAAGCGCTGGGCGAAAGTTCCGGCGGTGGGCGCCGCTTTAGTGTCGTACTTGTCTTCCGGATAGTCCTCGGACATGGCGATAAGTTTGCGGCCGATGTTGTTCCACTGTTTGAGCAAGCCGGCCGACTGGCTGGCAGCGGGGTTTGGCGCGGCGGATTTTTTCGTTGCGCCTTGGGCGTGTACGGGCGCATGCGCGGCAAGAACCAAGAGTGCAGAGGCAAAAAGTACGGTTAGCAGACGAATGGATTTCACGGGACGGCCCTCCGTTCGGGTGTGGATGGGGCGGATGTTAGCGCAATTTGAGAGAAATTGGCGAGAAATTGAGCGAGCGAGAGAGGAGCAGGAGAAAACGGCGGAACTCCCGACCGGGCCGGGATTACTTTCGGCTGGTTCCGGCGTGCTTGTTGCCGAGGGAAACCCTCACCCCTGAAGGGGTGAGCTACAGGCGGGTGGAAGCTAAGGGCGCAGCCCTTCGCTGTTCAGGGTAAACAATGCTGCGCCCATACAAGAACAAAGCGCGGTGGTTACTTTTGCGGGGGATTGTTGGCAGGCCAGCCGAGGACGACGCGGATTTCGGTGGGGTTGTCGCGCTCGGAACGGGTCATGACGAAGGTTTGGCCATCCGGGGTAACGTCGTAACCGGCGACGGCGGCGCCGGGATCGAACTTGCGGTCGAAGAGTTCGATTGGCTTGCCGGGCTGGAATTGCGGGCTCAGCTGCACCGGAATGCTCATGACCTTGGTGCCGTTTCGGTAGATAATTTCGCGGCCGTTGCGCACCCAGCGCGGCTGATCGCCGCCGGCGGTGGAGATTTGCCGGAGACCGCCAGGACCGGGAACGGGCTCAACGTAAATTTCGGAGCGGCCGGATTCATTGGAGGCGTAGGCCATCCAATGCCCATCGGGCGAGAGACTGCCTTGCCGCTCGACGGCGGACGTGCGCTTGAACGGGCGCAGTTCGTAGGGCGCGCGCATGCTGAGAAGCCAGAGGTCGATAGCATTGACCGGGTCCGTGACCTGAACGGCCGCGTAATCTCCGGCGATGGAAGTGACATGGCTGGTTTGCGGAATGGCGCGGAGGAGTTCAGGCTCCGAAGAACCATCGGAGGCAACGCGATAGATGCCATGCTGCCTGACGCCATCGAAAGCGTCGATTAGAAGATCTTTTCCATCGGGCGTCCAAGTTGGCGCATAGTTGGAAAAGTTCGTAGCGAGATTGGTGATCGCCCCGCGACCCCACTGCAAAACTTGAATTTGTTGCAAGCTGCGAATCACCAGCGCGATGCGTTTGCCGTCTGGAGAAAATGCGGGATCGATGTAGTCCTTGGGTGGGATGTCAAGTTTTTGTTCGACGCCCTCGCGGTTGACGAGGAACAGATTGCGAAACGCGTTGCCAAGGGGACCAGGAGCGAAGACGATCACGCCGTTGCGGGAAACGCTGACTTGCGGGATGTAATTTGTTTCATTGACGCCGCTGACGATTTGCGTGGGACTGCCCCGCACCTGCAATTTGTCTGGATCAAACGGAACCGCCCACAAAGCTCCGCCATCGTAATAAACGAGATTGCCAGCCGCATAGGCGGCGCTTCTGGCATTGTCGATGAGCGTGCGCACTTCGCCGGAATCCAGTTTCAGCGCCTTGATGCTGCGGCGAGGCTGAAAGTAGTCGGCGAAGGTGATCCAATCGCCGCCAGCGAGCCAGGCCATGCCCTGCGGGTAAATGTTCTGATTGGAGGCGACGGGGACTCTGTGCATAGGGCCGCCGGCTGCGGGTACGGTGGCCATGCCCTGATTGGGAATGGAGACGACGAGGAGGTCGCGCGGCGTCCAGACCCCGCAAAAGATCGACGACACTTCAGCAAGAGCAACGGGGGCGCCGCCATCGGAAGGGGCTTTCTTGAGTTTTCCGCCGTTAAGAAACGCAACCCAATCGCCCTCGGGTGAAAAGAAAGGAAAGGTCGCGCC
>Ga0307476_10002534_pt1 | contig 10920 bp, 6 predicted proteins | sample atmos_gasesECM2C_2_FD_203314 | JGI IMG/M metagenome (GOLD analysis project Ga0307476, IMG submission 203314) | Hardwood forest soil microbial communities from Morgan-Monroe State Forest, Indiana, United States - atmos_gasesECM2C_05 | ecosystem: Environmental > Terrestrial > Soil > Temperate... | reverse complement strand
AGCCTTTCGTAGATCGGCGTGGTGCGCAAAGGCCGCGCGGCGGGCAATTCCTCGTTGGGAAAGCGAATGCTGAAACGGCGCGAATAGTTCTCCCGCACCTTGGCATTGGTGTACGCCAGGGTGGTCCAGTCGCCGTAGCGCGCCACGTCCATGCCCCAGATGTCGGCGCCCGGATCGCCGTCCACCATCCATCGGGAAAGCGCCAAGCCGACGCCGCCGCCCTGGCTGAAGCCCGCCATGACGCCGCAGGCCACCCAAAAATTTCGCAGGCCTCGGATCGGGCCCACCAGAGGATTGCCATCGGGTGCGAACGTGAACGGACCGTTCACGATTTTCTTGATGCCCGCGGCCCCGAGTGCCGGAAAATGCGCGAACCCGACCTCGAGACTGGGCGCGATGCGCTCCAAATCGTTCGGCAACAGATCCTGCCCAAAATCCCACGGCGTGGTGACCGGCGACCAGGGGACCCCGGCCCGCTCGTAGGTGCCCATCAGCATGCCGCCGCGCTCCTGGCGCAGATAGATTTCGCCTTCGAAATCGATGGCGTGCAATTGCTCCGGCTTGCCGGTCAATTCCGGCATGTCGCCGGTGATGAGGTATTGATGCTCCATCGCCAGGATGGGCAGCTCGATACCGACCATGCGCCCTACTTCGCGCGCCCACAAACCACCCGCGTTGACGACATGCTCGGCGTGCACATTGCCGTGGTCGGTGATGACATCCCATGATCCGTCGGGTCGGGATTTGAGATCGGTCACCCTCGTGTGGCGCACGAGGTCGGCGCCGCCGATCTGCGCGGACTTTGCATAGGCGTGCGTGACGCCGTAGGGATCGACGTGTCCCTCGATGGGGTCGTACATCGCACCCGTGAAATGCTTCTTCTCCATCAGCGGGAATAATTTTGCCGCTTCGTCGACGGAGATGATTTCCAGGTCCATGCCGAGATACCGGCCGCGCGCCTTGGCCATCTTCAGCCAATCGAGCCGCTCGCGGGTTCCGGCCAGCATCAGGCCTCCCGTGATGTGGACGCCGCAGGACTGGCCCGAGATCCGTTCGATTTCCTTGTAGAGCTCGATGGTGTACTGCTGCAGCTTCGCGACATTGGGATCGCCATTGACGGTGTGCATGCCGCCTGCCGCGTGCCAGGTAGAGCCTGACGTGAGCTCGGCGCGTTCGATGAGCAGCACGTCCTTCCATCCCGCCTTGGTCAGGTGATACAGAACGCTGGCGCCGACCACGCCGCCGCCGATGACCACAACTTTCGCGTGGCTCTTCATGATCGTTCCCGATTTGGATCACTCATTCGAAACCGCCAGATGCAGGTTGGGTTGAGCATTGCCCGTGCCGAAACGTTCGATGAGCCATGAGCGGAACAGCGCAATAGCGGTGTCGCTCAATGCTTCCGGATGGGTGAACAAATAATAGCCGAAGCCGTCATCCAGGGTGTTTTCGAACGGCTTGACCAGGCGCCCGTCGCGAATGTAATCGCCGTACAAATAGGTATCCACCAACGCGATGCCCTCGCCGCTCAGCGCGTACTGCACGGCGAGCATGACATTGTCGAATACCAGCCCGCGTTCGACGTTCACTGCGCTCAAATTCGAGTGGCGTGCAAATTGGGTCCACAGATGGTGCCGCGGCAGATCGGAAATTCGCACGTGCAATAGTTCATTCGATTCGATGAACTCCGCCAAGCCTTTATCCGCGTAGCGCTCGGCCACGCTTGGATGGCACAGCACGCTCAAGTGCACGGGCCAGAGCAAATCGGTCACCATGTCGGTCACGGTGGGCTTCGAATACAGCACCGCGACGTCGACGTCGCTCGGCGGCGGGCCGACTCCGTAATAACTCACCAGATCGATCTCCACTTCCGCGGCCGCGCGGCGGAAATCGCGCAGGATGGGCACGGCAAGATGCACGGCAAAGCTCGGCGGCATCTGCACTCGCAGCGTGCGCAGCGTGGCCGAACCGTCGTTGCGAATGTCATCGAGCGCATATTCCAACCGGTCGAAGGATTTCATGACGGCCGGCAAGAGATGCTGCCCCGCCTTGGTCAACACCAGGGCGTGCGGCTTGCGCTCGAACAGCTGGGTGCCGATCAGTTTCTCGAGTGCGATCACATGGCGCGACAAGGCGCTTTGCGAAATCAACAACGCGTTGGCCGCGGCGGTGAAGCTCGAATGCTTGGCGACGCCCTCGAAGGCGCGCAATGCGTTCAACGGCAGCCAGCGGCGATCGATCGTGGTCTTGCTCATGCCCCCTCCCTATGGAGACCAGCCGCTCGTATAGCCAATGGCGCGCTTCTGATCGGCGATGATGGTCTTGGACGCCAGGTACAAGTGGTACGCCGCCCAAAATCCGGTCGGCGCCAGGCACAGCAACGCCAGTCGCAGCGATGCCGCATCCGTTGCGTGGGTGCCGGCGAACCGATCGCTCAGCGCCCCCACCACCCACGGCGCCACGATGAGATTGAAGATATTTGCGACCAGCAGCGACACCGCGATGAACATATTGCGCATATGGCACGGCGCGAGATTATTGAGCAAGCCGAAACAGGGGCCGATATAGAAATAAATGGCGGGGATGAAGATCCAAAACAGGAGCTTGCAGATGATGAGCGAGTGAGTCCAGTAGGCGATCACGGACGGGATGGTGGCCAAGCCGATACCCCCGGCGAGCAGCCAAACCACCCGGCGCGGATCGGCCATCGAGGGGCGCGACAGCAGCCACGCCGTCGCGACTGTGGCGAACGATCCACCGACGAGATGAATGTTCCCGGTAACGGCCCCGGCCTGGCCAACATCGAGGTCGTAGGCACGCTGTAGAAACGTCGGCGTCCAGTAAATCAAACCCCAACCCCAGAGAGCGCACAGGCCGCCTCCCATGACCACGTGGAAAGCCGCCCTTTGCTGCCACAGAAAGCGCATCGATACCAAGAACGAGGGCTTGATGTCATCGACGATGGCATCCAGGCGTCCCCGCGACGGTTCACGCACCGTCAAGAATACGATGACGCCGACCACGAGGCCGGGCACGCCGAGCGCGATGAACGCGGCACGCCAGCTGAAGGCTTGCGCGACCGCCCCCGCCATGTTGGCGCCGAGCCACGCACCAAGCGGAGCGCCGAGCGCGAGCACCGTCATCGCCATGGGCCGCCGATCCGGCGGGAAACAGTCCGAGACGATGGCCGTGGACGGCGGCGTGCCGCCGGCTTCGCCGACCCCCACGCCGATGCGCCCCAGCAGGAACTCCCAGTAATTGCGCGACAGGCCGCACAGCGTGGTGAAGGCCGACCAAATGACGAGCGATGCCGCAAGAATATTGCGGCGGTTCGACCGATCGGCAAACCAGGAGATCAATATCCCGAAGGAGACGTAAAAAAATGCGAGCGGCGCGCCGGTCAGCCACGCCACACCGCGATCGCTCAATTTCAATTCGAGGCGAATCGGCTCGAGCACCGTGGACACGACGTAACGGTCGGCAATGTTGATCGCATAAATCAAACACGTCAGGATGAGAACGTACCAACGCTCGATCGATGACGGCGCCCGGGATCGCGGTAGGTCGATGACGGTGGTGCTCATGCCTTGCGCACCATACAGGGTTCGCCCCCGTTTCGCGACGGGATCGCAGGGTGCGAAAAATGACATGGGCGAATCGCGAAATGGCATAGCGCGACAGGGACGAAAGACTAAGCTGAAGTACGTGGAATCCTTTGACTACATAATCATCGGCGCCGGCACCGCCGGCTGCGTGCTTGCCGAGCGCTTGTCGGCGGGCGGCCGCGACCGGGTGCTGATTCTCGAAGCCGGCGGCACCGACAGGCGCTTTTGGATCAAGACGCCGATCGGCTACGGCCGCACCTTTGCCGACGCCGCGGTCAATTGGAAGTACCAAACCCTGGCCAATCCCGGCTTGAACGGCCGCAGTATCTATTGGCCGCGCGGCCGCGTGCTGGGCGGCTCGAGCTCCATCAATGCGCTGGTCTATTGCCGCGGGATGCCGGCGGATTTCGATGATTGGCGGCAAATGGGCAATGTCGGCTGGGGCTGGGACGACGTGCGCCCGTATTTCGAGCGATCCGAGCGGCGCGTCGACGCCGCGGGCCGGGTTCTCGCCGAGGGCCCGCTGGACGTCAAGGACGTGACGCCGTTTCTGCATCCGATGTGCCGCAACTGGCGGGATGCGGCAGCGGAGCTCAAGTTGGCCTGGACGGAGGATTTCAACGGTCCGCATCCGGAAGGCCTCGGTTGCTACCAAGTGACCATTCGCGATGGATTGCGGCGTTCTGCGGCCGATGCTTTTCTAAGGCCGGCGCTGCGCCGCGGCAACGTGCGCCTCGAAACCCGCGCGTGGGTGAGCCGGATCCGCTTCGATCAGCGGCGCGCGGTCGGAGTGGAATATGTCCGCGGCGGCGCCGCGCAATTCGCCGCGGCCAACCGCGAAGTGATTCTTTGCGCCGGCGCGGTCAATTCACCGCAGCTCCTGCAGCTGTCGGGGATTGGACCTGCCGCCACATTGGCGGCCGCAGGCATCGCGCCGCTGCTCGACAGCCCCGCCGTCGGCGGCAATCTGCAGGATCACTTGGCGGTCGTCTATTCCTTCAAGGCCACGCAGCGGACTTTGAACGACGAACTGCACTCGGCGCTCGGCAAATTGGTCGCCGGCCTGCGCTTTCTCCTGGCCCGGCGCGGTCCGTTGGCCTTGAGCGTGAACCAATTCGGCGGCTTCGTGCGCGCCGACCCGCGCGGCTCCCGTCCCGATGTGCAGCTGTACTTCAACCCGGTCACGTACGGCGCGGGCGATGCCACGCGCACCCGCATCGAGGTGGATGCATTCTCGGGATTTTACTTGTGCTTCCAGCCGACGCGGCCGACCAGCGTCGGGCGCATCGACATCGCGAGTGCGGATTTTCGCCGGCCGCCGAACATCGCGCCCAACTATCTCTCCACGGAGAAGGACCTCGCCGACGTGGTGCACGGCGGTCGATTGCTGCAAACGTTGGCCGGCACGCAGGCAATCAAGGCACTCATTCGCGAACCCCTGGCGCCCGATCTCCTGGCGATGGGGCCGGAGGATCTGGTTGCCGATTTTCGCGCCCGGGCTTCGACGGTGTACCACCCCGTCGGCACCTGCCGCATGGGCTCAAGCGCCGCGGACTCGGTCGTCGACGCCGCCTTGAAGGTGCACGGCATCGAGCGCCTGCGCGTGGCCGACGCTTCGGTGTTCCCGACGGTCACCTCGGCGAACACCAATGCGCCGACTGTCATGGTGGCGCAAAAAGCCGCCGATCTAATCTTGAAAGGTTGACTCCTCGGAAGGGATGAAAATGAAGCTCGACAGCGTCCAAGTTTTTCTCGTGAGCAATCCGCCCCCGGGTTTCGGCGGCCGGTATTTCGTGTTTCTGAAATTGAAAACCGCATGCGGCATCGAAGGCGTGGGCGAGGTGTATGCGGCCACCTTCGGCCCCAGAGTCTTGGGCAAGATGATCGAGGATCTCTATGCGCGGCGCTTCCACGGCCGCGATCCTTTCCAGATCGAATCGCTGTGGCGCGAGAGCTATGGTTCGGGTTTCAGCCTGCGCCCGGATCTCTCGCTCATGGGCGTGATCAGCGGATTGGAAATGGCCTGCTGGGACATCATCGGCAAGGCCGTGGAGCAGCCGGTTTACAATCTTCTCGGCGGCAAGGTGCACGAGCGGCTGCGCAGCTACACCTATCTGTATCCCGCCGCTGGTGAAGGAGACGAGTTCTACCACGACGCGGACCGCTCGGCGCAGCGCGCCTCCGAGTACGTGGCGCAAGGGTTTACCGGCCTGAAGTTCGATCCCACCGGCGGCTTCTCCGCCTATGATCCGCGGCAACCCACGCAGGAGCAGCTCGAACGCACGGTGCGTCTGGTGCGCCTGGTGCGTGAAGCGGTGGGACGGCGCGCCGACCTGCTGGTGGGTACTCATGGCCAGTTCACGACCTCCGGCGCCTTACGCCTCGCCCGGCAACTCGAGGCCTTCGATCCCCTGTGGTTCGAGGAGCCGGTTCCGCCCGAAATGCCGGAGCAAATGGCAATCGTGGCGCGCGGCACCAGCATTCCCATCGCCACCGGCGAGCGCCTCGCCACCAAGTACGAATTCGCGCGCGTCTTGGCGAGCGGCGCGGCCAATATCATCCAAATGAACTTGGGCAGGGTGGGCGGCTTGCTCGAAGCGAAGAAAGTGGCGGCCTTGGCGGAGGTGCATTACGCGCAAATTGCGCCGCATCTCTACTGCGGCCCGGTGGTGGGCGCCGCGAACATTCAGATCGCCACCTGCTCGCCGAATTTCCTGATTCTCGAAAGCATCCAGCAATGGGGCGGAATTCACGCGAAGCTTCTGCATCAACCGATTCGTTGGGAACAGGGCTATGTGATTCCGCCGACTGCACCCGGCCTGGGGGTGGAGCTCAACGAAGCGGTGGCGCGCGCTCACGCCTACGTCGAGGATGGCCCGTTGCACCTGGAAATGATCGATCGCCCGTTGGGCTGATGGGGAGGACGATTGCGTTACGGCTTCATTGGACTCGGGAATCTGGGGCGGCACCTCGCCGTCAATTTGTGCCGCGGCGGCTTCGAGGTCGGCGTCCACGACCTCAAGCGCAGCGCCGCCGACGCGGTGTTGGCGGCCGGCGCACGCTGGGCGGATTCCATAGCCGAACTTGCAGCGGGCAGCGATTGCCTCATCACCTGCCTGCCCTCGCCGGGCGCCACCGCGGCCGTTTTGGACCAGGCGTTGCCGGCCCTGCACCGCGGCAGCACCTGGATCGAGATGAGCACCAATGATTTTGCGGAGGTCGAAACCCTCGCGGCGCGGGCGCAGGAACGCGGGGTTGCCACCCTGGCCTGCCCGGTGACGGGCGGTGTGCATCGCGCCGAGGCCGGTGATATCACCGTCTTAGTTGGCGGCGCGCAACAAGTGTATGCAATGCACGAGCCGGCTCTCAAGGCCATGGGCGGCCGCGTCATCTTTTTGGGCGGTATCGAGCAATCAACCGTTACCAAAGTCGTCACCAATATGTTGGCCTTCATTCACCTGATTGCCGCCGGCGAAGCGCTCATGCTGTGTGCCAAAGCCGGCGTCGACCTGCGCGCTGCCTACGAGGCCATCGCCGCGAGTTCGGGCAACAGCTTCGTCCACGAGACCGAGAGCCAGGTGATCCTCAATGGCAGCTATGACATTGGTTTCACTATGGATTTGGCTTGCAAGGACGCTGGATTCGCGCTCGAGTTCGGGCGCCGCTTCGGGGTGCCGCTGCGCCTCGCCTCCCTGATGGAACAAATTTTCATCGAAGGCCGGGCAAAGTACGGCGGCGGCGCCTGGTCATCGATGATCGTCAAGTTGCTTGAGGATTCAGTCGGAACGGAGCTGCGGGCACCGGGATTCCCGGCGCGGCTGGGTGCCGCGGACGCCTGAAATCGAATTTCCGCATGCCCGAATCTCAATTCGGCATGGCTGGCGATGCACGCTCACAACAAAATAGCGCTTTCGCTTTGCCCTGGCGATGCTATTCTCAGAAATAATTACAAACGACGACGATGGTCGGCTCGGGTCACGTTCTCATAAGGAAGGGATGGAAGCATGAATTCAAATCAGAAGTTATCCTATGCTATTGCCGCGATTTTGAGCGGCTCGGCCGGGGGGTTGGTCCATGCCGCTGCCGCCACCGACACCGAAGCCTCCGACTCCATCCAAGAAATCACCGTAACGGCCCAGCGCCGCACGGAAAATATTCAGAACGTGCCGATCACGATCCAGGCGTTGACGGCCGAAACGCTGAATCAGCTCAGCGTAACGACCTTTGACGACTACGTACGGTACCTGCCCAACGTGTCTGTGGCGACCAACGGTCCCGGTCAGGGCAACATTTTCATGCGCGGCTTAAGTGTCGGTGCGGCGGGCAGTCAGTCGAGCGGAACCATCGGTGGGTTCCCAAACGTTGCCATCTACTTGGACGATCAATCCGGCCAACTGCCGGCGCGTAATCTCGACATCTACGCCGCTGACCTCGAGCGTATCGAAATTCTGGAGGGGCCGCAGGGAACCCTGTTCGGTGCCGGCGCGCAGGCGGGTGTCGTTCGCTACATCACCAACAAGCCAAAGCTCAACGTAACCGAAGGGAATGTCGAGGCGGGCTACGGCGTCACCGCGCACGGCGACCCGAATAGCGACTTAAATGCGGTGCTGAATGTGCCGCTGATCGCCGACACACTGGCGGTGCGCGCCGTCATCTATAACGATCGTCGCGGCGGTTATATCGACAACGTTCCGGGGACATTTACTCGGAAAAACTCCGACGTCGGAATTTACTACGCCAACAACCCGGGCGGCGGCGTTCCGGCCAACGCGCCCGCCATCAACAACTATGCCATCGCCGGCCGCGCAATCAATCCGGTGACTTACACGGGAACCCGCGTCGAGGCGCTGTATCAAATCAACGAAGACTGGAACGTGCTGCTCTCCCAGTCCTACCAGAACATGGACTCGGAAGGCGTGTTCTATCAGATGCCCCACTCCTCCGATGGAGTGCCGCTGCAGCCTCTCGAAGTCACCCTGTTCAACAATGCCCATGACAAGGACAAGTTCGAGAATACGGCCTGGACCCTCAACGGCAAGCTCGGGGACTTGAAGGCGGTATATACCGGGGGTTATCTGGTGCGGCACGTAGACCAGGTCGCCGACTACACGAACTATGCACGCGGCAAATTTGCCGACTACTATCAATGCTACGGTCCGGGGACGGGCTTCTATCTGGCGACGCCCACCCCGGGTCTCACTTCGCGCTGCTACTCGCCGAGTTCAACCTGGCGCGAGACCGAGCGCAATGAGCATTTGAGCAACGAGATTCGCGTCAGCACCCCGGACGACTGGCGCATCCGCGGCATCGTGGGCGTGTTCTACGAACAGAACAAGCTGTTCGACCAGACCGACTGGCTGTACAAGTCCATTCCGGCCTGTACATCGAATGGCGCTCCCGGGACGCCCGGGAACACCGGCTGTATGTCGGATATCGGCACGAATCCCTTGGCCACCACTGAAAACCCGGGCGTGCAGAACGACAATGTCGCGTTTTTTGAGGACACACAACGTGAGGTCAAGCAGACCGCGTTCTTCGGGTCGGTTGACTTCGATATAATTCCGAAAGTGCTTACGGTCACGGCCGGCGCGCGCCATTACAAGTTCGAGAATTCCTTCACCGGCAGCGTTACCAGCAGCTTCAGCTGCTTCGAGGCCGGCGACCCGGCCGGCGGCTGCGTTAGCGGTTCGACCGATCTCAATGCGAAGAACCTCAACTTCACGGAATCCGGAACTAAGGAGCGCTATAACATTACCTGGCATGTCACGCCGGACGTGCTGGTGTACGCCACCTACTCGCAAGGCTTTCGACCCGGCGGCTTCAATCGTCAGGGCGGCCCGGCAGCCTATATCCCGGGCCCCGACGGCAAGCCGCAGTTTGCCATACCGAACGAATACCATTCCGACGACCTCACCAACAAGGAGATTGGCTGGAAAACGGAGTTTTTCGACCATCGTTTCCAATGGAACGGTGCCGTGTACCAGGAAGACTGGAACAATGTGCAGATCGGCTTCTTTGATCCCGGAGAGACCGGGAACCTCGCCTTCGGCACCAACGGCCAGAACTTCCGCATCCGCGGGGTGGAGACCTCGATCGTGGCTCGCGTCACGCAAGGGCTGACGCTGCAAGGCGCCGCTTCCTGGAATTCGAGCACACAGACGAACTCACCGTCCTTGATAGATACCAATCCGGCCAGCGTGAATTTCGGCCACACCATAACGGAGATCTGCTCCAAGAAAGGATGCACCGTGATCAACAATCTGTTCGGGCCGCCCGGCAGTCCGAGCGCCAACTCGCCTCCGCTGCAGTTCAATCTGCGGGCACGCTATGATTGGACCATCAACAGCTACAACGCCTTCGTACAGGTCGGCGGCCAGCATACGGACCACTCTTACACCCAGTCGGGCAACGATCCCGCGATCTCGGCCTCGGGCATCACCACGACCTTGCTGCGTTTCGAGAATCCGGCCTACACGACCTACGATGCCTCGCTCGGCGTGGCGAAGGATGCCTGGAGCGCACATGTGTTCGCGCAGAACTTGACCAATACGGAAACCAGTCTGTTCACGAACACCGCGCAGTTCGCGGTTGCGCAAACCGCGCTTCGGCCGAGGGTCATCGGCGTGAAGTTCGCGTACAAGTTTTAGATGACCGACACTCGCTGATTCGCGGCCGCAGGCCAGGCGCGGTAGAATCGAAGGCGGGCATTGGCCCGCCTTTTTTATGGAATCAATGCAAGCAGCCGCCATAACCTCTGGCACATCTCCCGTCGAGGCGGAGGTCCTGCGCATCCGCGCCCTGATCGAGCGCAATCAATTCGGCACAGCGCTCGCTGCGGCCGAGGCGCTGGCTGGGCAGGTGCCGGAAAACCGCGACGTGCTTTACATGATTGCCGTCAGCCAGCGCTGTTTGAAGAGAATCCCTGAGGCGCTCGCGACGCTGGAGCGTCTGGAGCGTCAGCATCCGAAATTCAGCCGCCTGTTCCAGGAACGGGGCCACTGCTTCGTCGCGCTGCGCGATGCGCCGCGCGCCATCGAGGCCTTTTTGAGCGCGGTCAATCTGAACCCGGCCCTGCCGGCCAGTTGGCGCACGCTGCAGACGCTCTATGGGATGACCGGCCAGGCGGACAACGCCGCCACCGCCGGCGCCCACGTCGCCACGCTCGCGAAGTTGCCGCCCGAGATCGTCGCGGCGACCGGCATGTTCTCCGACGGTGAACTCGCACCGGCCGAAGCCATCGTGCGGGCTTACCTCTTGAAACACGGCAACCATATCGAGGCCATGCGCCTGCTGGCGCGCATCGGTCTGGCGCACG
>Ga0307476_10002533_pt1 | contig 10927 bp, 10 predicted proteins | sample atmos_gasesECM2C_2_FD_203314 | JGI IMG/M metagenome (GOLD analysis project Ga0307476, IMG submission 203314) | Hardwood forest soil microbial communities from Morgan-Monroe State Forest, Indiana, United States - atmos_gasesECM2C_05 | ecosystem: Environmental > Terrestrial > Soil > Temperate... | reverse complement strand
GTAATTGCCGAGGGTGTGGAAACGCCGCAAGAGCTGGCATTTCTTCAGGATCAGCAATGTCATGAGGCACAAGGATACCTCTTCAGCAAGCCCGTGCCTGCCCAACAGTTTGCCGTATTGCTTGCGACAGGCATATCGAACTGGTGCAATTTGCGGCCCTAGACCGATGCCCCTTTTCAACTCGCTAGCTCATTCGCCACTTACTGGTTAACTGATTTATCGGAATCCAACCCCTTTCACTCTGAGATTGGTCCTGCCAATTCGGCTAGGATTTACCAATGCGATTGCGGGGCCCGGGTTCCGACTGTCGCCCTCGTGCTCACCCATCCGCTTCGATCTCGTCTTCCCGAGGGGTTGCCTATTCATCCGGATAGGGAATGATAAAGGACCTTATCATTCATAAAAAAATAAAAGTGCTCCTGTGAGAGCCCCTAAACTGCCTTGGCTTGATGTGCCCAAGTGGAAAAGGTGAGCTAATCTTCTAATCTTAGCGAGTCACACCCGACGAGGTTTTGGCTGACAATCCAGATGTTGCGACAGCCAAGAAAGGACAAAGCGTGTCAGCTTCTTCCCACGCCCAGCGCTTCAACCATCCGGCGACGGAGTACCCGCCGTGGGTCACGGCAAGCGTCTGCATGTCCGGCCCACCAGTACCTGATACAGGCTTGCGTTTAATGGCGAGGTCATCCGGCCCTGCTGCCTTGATCGCCCCTTCAGCCGCTTCTGAATGCCCCTGCCTGGCGGCTTCCCATGCGAGGCACAGAGCAAGGAGTTTTGCCCAATGGCTCCTTTGGTCAGACATGCTGGCGTAGTCGCTTGCCAGTTCGAGAGCTCGCTCGTAGTCTCCGCGGTCGTTTGCCTTAAGAACCTCAGTGATGCTCGAGATATGGCACTTTGATTCCGCCAAATAAGTTCGAACGCAAAGCAGCGCTGGAGGCCAGTCACCCCTAGCAAGCGCAACCTCAATTGCCGTACACAGATCGGTCACGCTGTGGTCGATAGGTGGGGGCCTGGCCACAGTGACGATCGTGACAGCGGTAGATTGCATCCCTTTCTCGTCGAGGCCGACGTGGGATACCTGGCGCACCATCACTCTACCCACGCGGTAAGGCGATCCCGAAGGGATTACTCCTTTGAATTGCAATAAAACGTTGGCTATCTCGTCATTCAGAGTCTCCCCATTCTTCTGCTCCGTCTCTTACCCGAAGTATCTCTGTTGAACGGCCACTGACTTCTCTGTGATCGCTTCTGATACAACAGTAGGACTTCAACTTCACGCTGTCTGGCCGAAATCATGCCCTTCGAGATGAGACGGCCTCTCCGCCGGTCTACGCCTCTCTTAGCAGTTCGGTGCGGTACTTGGGGGCGAGCGCTCTTACTTTCTCAATGAATGCCGCTTGATCCTTTTCAGAGAGCTTGGGCGGAGGCGTGATACGAGTGGCGACCCGAACTCCAACCTCCAAAAAGAATTTCTCCTGCCCGGCAGGAGAGCAGATACAGAGCATGCGTACGGCCTCACCAGAAGCGTTGTGAAACTGATGAGGAGCGTTGGCAGGAATGTTCAGGGTTTCACCGGCGCGGACGGTTGAATTCTGGCCGCGGAAAGTAGCTTCCATCTGGCCTTCGAGGAGGATGAAGGTCTCCTCGAAGTCATGCCGGTGCGGTGGCGGACCGCCGCCGGGCGGGATGTGCATGTCGATGACGCAGAAGCGTCCCGCAGTCTGCTCGCCGGTCACGGTAATGGTGTAGGTATCGCCGACCAGCCCGATGTGAGACAGGTTTTCGAGTTGAGCAAGGGTAAGGCTACGTTTGGGATCGTCCGGCGGAATTGTCGGCTGAGCGGATGACATTTTGTTCTCCTCAAGGTCTTGTTTTGAGTCATTGACGCGATTCATTACTTCCAAAGCGCAGCGGTCTCCGCGGCAAAATCCTCGTAGCGGCGCGGAGCGTGCCCCAAGAGTTTCGTCAACTTCTCGACATCACCCGTCTCGGCGACGAAACCACGTTCGAGATATCTTTGAAACATCATGCGGTTTGGCCTCAGCGACACCCTGGCACGGTACTGCTCGCGACCCAGAACGTATACACCGCGCAGTCGTCCGGCGCCGGTGGCCGCGCCGCTGGGATTTCTCGGGCGATGGGAGGTAGCGTTCGCAGGTATGCCACGAGCGCGCGGATATCTTCTTCGTCCCAGTTCGAAGCGTGGTCCCAGATCATGCCCTGCCAATGGAGCGTGCGACCGTCGGGAGTGATGCCGCTTCGAATGGCTCGGGCGATTTGTTCGTCGGTCCACGCGCCGATTCCTGTTCGCACGTCACCAGTGAGGTTGCGACTCCATAAAGTGCCAAAGGGTCGCCAACTGATCTTCTGTCCGCCAGCTCCGTTCGGGTTGTGACAGAAGGCGCACGAGGCCACAGTGAAGAGGTAACGCCCCCGAAACACTAGAGCTTTCTGTTCCGGCGTTTTGAGGCCAGCCGAGTCGGGTTCAGGAATACCTGCAGTTGCCACGCTGACGATCTGCTCCGGCGGAATGAAACTAAGTGTCGGCAGGGCGTAAATCACCCAACCAACCAGTCCCAGCAGAAGCAGCACCACCACACTGATGACAAGAGTCAGCCAGCCGCGCACGTTTCGAGGAAATCGGCGTTCTCGCGGTCCTGCCAAGGTAAACAGGAATGCACCCCCGATGAGCACTATCCACTGCGAGTCCATCAGCGTTGTCTGCGCCCGTTGCTGTGGAACTAAGGAATCGGTTCGGCCGAAGTTGCCGTCCGCGTACGTCAGCACGGTAACTACGGCGGCGGGAAGCGGGCGAGTCAGCTTCGCCACGATCGTTTCGATAAGGCCGTAGTGTAACGGAGGAGGAATCCGATTGTGGACGGGCCGCAGATCCTTGAGATATCGCGCGATAGCCGTGGCGTCGTCATCGGTAAGGTAATGGAGATAGAACCACGGCATGCCCCAAAGACTCAGCAGACGGTCGGGCGCCCGCCCATTGCGGAGCGCGTTGACGACTTGCGCCTCTGTCCACTTTCCCACGCCGGTTTCGTCATCGGAGGTCAGATTGCGCGAGACGAACACGCCATGAGGATAGGCTCCGACTCGCATTCCGCCGGCGAGATAGAAATCGTCGCCTCGATAGATGCCGGTGCGGTCGATCTGCGTGTGGCACAGCCCGCACATCTCCGCATGCACAAGATACTCGCCGCGCCGAAGCAGATCGGCCCGCTGCCCAGGCCCGTCGAGTCGCCCCCCCTGTTGCCACGGCGCCACACGCCCCAGCGATTGCACATAGCTGACCAGATCCCAGCGTTGGCTGGGCGCGAGCCCGGATGCGTAGGAGGGCATGGAATTGCCAACACCGGTCGTCAGACGGAGCCATATCTGATTCGCATCGCTGCCTCCCCGGAATGTCCACTGCGCCGAAAGATCGCGAATCGGCGTCTGGTGATTCGTACTTGAATCCACCAGGAAGCCGCCCTTCCGGCCGTCAGGACCGTGGCAGCCGACGCAGTCCTGTGCGATGTAGAGCGCACGGCCACGCTCGACGCTCGCTGCTGTCGTCGCCGGACGCGGCGGAACGACGATCCCCTGGGGCGATGGTCCGCTGAATGCACTGGAGAATTGCTTGACTTGTGCGACGACCGCATCGATCTCGGTGTTGCTCAACAGATCGCGGAAGTACGGCATTGCGCTCGCTGGCAGTCCGTTCGCGACGATCTGCTTCAGGTCCTCGTCGGTCGGAGGTTGCCCGTGTGGTGTCGACTTGTACTTGAACAACCCCTGCGTGAAGTCGCGCGGCCGGGGGATCAGGGACGGCGCCGCGGGTCCGTTTCCGCGTCCGTCAGGTCCGTGGCAAACGGCACATCTCCGCGCAAAGACACGTGCGCCCTGAAGCATGTTAGGCCCAAGGTCCGCTCCGGGAGGCCACGTCAGATCCGCATAGTTGGACGGACTGGGCCGCCACTCCGATACGGGGGCGGCGTAGCCAACGCGCGCATTGATGGAACGCCCAATATCGAGCACCAGCAATAACGCAATTGTTGTCAGCGCGATGTGACTGCGTTTGAGCCGAGCAAACCTAAATCGTTCCGGTGTTGTGGATGCCATAGGGCCGTTCAGGTGATCCAGAAAGTTGTTGCGCCCAGTAACCCCGCCGGCGAATCAGCACGCCTTCCGACAGGACGGAATCCCAGGCGATGCAGACTATCAGTTGATTCCGATTTCTGCGGATACTAGCACACGTCGACGGCTCGCGGCAGGCCAGGGTGATCGAGCACCATCCGTCGCGTAGTGTTCTTAGGTCGGCAGTAAGCGGGGCAACACAGGAGCAGATATTGGCCGCCACAATGAGTGGCAGACCTAGGGAGTGAAGCGGCAGGGGCGGCGACAGGTACTACTGCGAGCAGGATCATCCTTTCCCGAAAGAGCCCTACCTCTCAACCTGTCCCAACTGGCCGCCCGCGAACTAGATCACACACTCCCGACAAACCGCGCTCGTTTCCTCCGGAAGAGTAAACTAATTGCCATTCCTTTAAAGGCGAGCCAGAAACTCGAACGGCGAACTTCAATATCCCGTTCGGGTTCCGCCATGGAGTTGAAATTTGCGCGCAATCTTCGTCAGCTATCGACGGAATGATTCGCAAGGAGAGGCTGGTCGTTTGTTTGACGACCTGGTTACTCACTTCGGCGAGCAGAAAGTATTTATGGATGTCGCAGGCATCGAAGCGGGACGCGACTTCCGTAAAGCAATTGAAGAGAGCGTTGCCAATTGTGGTGTGCTGCTGGTGATCATAGGGCCGTCCTGGCTCGCAGCGAAGAATGAAGCGGGGGTACGCCGCCTGGACGACCCCGCCGATTTCGTCCGTGAAGAGGTCTCCGCGGCCCTGAGGCGGGATATCCCGGTAATACCGGTCCTCGTGCGCGGAGCCGAGATGCCGCGCGTCGAACAGTTGCCCGAGACCCTGACAGATTTGGCCTATCGCAATTGTGTCGAATTAACTCATGCACGGTGGAGATCCGACGTCCAGCTACTTATTGAGTCCCTGCGTCGCCTCATTGGAATTTCCGACGAAATCAACCCTCGTAGCGCTGGCGGCAAAGCCATCGTCGCCGACCATGCACAACCCTCATCGCGGGAACTCACATCTTCCCCCAATGCCGAACAGATCACGGCGTCGCGCTTCGACGCTGCTACTTTGCAGCGAATCCGTCGAGAGCTTGCTCTGCACATCGGCCCGATCGCCGAGCTGGTGTTGGCCCGCGCAGCCCCGCTCTGTCATTCGACCGAGGACCTTTTTATCAAAGTTGCTGAAGAGATTGAATCGCCACGAGAGCGCGAGGACTTTCTTCGAAAGATGAACTCGCACTCCTTACTCGGCGGCACGACGCCCGTAAGGCGGGAGGGTCAATCACCAGTCTTTCAAAGTCCGCAGAAACCGACCCACGGAGCCGATGCCGATCCCGTTCATGCCGCCCCGCCACGATCGTGGGCTCGGTCAATGAGTTCAATTCCTGTGATGATCGTTGCGGGGGTTCTGGTGCTGGCCCTGGCATTCGCGGCCGCCAAGCGGAGGCAGGCGCCTGGCGCTCCTGCTTCATCTGCGACATCCTCTGGTTCGCTACAACAAGGCAGCGAACCAACTTCTGCGCCAGAAAGTGTGCACCCAAGCGATCAGTCTCCCGCAGGATCCGATACGCCCGCCGCGAGTTTTGGCAGGGGTACCGGATCAGACCGGGTCAGTTTGCCCGCGGAAATCGCCCAAAGTCTTCTCGTTACCAAGATGGTGCCTATTTACCCGCTGCTGGCACGGGAAACTCGTGTTCAGGGTCCAGTGGTTCTAGATGTTGACATCTCGAAGGAAGGGACGATTGAAGGTCTCCGAACGCTAAGCGGACATCCTATGCTGATTCCAGCGGCTATGGATGCGGTAAAACAGTGGCGCTATAAGCCCTACCTCCTTAATGGCGAACCTGTTCCCGTGCGGACTAAGGTCACAGTCAACTTCAGTCTTACCAGTGGCTAGAGCTTTTTCCGCGCCGGAGTATGGACTTATCTCAGAAGTTTCAGGGCTTTGGCCAGACTAACCTGCATGCGATTGAACGATGCCGTCATCCTGGCGATCTCGTCTTTTCCCCTCACGGGCAGCGGAGCGGGTGTCACTTCGCCCTTGCTGGCAAGATCGGCAGCATCCGAGACGAGCCGCAACGGCCGGATCACGATGAAATAAACGCCAGCATCCAGCGCAGCGATGGTCGCGAACAGGGCGATGGCAAGGTAAATAATCAATAGATGAAACGCCCGTTTGGCAATGCCCACCGGCACCGACATCGGCACAGAAACAATCTGAGCGGCGACCACCGAGCCAGCCTTCCATCCGAAACCATGGTCGGGGCCATAGGTGGCAATCATGGCGTGCGGAGCAACAGCCGGACGACTATGACATTCCATGCACGGCGGATCTGCTGTTATTGCCGAAGCCAGGTACATCGCCGGTCCGGCAGGAGTGTCCCGGTCTCCTATCAGCGGCTTGCGGTCGGAATGGTCCCGCATATAAGCGAGGATGTCGGCTTCCCAATCCGTCGCGCGGTCTTCAGGATTCGTAGGGTTGACCGAAACTTCGCGGTAGGTGTAGTCAGGGTACTTCTGCTTGAGCCGATTGAAGGTGCTGGTTGCACCGAACGCTGGGATCGTCTCTGGCAAGAATCTCTTCGTATGTTCCGGATTTTTTTCAAGCAGTGGTTTCAGATCCTCGGCTGTGTAATCGCGCACCGAGCGGGCACTCGCCATCATCAGCTCGGCTTCCTGCATAACCTCGCGACTCGCATTCTGGATCAGAAAGTTATAAGAAAGCTGGGAGATGACGAGGGTTCCAGCTCCGAACAGTACCAGCAGAATCAGGTTGAACTTCGCCAGGAGCTTCATTGTGAGCCTTTTCAGACGCCGCGATCTGGCCGACGAGCTGAATTAACCGGGAGAACGCAAGTAAAGGCAGTGTAACCCCGCCGTCATCGAAGACGCGATACCGTTCGTGAGTCTCTGGAGTCTGCACTTGGGCAAAAATTTCTTTCTGGGTATTTGCCCGGCGGGTTAGAATCGGCAGCCATGAATACTCAAGCAGCGGGCGCTCCCCTGATCGACCCCATCATGGAGCGACTGGAAGATCAAATCGGCTGGTATGACCGCAAGAGTCTGCTCAACCAGCGAAACTTCAAGCGAATCAAGATTATTGAAATAACGGCGGCTGCGCTGATTCCCTTTGTTTCGGCATTCAATTTCCCGCGTATGGCGTGGGTGTCCGGAGGACTCGGTGTCTTGATCACTGTGCTCGAAGGGATGCTGCATCTCAACCAGTACGAGCAGAATTGGATTACCTACCGTTCGACCTGCGAGTCGCTCAAGCACGAGAAATATGTGTATCTGGGGAAGGCCGGGCCGTACGCCGGCTCGGCAGACGCGCACGCGGTGCTGGCAGACAGAATCGAAGCGCTGGTCTCGCAGGAACACGCCAAATGGGCGTCCGGGCAGCAGCAGCCAAAACCAAGTGCTGGGTGATCACCTGAGTTTGAACCAAAGTACGAAAGGGTTCGGCCATTCCTCCAAAACCAGTGTGACATTAGTATCGTAATGATCCCAGAGTTCCGTTTCATGATGAAACCTCAGCGGTGTCTGTCGAGGTACACAGAACCATTGAAACCGTTGACATCGCTGGGCGATCCCCACTCTCAGTACAAAGAAGGACGAGAAGACCCACCCAACAGCGAGGTATTCACATTGAAGATATTGTGGTGTCCTTCCGGGCCTCCCCAGGCAAACATCAGTGAGACCATGGGGAAGCCGCCTGCGCGGAGGGTCAGCCCCGCAGCGAAGCTATGTTTCAGGTGATCAAATCCGAGATCGCTGCGTCGAACCGAAACTCTGCCTTGGTCGGTCGTGAACTTGAGCCCGAAGGGGCCCCAGATCGAGTGTTCGAAATTCTCTTGCAACAACAGAAGATTGGGAGCGCGAAACCGATAGTCCTGGTAGCTTCCGAGCGCCATCGCTCCGTCAATGTCGGACCCACCCAGCGTCTGCTGAAAATAGAAGGGCACCGCGCTCGTCGCCGAGTTGATCGATTCCGACAGCAACAGCCGCACTCCAACCGACCCGTTCAGGTTCCGCGAGTGCGAAACCTCCGGACATTTCTCCCCGCCCGGCGCGCACTCGTCCGGACCGTTCGTATTCGTGTTCTTGGGTGCCGACTCGGTGAAACCATACAAATAGAAAGTGTGATTCAGGTCAGCGGTCCAGCGCAGGAAGGAATTTTCGGAGCTCGAGGGCGCGAAGAATTGCTGAAAGTTCCCCAGATAGTTCAGTTGAAAGTGGTCCCCGAACACCGGCTCAATCCGGACCCCTTCGCCAAGCTGTACGAAACCAGGTTGGCTGACCAGCCCGGGTGCGGTGGCATCCGTGTAGAGGGTCTGGATCGACGGAGCGGATTGCCCGCGCTCGCCTCTCACGTTCACGAAGCGTCCATTCAGTTCTCCCAGCAAGGCTAACTTCAGCTTGGCGATCGCGGGCCACTCATAGACCGGCTTGATCACGGTCCCGCCGACGATGGACTCCGTCATTCCAAACACAGACTGTCCCGCCAGCAGGGAATCATTGCCGAGACCGAAGAAATAGAGTTTATTCAGGGAAATCGACTGCGCATAAAGATTAAAAACGGTGTAGGGATGTGCCGCCAGCTTCGATTGTTCGGGGTGCTTTTCGGACGGGGCCTGATGGGTTGCGCCGGTCTCAGGGATGATCGGTTTGATCTGGATTGCGGGCGTGTGGATCATCTTCATGTATCCTCCGGCTCGCCACGAGCCGTTGGTCGAGCCTACCGCATCCACGTCCCAGCTCAACCGCCAACTCTTTGTGTTCTTGTCGGCTACGAAGGCCGCTCCGACCCCGAATCCGTTTTGCGGAGGCATGCTTCCGGCTGCGATGTGAAGGGGATGGTCGGTGAACAGTTCGATGGCACAGCCCGGCACAGTCTTGAAAGCGAAATCTTTGCAGGCATCGCTAACCCGCTCGCCCTCGCGGCGGAACTCCGCCTGCAGCATGCTCTCCTGAGCGAAGGCGAACGTGCCCGCGAGCCATAGCACCACCAACAAGCCCCAACGCATACTGCCTCCAGCAAACCAATCTCCAACGCCTCGAAAACAATCACTTACGTCTCCCGCCTCGGCTTCGACGGTCCCTTTTTCTTTGTTTTGACTTTGCTAGTGCGCCTAACCCGCGACCTCGCCCGCTTCGCCGTCGCAGCTTGATGCGCCGCATGGATCGCCTCAGTCACTTGCCGGACATAATCAGCCGCCTCGCCTTCGGTCTTGATCGCGTTGATGTAAATGTCGGTCTGTAGCCTCAGCGGCAATTTCAACTCCGCTTCGTGCAAGTGCACAATCTGCGATTTCAGCAGCGCGTTTACCGGCCGGTTTGGATTCCATGCATTTTCCGGTCTGGGTACGTGGATGAGGGCCATCTCGTCACTCCCTTCGAGGCTCAGCCGTAGCCAAGCGGCTATGCGTCACTCCTACATATCAAAGTCCGGACAATCCGTCCGCATGGTGTCGAGCGAAAGCAAGTTCCGCGCGGGGTCGACTGGCGCCACGTTCGGCTCGATAAAAACGTCCGCGCTTGTTTCCCGCGGCGACCGCGGTGAGTAGTCTCCCAGTAAGAACTTTGTGACCGTTCCCGGAATCGAAGCATGATCAAACACCCGGTTCACTATCGTCCCCTTGGGGATCCATGGCGAAATCAGAACGGCCGGCACGCGCACACCCAGCCGGTCAAAGGCAAACGGCATTCCAGTTCCCGTGTTGTTTGGCGATGCCTGAAATTGGTCTGGAGTACAAGCCGGCGGCGCCACATGGTCGTAAATTCCGCCGTGCTCGTCATACACGACCAGCAGCGCCGTGCTCTGCCACAAATTCGCGTTCTGCTTGATCGCCTTGTAGACGGACGCGATGAACATCTCTCCCGCCTGGACGTTGTGGTCTGGATGCTGGTCCGAGGCCACTTCTTCGCCGTCGTCGCTGTCGTGATCGCTATAGTTGGGCTCGACAAAAGAATAATCCGGCAGATTTCCCGTCTTGCAATCATCGAGAAACTGCGGATATGTCCCAAACAACTCCGGCTGATTCTGGAGCAGGTTCGTTATCTCCATCGTCGAACTTGCTGTGTCGTAGTAATAGAGCTTGGAAGTGTGCTTGGGAGTCGCGTTGATCAATCGATCATAGATACTCTTGAAGGGCTCATTCACATAGAGCAAATTCATGTCGACCCTGCCAAACGACGTGCCGTAGTGCGCGAACGCCCGATTGCAGATCGTGGGCCCGGGAATCGACGCAAACCACCGGTTAAAGACGGCAAACTCCAAAGCCAATGTGGTCAGAACGGGGAGCTGGTTCTGGGCAAAGTAATACATGATCTTCTGTGAATGTCCGACGTCTTTCTGCTGATTGAAGTAGCTCTTCACGAACCCCTGCATATTCGCCACGCGATTCGGGCTCGTATCGCCGCCAAAGATCTGCAGATCGACGGCTGGAAAATGATGGTCGGGATCGGGATCAAGCTGCCCCTGAAACTCCGCTAAGGCCTGCGGCTTTACCAACGCACCGGTTGTATCGGGATTACTGAGCTGGTTGGTGACACCGTCGATCTGAGGGTTGACGGCTGTCAGAGATCCCAGCATGTGGTCGAACGACCGGTTCTCCATCATGAGGACTACGATATGTCTAAGGTTGTCCAGTCCGGGTGGCATAAACCCTCTGCTTACGATGTATCGTTCGACCCACTTCGCTCCGCCCACTCCCTTGTACGAAAAGTGGGTTCCTTACATCTCATGGTGAGTTGACTACAACTTCCGTTTCAAAAAGCGTCGGACATCGTCGATTTGTT
>Ga0307476_10002532_pt1 | contig 10927 bp, 9 predicted proteins | sample atmos_gasesECM2C_2_FD_203314 | JGI IMG/M metagenome (GOLD analysis project Ga0307476, IMG submission 203314) | Hardwood forest soil microbial communities from Morgan-Monroe State Forest, Indiana, United States - atmos_gasesECM2C_05 | ecosystem: Environmental > Terrestrial > Soil > Temperate... | reverse complement strand
GCGCTTAACAGCACGGTGCTCATTGCGTTCCTGCCCGCATCTGGATTGTGGGCGTGGCACCACCGCGCGAAGCGGCACAAGCCCTCTTTCGGCGGCATCGCTCTGGCTTCTTTAATCTTCATCGCCTGCATCACACCCTGGACCGTGCGTAACTATCGAACGCTGGGAAAATTTATTTTCATCCGCGATAACTTCGGCGCGGAACTGCGACTCGGCAATGGCCCTGGCGCTGACGGGACCTGGATGCAATACATGCATCCCACGCAAGACACCTATGCCATGCGCCAGTACGTTTCCATGGGCGAACTCGCCTATATCGACCGGCGCCAGCGGCAGGCGCTCGACTATATCAAAGCAGATTACGGTCGTTTTGCCCTGCTCTGTCTCAAGCGCTTCATATATTTCTGGGCCGGACCGCCGCGCTTGGCTCAGATCTGGTGGCTGGCCCCGGTGAAAAATTCACTCTTCCTGGCCTCGTCGGTGCTGATGTTCTGGGGACTCGGACGCGCTTTGCGTCAGCGCAAACCGGGCGTCTGGCTGTTGTTCTGGCTGATTGTTTTGTACCCATTCATTTACTATGTGGTTTATCCCGGCCAGCGCTACCGCCATCCCATTGAGCCCGAGATGACGATCCTGGGTGTCTTTCTGCTGACCGAAACCGGCAAGAAAGAACCAAGCGTTGCCCGGAGATAGCTGGGGAACATCGCCGAGCCAGCTTTCGTATGCTCAGTATGCGAAGGCAGCTGGTTCCCTAGCTCTCACCAATCCTAACTTGCTGCGTCTAAGCTCTTAAACGGAGGACTCCATGAACCGTCCACACCAATTCCTCGCTCGTTCAGGATTCGTGCCGAGCGCCTGCGCGCTCTTCATTTTCACGGTCGCAGCGCAAGCCTCCGATCACCGCGGTGCATTCACCGAAGAATTCCACCAGACCTACGCCCTCACCTCCGACGGCCGAGTGGAACTCGATAACATCAACGGAGCGGTCCACATCTCCACCTGGGATCAAAACGAAGTCAAGGTGGATGCCGTGAAGTATGCCGACTCGAAGGAGCGGCTGGAGCAGGCACGCATCGACATCGATTCCGGCAAAGACGATCTTTCGATTCGCACCAGGTATCCCGACCACGATCTCACTTTCAACTGGGGTTCGCACAATAATCCCGCCAGCGTCGAATACACGCTTACGGTGCCACGCACCGCACGCCTGGACGAAATCAAACTGATCAATGGGTCCCTCGATGTCACCGGCGTGACCGGTGAGGTGCATGCTTCCTGCATCAACGGCAGACTGGAAGCCCACAATCTTTCCGGCCGAGCCGATCTCTCCACCATCAACGGTCATTTGGACGCCAAGTTTGATCAGCTTCGCGGCTCATCCCTCGAACTAAAGTCTGTGAACGGCTCCGTCGAGTTGACGATTCCTTCCGACTCCAAGGCAGAAATCGAGGCCAGTACAGTTTCCGGCCGGATCGACAATGACTTTGGCCTGCACGTGAATCATCACAGCTTCGTGGGCCACGACCTGCGCGGGGAACTGGGCAACGGCGGGCCGCGCATCAAGCTCTCAAACGTGAATGGCGGGATTGAAATCCGCCATGCCTCCGATGGCCGCGCCCTGAGCCCCGCAAAAGACTTGAGCCATCGCGACAAAGACGACGATGACGATAGCGAGATCTAGAAATTAGTGGAAGCAAATTAGTAAATCGTGTACCCCGGCGCCGGTGTCCGCAGATCGGGCTTCGTCGCCCTCAGCAACAATGCTCCCTCGCGCTTGAACGCTCGCAGATCGTCCAGACTGGCAAACGATTTTGTCTTGTAGTCGTCCGGCGTGGGCGTGTCGTCGGGTATGCGGCAGGCCTCCACATTTTCGAAGGCGTGTTTCTTGAGCAGATCGACATATTCTTCCTGCGAGCGTATGTGGACCGGCACTTTTAACTTATCCACCCACTGCAGGGAATATTGATTGTCTTTATACAGATTTATCAAAATGAATAATTCTCCCCGAGGTGCCATCACGCGAAATAGCTCCATCAACGCCCGGTCCTGATCGGCGTAATAGTAAAACGACTCGACGGACAAGACTTTGTCAAAGAAGTTCTCTTCCCACGGAATCTGCTGCGCCGAACCCCAGACATAGAGCACGTTATCGAAATCTTTCGAGGCAGCGCGCGCCTCGCGAATCATCTCGTCGGCAACGTCGAGACCAACCACCTGACCGAACCCATCCGGACCGTCGCCCACCAGTCGCGCCAGCAAGCGCGTCGCCCACCCCGAGCCGCATCCCAGGTCCAACACCCGCTCCCCGGGGCGCAGGTTCATGCGGCGAATTGTCTTCGCCGTGATGTCGAGATGATGGCTCTCCATCTTCGGGCCTTCGCCGGCGGCGGCCCAACGATTGAATTCGTGCTGCAGCTTCTCGTCGGGAGTTAGTGATTTGTCAGGCATAGAGCGTTAAAACGCGGACCCTCCCGGCGACGATGCTGCTTGGCACTGGTCACAAAGCCCTCTAGTATCCAGTTCTAGGTTCTCGAAAATACTTCTCCAGGTGGGCGCGACCGAAGAATCGGGCAGAAGCGTCGATGCGGCATCTCCTCGGACGGCCACCTGCGCACCGCACATTCTGGGTGCGCGGTTCTGTCAGGTGCCACTCAGCCAGGTTTACTCTTTCTTCATTCTAGCCGCGCCCTACCTCCGGAATACAACTTCAGGATCTCGGTTTCTATACTCATCTTCTACCATAAGGAGTAAAGATCATGAAACGCTGTACCCCGGCTAGTGGCAAATCGGCGGCTTGTCCCATTGGCGGCTCATGGAGTTTCTTCACAACGCGCTCCATGTTCCTCCTGATCTGAAGACATGAGGTGACCCGGACTTGCACAACTGCAAGCTCGACTCACCTGCCCGGTAAGGCGGTCGGATGTCTTCCGTAGTGTGCTAAAGTTCTCTCCTCATGGCGACACGTCCTCCGAATTTTCCGCCGCAATCCAACCCCGGATCGCTCTACTGCCCAAACTGCGCCAAGGAAGTAAACGATCCTCTAACCTGCGGCGATTGTTCCGCTGTCATCTGTCGCTGCTGCGGCACGCCGCTCGAATCGCCGGACGAACTCGGGATGGGATAATGGAAACTCCCGCCGCGCCCACGATCGCAACGCCCGCCGTAAACCCCCCACCCACATTGGTTCGCGGACTCAGCCTGCTCGATTCCGTCCTTTTGCTGGTCAGCGGCATTATTGGCTCCTCGATTTTCCTCACCGCCAGGGATATTGCGGGCCCGCTGCCCCAGCCCATGCTGTTTTTGCTGGTGTGGGTGATCGGCGGCGTAATTTCGCTTTTTGGTTGCGTCGCCTTCGCCGAACTGGGCTCCATGTTCCCCGAATCCGGCGGCCAATATGTTTATCTCCGCGAGGCTTATGGCGATCTTGTCGCCTTCCTCTACGGTTGGATGCTATTCGCGGTGGCCAACGGCGGCACGATTGCCGCTCTCTCCGTTGCTTCTGCCGCCTACACCGGACAAGTCTTCCCCATGGTCTCGCAGGAGCACGTTGTGCTGCAGTTCGCGAGCATCACCATCACTCGCGCGCACATATTCGGTCTGATCTTGATTGCCCTCGTTACTTATGTGAACGTCGTGGGCCTGCGCTGGGGAACGCTTCTTCAGAATCTTTCCACGTGGACAAAATTCGCCGCTATGGCGAGCTTTGTGATTCTGGGATTCGCCGTCGGCAAAGGCGACTGGTCTCACTTCCACTCTGACGGCATTGGTCTCAACATGGGGCTTCATCCCGCTCAGTTGATTTCCGCGATGGGCGTCGCACTCATCGCAGTGTTCTGGGCTTACGACGGATGGGTTTACATCACATGGGTGGCGGGCGAGGTCAGAGAACCGCGTCGCAATGTGCCCTTGGCCATGGTGATGGGCGTGATTGTGGTCGGCGTGATCTACATGGCGATGAATGTGACCTACCTGTACGCGCTGCCGCTAACCGAAATCGCCAAGCATGAAACCATCGCCCACGCCGCCGCCGCTGCGCTGTTTTCTCCTCATGCCGCCGTGTGGCTGTCGCTCATGATCGCGGTCTCATGCTTCAGCGCCGCCGCCACCTGCACACTCTCCGGCGCTCGCGTCTATCTTGCGATGGCGCAGGACGGTGTCTTCTTCCAGCGCATGGCGGTCATTCATCCCCAATGGCGCACGCCCGCCTTTAGCCTGATTGGGCAAGGCATCTGGGCCGCACTCCTCACGGTCAGTGGCCGCTACGATCAGCTCTACACCTACGTCATCTATGGCATGGTGCTCTCCTACACGCTGACCGTGATTGGAATGTTTCTGCTGCGCTGGAAGCGTCCAGATATTCCGCGTCCCTACCGCTGCACCGGATATCCATGGCTCCCAGCGATCTATGTGTTAGTCGGAACGGCTTGGACGCTGAACACAATAATCACGCGCCCAACCGAAGCCTTCTGGGGCACTGCGATCGTGCTGGTCGGGGTGCCAGGATATTTGTACTGGAAGCGCAGCAGCCGGAAAGCCGCAGTGGAGTAGAAAATGTTTGAACGCTACACTGAGAAGGCTAGACGCGTCATCTTCTTCGGGCGTTACGAAGCCTGCCAGTACGGCTCGCCGGAAATTGACACCGAGCATCTGCTCCTGGGTCTATTGCGAGAGAATAAGTCCCTGCATCGTTGGCTTCCGAAAACTGATCCCGAGACGCTCCGCCGCCGCGTCGATGAGGAGCATTCGCCAGAGCGTCGCTCGATTTCAACCAAGGTTGATTTACCCCTCAGTGCGGCTGCTAAGCGCGTTCTGAAATTCGCAGCAGATGAGGCGGAACGGTTGGCCCACAGACACATCGGAACCGAGCACTTGTTCCTGGGACTGCTTGATGAGGAGGAAGGCTTTGCGGCGCAGCTTTTACGGGAAGGCGGAGCCGATGCCGACGGCATCCGAATGCAACTAACCGCGTCTGGAGGGGAGCAATCGATGCCTAGAGTCTATGAATCCATTCGCAGTCGAATCGTTAGTCCAGTCTTGGGAAGCGCCTTCGAAATCCACGGCGTCCGGCGCAATGCCGACCGTATTCGGGACGCAGTGCAGAGATCGCGTATGTACAACTGGCACTGGGACAAACGCTTTTGGACCAACGTTGACATCGTTATCGCAAGAAAGACCGGTAGAGTTTCGTTCGACTTGCGCCTCGTGGCTGACGCGGTGAACTTCGAATTCGTCAAAGGCGGGTGGAGAAAGGATCGCTGCCTGGTATGCAGCTGGGAGCTATTCGAGTCCGGGAGCGATGGCGACCACGGTATCGGCTACACTAACGGCCGCGACTGGCTGTGCACGGAGTGCTACACGAAGTTCTGGGAGCGGCCGGATTTCTTTGCATCCTCGTATTCCGACATCACATAGTCCCTTCAAATGCACTATTTGGTTCATCTGTCTTAACCATGGCTGCGGAAATGCCAGGCTGTGCCAAGATAGGCGGACGAAAGGCGGCCCATCTTGCCGAAGAAACTATTCGTCGCGGTAGCTTCGTTGACTCTTGCCATCTCCGGCTGCGGTGGTGGAGGTCATGCACCCATCTCCGTCGCCGCACCGCCGCCTCCGCAGACTTTGCAGTCGCTGGCGAATCAACCGCCGGACTCGGCGGGGCTGGGTTTCCTACTGACCGACGGCTCGGTGATGTTTCAGGGCAATCGCTTGTTCGACTGGTTCAAGCTCACAGCTGACAGCTCCGGAAGTTACCTCAAAGGCACGTGGTCGCAGCTGGCCAACCTGCCGGCCGGATATGCGCCCACCGACTTTGCTTCCGCCGTACTGGCTGACGGGCGCGTCGTGATCGTCGGCGGGGAATACAACTTTGGCAGTTTTGTCCTCACCAACGAAGGAGCGATTTACGATCCGGTAGCTAATACTTGGGCTGCCGTCGCTCCCCCGACTGGCTGGGACTATATCGGAGATTCGCCATCCGCCGTACTTCCCGACGGACAATTCCTGATAGGAAGGAAACTCGATACGCTCATGGCCGAGTTGGATCCCGGCACTCTTCAGTGGACGGCGATGGCATCCACGGGCAAGAGCGATTTCGACGCCGAAGAGGGTTGGACGCTTTTGCCAGACGGATCAATCCTGACCTTCGATGTCAAGAATGCTCCGAACTCCGAGAGATATATTCCCTCGATGCAAACATGGTTTTCGGCGGGCAGCACGATTGTGGATCTGCACTCGCCAGGCGACGGGCCGTGTCTTTCCTATGGCGGCGGCTGCTACAATCCGCCCGGCGAGGTTGGTCCGGCAATGCTTCGCCCTGACGGAACCGTCTTCGCCACCGGCTCGTTCTCCACCGCCGGGCCCGGGCACACCGCCATCTACACTCCGCCGGTTATTTCCACCGACCCCGGCACCTGGACTGCAGGTCCCGATTTCCCAGAAAACGATAACGCAGGAGATTCGTTTGCTGTTCTGTTACCGAGCGGGAACGTATTGGTGCTGGGGAACTCGGGAACGCTTTACGAGTTCGATGGCAAGACACTGAATGCCAGCGGACAAGTTCCTTCCGGCAGTAGTTTGCTGGTGCTACCGACCGGCGAGGTGATCGTTGGTGGTGCCACTGTTCAGCTTTATACGTCTGCGGGGCAGCCTTCGCGGTCGTGGGCTCCTGCCATCTCGGCATTTCCTGCGAGCGTGCTGCGCGGTTCCACTTATGCCATCTCCGGCACCCAATTCAACGGCCTGTCCCAAGCTGCGGCATTTGGAGATGAGGAGCAGGCTGCAACAAATTATCCGCTGGTGCGGATTACAAATCAGTCCACTGGCCACGTTTTCTATGCGAAAACCCACGATCACAGCACCATGGCGGTAGCCACCGGAAGCGCTGTCGTTTCGACGAACTTCGATGTTCCTTCGGGAATGGAGACCGGAGCAAGTTCCCTCGAAATCGTCGCCAACGGAATAGCCTCGCCCAGCGTTCGTCTAACCGTCAACTAGTCCAAAGGTCGATTAGGAAAGATTGATGGACCTGCGAGATTCCGTCGAACATTGCACGGCCAAAAAAAAGCACCCTGAGAAAACTCAGGGTGCGTTAGTAACTGTCAGTTCCGCGAAGAGCCCGCTACTGAGGTTTCTTCTGCTCCTCCTGCTTTTTTTTCTCCTCAGGCGTTTGCGGCTTAGGCTGTTGCCTTGGCGGAGCTGATGCCGGCTTTGCTGCTGCCGGAGGAGGAGTGTGCTGTTGCGGACGCTCGCTTGGCGCAGGGGATTGCCGGGGGGCTGGCTGAGCCGCAGGTGGACGGTCATTCCGCGCCGGCGGAGGAGTCGAATGAGTTGGCTCCGGCCGATTATTGGGCTGCGCAGCCGGTGGCCGATTCGGGGCTGCCTCCGGCTTAGTCGGTTGCGCCGCAGGTGGCCGGTTGGGAGGAGTTGCTTCCGGGCGATTGTTGGGCTGCGCCGCAGGCGGCCGGTTCGGAGTTGCTTCTGGCCGGCTCGGTTGCGCCGCAGGTGGCCGATTGGGAGCCGCCTCCGGCTTGTTCGGTTGCGCCGGTGCTGGCCGATTGTTGGGCTGAGTGGGTGCAGGTCGATTATTCGGTTGAGCCGCGGGCGGACGGTCGTTGCGCGCGGGCGGTTCGGCCGGTCGATTGGGAGTTGCTTCCGGACGATTGTTGGGCTGAGTTGGTTGCGGACGGTTATTCGGCTGCGCCGGTGCTGGCCGATTTGATTCCGCCGGACGCTCATTCGCAGCTGCAGGCGGGGTTCCAGGCCGATTTCCCGGCGGAGTTCCCGGTTGGTTCGCAGGGGATGCAGATGCGGGTTGTCCGGGTCGCCCGGAATTGGCCGGATGACCGGTGGTCGCAGTCGCAGGTTTTCCCGGCGGCGCCTGCTTTACCATCGGATGAGACGCCGCGGTATTGGCTGGACGCAGACTCTGCACTTCATGCTTCTCTAACGGTTGTCCAGGATGTGCGGCCAGTGCTTGCTGCTGTTTGGCAAAAGGCACTGGTGGCGGAGGCGGCGTTTTCTTGGCAACCACTTGCCGGTTCGCAACTGCCGCGGGGGGCGCAGTCACGTGGCCAGCGGTCGAAGCTTTCGCCCCGAGAACGCTTTCGCGCGTTGGAGCCACCGCAACTCTCCCACTCAGCGGTGCCGATGCGATCTGTTGTGGACTTACCTGAACTCTTGCTTTCGCCACCGGCTGCGCGCTGGTGAACGCGTGCTGCGGAACCACCATCACCGCACCCTGGACGCTGCGATTTGCGTAGGTCACATTCGTGATGTTCGTGGTGTTGTGAACGATAGTTGTGTTGTAGACGTTCGTTACCTGGGTGACATTCACGGTCGTATTACTGACATTGACGCGATTCACATAACCTTCGCTCACGTGATACGACGGGACATAAACTTCCCGCGGACCAAGCGGGAACCAGCCTACGTTGCCGCCGAAGCCGCCGGGGCCTCCGCCAATGAACACCACCAGTGCAGGGGCGTAGACGGCGTGGACGGCCACGGGCCCCGCGACCCATCCCCAGCGTCCGCTGACGCTAACCCAACGGCCGTAGTGGAACGGAGCGTAGCCCCAAGAAGAGTCGTCGACCCAAGTCCATCCCCAAGGCGAGATCCAATCCCAGTGTCCTTCGTGATAAGGAGCCCAGCCTTCATCGACGTGGTTGGGGAACCAGACGTGCCCGTAGTTGGAGTCGTCGCGCCAGTCGCCATTGTCGTCAAGATCGTCGTAGCCAACTACATCGGGCGCGAGGTAATGCGAGGAGCGGGAATAATCGTGCCGATGATCGCGGGTTTCAGACCAACTGTCAAACTGATCGGCGTTGCCGATCTGCTCTACGTCGGCATTCAGGGAATCGGTGCCGCTGAATGTGCCGGCCTGTCCGGCGTGTAGTGTGTAGGTCTGACCGTTGCCTGTTGCCTGGCCCTCGCCTTCCCGGATGGTGACGACGGTGTTGCTGCCATCTTCGCTGGCATCGAATCGGTAGTGTCCGGGCTGGGAGACGGTGAATGCCAGGTTTGGTGTGTCGACTTCGAAGTCGTCATTATTCTCCAGGTTGCGGACGGTGACGCTAATCGAACCGGATGTGAGTTGGATCTGAACCGTGTTGTCATCGAGGTTCAGGAAGGAGAATCCGGTCTCGGGGGCGAGGCGGATGACGGCGGAACCGAGTTGCACTTCGGCGCGCGAGTCCTTGTCGGCCCAGAGTTTATCTCCGGTGGTCATAGGGCGATTGTCGACCGCTCCAACCCAATCCTCTTCTCCCGCGGGCTGGAAGGAAACGGAACCTTCCATGTAGCCGAGGCGAGCGACGCGACTCGGTGGATCTTCCTGATCCTGATCTTGAGCGGACGATTGCTTCGGTATTGCAATGGTCGTGAGCACGAGCACGAGCAAAGCGCTGAACCAGCTGAACTTTTTTAGTTTCAGTTTTGTTCTCATAGACGGTTTATCTCTCCCAAGCTTTTGCTTTGAGTTTTGCACGAAACTGTCCTCGCCAACCCGATGCTGGCGGAATTTCGCGTCAATCTTGGATGCCGGAAACGGCCGCGCTGCAGCCAGAGTCTTCTAAAGCTTGCCTGCAGCGCTACGGGTTACAGCCATGAAATGGGGAACAGGGTCGGCACGCTCAATGCGATCAAACATAGCAGGTTGGGCTGATAGTGCCTATTAGGGGCTGTGGATATCTAGGTCGAAATAGTTTCCGCACAAGCCGCCATTTTTACTCCTGCTCGGTAGGCATTCGCCAACGAGCCAGGTCCCAGAAAACGGGCGGGTGAGACTCGCGTCTCATCATGAGACGCGAGTCTCGCGCAGAAGATTCTGCCCAGCCAGTTCTGACGCTAACTCACTGAAAAATCTAGCGCCTGAGTGCTAGTCCTTCCGTTCCTTATAATGGTCTCGGTCGTGCACCTGATTCTGGCATAACCGCGTGTTCTGGCTCCCCAAAGCTCTTCCTAACCGGGAAGAGGGGGAGCCCAACCGCACTTGGGAGTTCTGTCGGAGGGTATAGCAGGTTCTTCTACTGCGGTCGGACCGGGAACTGTAGTCGGAATGGGATTGAATCTTTAGCAAGGAGCACCATCGCTTGGGGCAAAGCGGCACAGCGAAAGGGCGGGCGAGGGAGGCCAGTACGGTGGCCGATCTGGCGCGTTTTTTTCCGGAGGCGACGCCGGTGCGGATACCCGTGCAGTTGACGCGCAGCAGTCCTGCCAGCGAAAGCCAGAGAGTGGGCGCGGTTGGCTTGCTGGGGAGTGTCGCACCGGAGGGTATGGAGCCCGGGAGTGTGACGCCTGCAACTGCCATCCCAGAGAGCACCGTGATTGAGTTCGGGACATCGCGGGAAGTCCTGTTTGCCTGCACCATGGCGCTTGAGTTTGCCGACGTGTTGCGGCTGCGCAATTCCGACGGCTCCCTGGATACGGAAGCCTCGGTGGTAGCGGTGCAGTATCACCCTGGGGCGACGGTCGTGGCGGCGCGCTTTCTTAAAGCAGTTCCGAACTGGATCGTGAAATCATGACAGCATCTTCATCCTCATCCCCGCAGCCCGAATCGGCTGCTCCAGATTTTGCGGCGCAGTGGTCGAGTGCGCGCCGCCTTCATCCTATTTATGCTCAAGTGGCGCGCGAGTTTGTAATTGACGCCCCGACTTTCGCAGCGCTCGAGGAGCCGGTGGACGCGCCGGATCGCGAGACGGTGGAGCATGCGCAGAAGTGGCTGCACGACATGGATGAACGCATCCAGGTACACCAGCTGCGGCAATTTCTGCAGACCAGTTCGCTGGTTGACAACGACGGCCTGGTCGCATTGTTACAGCACTTTCTCGAAAAAACCGCGCACACGGATTCTTCTCGCGACAAAATTGATTTTCTGCTGGTGCAATATTTCAGCCAGCTTGCGCCAAGCGAGCTTGACGACAACGCGGCAGAC
>Ga0307476_10002530_pt1 | contig 10932 bp, 9 predicted proteins | sample atmos_gasesECM2C_2_FD_203314 | JGI IMG/M metagenome (GOLD analysis project Ga0307476, IMG submission 203314) | Hardwood forest soil microbial communities from Morgan-Monroe State Forest, Indiana, United States - atmos_gasesECM2C_05 | ecosystem: Environmental > Terrestrial > Soil > Temperate... | reverse complement strand
CACATCGTCCGTCTTGATCAGTGCGCGCCTGAGTCAGTAGTCGCCAAACTCCAGCTGCGTCCTGTTTCTCCAGCCGCACCGGCATGCCTTTGGCAGGCTTGCCATGAACCAGGTCCAGAACGTGGGTTGAAATGCCTTTCATGCTTGAAGCCATTTCCTTAGCCGGATCTCCATAATCTGCCGTTGCTGCTCGGCCGCTTCGTGAAGTTCGGTTTCTGCATCGTTCTTGAGGCGCCGCCGAAGAATCTCGAGAATCTCAAGTGCGGACTTACTCGTGGCGCACACAATGAAGATACGATTGAAGCGCCGCTCGTACTCTCGATTTGCATCTGCCAGGGCCGTCTTAGTTGCCGCGTCTGAATCCGCGACGGTGGCTTGCTCCTGCGCCGACCATCCTACAGACCGATCTCGGGAGGGTAAGACTGGAAGAGACTGGGCTTCCAGCCCTGACGGTCGCGACTCCCCGATTCGCGGATGACTCTGAAACGCCTCCATCCAGTCTGATTGTGCCAGATTGCGCCACGTTTCATTGGCCGCGGCCAGCAGCGCGGCTTCATCCGCGAGCGGTCTTCGGGCCCCCATCCCTCGCGCCCATGCCGTGGATCCACAACAAGGCAGAATCACTCTCACAGATTCATCGATCGGAAGATGATTCCATCGCGTTAGAACATTTTCTATACTTCCCAGCCGATTCAAGAACTCAACTACAAGATTGCCAGCCACGGCAGAACGATACCTCGCGTTAGATCGAATGTCGTCAATCGGCCGGATCTCAGCAGCGACGGCCTTTCTCGCCGAAAGCAAGAGATTGGCATCAATGACCTTCCTTCGCACAATCCCCTCCGTCTCTCTCAGACGGAGCGGAACAGGCGCGATACTGCCCAGAGCGATACGAACATCTTCAACTGCACCCTCCGCAAGGCGACCTAGAGCCGCGATACACACTTTAGAGATCGCCTGCGCATTGCGAGCTCCCACCTTGCGGGAATAGGTGAAATATTCTGGGAATCGCCGAGGCAGGCATACCGTTTGAACCAACTCATCGACCGCCAGTTGCGTCTTCTTGTAGCCGGCGTGAAAGCTTACGTACGGCAAGCGGCGCTCGCCCCTGGCTGAAACAAGAATCAACTCCGCCTCGTACACGAGCAATGCGGGCAGCGAGTCCGCGGCCGGCGACGCGTTCATGATGTTGCCGCCAATCGTTCCGCGATTCTGATTCGCAACTCCTCCCGTCCAGCGCGCCGCACTATGCAAAAGCGGAAACTCGCGTCCGATTGTCTCATCCCTGCAGAGGTCAGTGTAAGTACATCCCGCACCAATCCGAATCTCCCCGGCCGTGACCTCGATGCGCCGCAACTCGGGAATGTTCCAGACACTCACCAGCTTTCGCGCCGGAAGCTTCCCGGCTGCGTATTGCACCATCAAGTCGGTGCCTCCGGCAATTGGAACCCACACGCCCGGTTCGTTTGCCATAAGCGAAACAATCGCATGCAAGTTGCCGGGCGCGACCATTTCGTAATCGGAGGGATTCGATCTCATGCTGCTGTCCTGCGGCGCGCCGCTTCCGCCACAGCTTCAACAATCTGGCTGTAGCCGGTGCAGCGGCAGAGATTGCCGGAAAGTCCCTCCCGGATTTCCGCCAGGGTAGGTTCAGGTTTTCCATTCAACAAATAAGAGGCGGCGAGAATCATCCCTGGCGTACAAATGCCGCACTGCGCGCCGCCACATTCCAGAAAAGCTTCTTGCAAAATGTGCAGTGTTTCTCCGGCCGCAAGTCCCTCGATCGTAACCACGCTTGAACCTTCTGCCTGGAGAACTGGCACGAGGCAGCTATTCACGAGGACCCCGTCCATCAACACCGAGCACGAACCGCACTCGCCTTCTCCGCAACCTTCTTTTGCGCCGGTCAATTGAAGTTGTCGCCGCAACACGTCGAGCAGTCGCTCCATCGGATAAGCGCGCACGGTCTTCGACACGCCGTTGACCACGAATGAAACCTCGATTTGGGCGCTCCTCTCACGAGAATCAGTCATCGAATCCCGCCTTGCGAGCAACGCCACTGTCGCCGTACTGCAACAAAGCAGCAAGCCCATCTTTGTCTCTGTCCTTGTCCAGCCTATCCTTGTCCAGCCTATCCTTGTCCAGCCTATCCATGATGTCTTCCGGAAGCAGAGGAATCATATCGAAGGCAATTCCGAGCGCATCTTCTACGGCGTTGAGAATTGCGGGGGCCGGGCCATCCATGGGCAGTTCGCCGATTCCTTTCGCACCATACGCTCCGTAAACGTTCCCCAATTCTTCGAAGAACACGCGAATGGGAGGCAGATCGCTCGAAGTCGGCATGATGTAGTTGGTCATCTGGCTGTTTTGCATTCGCCCATCCTGCCAAACGACTTTCTCGTAAAGGCTGAATCCAATTCCCTGGGCCACGCCTCCGATGATTTGCCCCTTGGCCAGAAGTGGATGCAAAACTTTGCCAACTTCCTGGAGCGCGACGAAGTCGTCCACCAATACGCTATACGTCGCCAGGTCAACCGTGACTTCCGCGATGTAAACCGCCCAGGCAAACGCGGCATAGGCTTCCCCTCGATACTTTTGATCGTCCCAGAAAATGTCGTTGGGTGCCTCATACCGCGACCAAGAGCGAAGTTGGCCATGCGCCGCGACATACTGCTGGCACGCAGCGCGAAACTCGTCTGCTGTGTAGGTCTCGTGGAGCAGGTTGGATTCAATCAACGTCTGTTTAATTCCCAAAGCCGCAGATTGCAGCAATTTCCCCACCACCATGGCCGTTCGCGAGGCAACAGTTGGTCCGCTGTTGGGTACTTCCAGAGTATCGGGCTGGGCCACACTGACGTTCTCATAAGGAATACCGAGGGCTTCGGCAACAATCTGGCTGAGAACAGTTTTCGTTCCCTGCCCAAACTCCGTGCTCGAAACGAGCACTCGCACATAGCCGTCAGCACAACCTTCAACGCCGACAACAGAACTAAGATAGCGCTCGCCCGAGCCTGTGAATCCGGCACCGTGCAGAAACGCGGCAATGCCCATGCCTTTTCGAGTAGCGCCCTGCCGATTTTCGTCCGTGAAGCGCTGCCTCTTGGAGTGATAGTCAGAAACTTCGAGCGCTCGCTCAAGCAACTTCGCGAGATTAATCGGTTCGCGCACCACTTGTTCTGTGGTGGTGGTCTCTCCGGGCTGCAGAAAATTCCGGCGGCGGATCTCAACCGGAGTAAGTCCAACTTCTCCCGCAATGCGATCCATGTGCCGCTCCATGGCAAACAGGCTCTGCGGCGCTCCGAACCCGCGAAAAGCTCCGTGCGGCGGCGCGTTCGTGGCAACGGCCTTCGCGCGGATGCGAACACTCGGCCAGTAATAGGGTCCGCTGGCGTGAATTGCCCCCCGCGAAAGCACCACCGGCGACAAAGTCAGGTACGCTCCACCGTCGATCGTGAAGTCGATCTCCCCACCCAGAATTTTGCCGTCTTTGCTGACGGCCGTCCGCAGGCGGATACGCGAGGGATGCCGCTTGGTCGTCGCCGCCATGTCTTCCATACGGTCATAAATAATCTTCACCGGTTTCCCAGACTTCATCGCCAGCAGCGCGGCATGCGCGGCGATCATCGACGGATACTCTTCCTTCCCTCCGAAAGCGCCTCCAGTCTCCATCTGGACAACACGAACTTTTTCCGCGGGCAACTCGCACAAAGCCATGAGCGCTTTATGAATGTAATAAGGACACTGCAGCGAGCCCCACACCGTGATTCCCTGCTCCGCGTCGAAGGCAGCAATCATCCCGTTGTTTTCAATGTAAAGCTGCTCCTGCGCGCCGGTCGTGTACTCCCCTTCGACAATGTTGTCGGCCTTCTCCCAAATACCGTCGACATCTCCCTTTTCGATCAGGTAAGTCTTGAAGACGTTGTCCTCACCCCAGATAATTTCGGAGCGGCGCTCGCTTTCTTCCATTGTGAAGATGGCAGGCAAGGGATCGTATTCGATCGCCACCGCCTCGACCGCCTGTGGCAGGACATGACGGTCGGGGTGAGCTAACAACAAAATGGGCTCCTCGGGATGGTTGACGAACTCATCCGCCAGGCAGGGTTGATCATCGCCGATCAGCGAGATACAGTTTTTCCCAAGAATGTCTTTCGCTGAAACGATCACGAATTCATCCCAGGCAACTCCTGGACCGAAGGTGATCTTTCGGATCCGGCCGCGCGGAATCTGGCTGCGAACCGTCGCTCCGAAGAGCATGTTTGGCAGGACCATATCATCGACGTATTGCGACCTTCCGGTTACCTTGTCACGTCCCTCTTTGCGCGGAACCGACTTCCCGACGATGCGATCGCTACTCATCTTTCAATTCATCACTGAGTTTTCGGATGGGGGATAGTGTATGACAGACTGAGGCGCAATGGTGGAAGTGTTACGAACGCGAAAGGCGTTACCGGGTCGCCTGGCGATTCGTATTCGCCGTGTATTCCCGCCCCTCAGCCTCACCCGGAAACTCTCCGTCGGCAAACACCGGATTCCCCCGCAAATAGGTAGTCTTCACCACGCCGCGCAACGTTTCTCCTAAGTACGGAGAGAGCGGATGCCGGTAATGCAATCTGTCTTCTGTCACCACGAATTCTCGGTCGGGATCGAACACAACGAAATCCGCATCGTAGCCGGCGGCAACGGTGCCCTTGCAGGCGTCGCAACCAGCCAGTCGCGCCGGCTCGGCCGCCATCCAACGCGCCAGATCTAGCAATGTGAACCCTCGCCGGCTGGCTTCCGTCCACATCAATGGCAGAGAGATGGAGAGACTGGCGATGCCGCCCCACGCAGTCTGAAAGTTCCCTTCGGCCAGCCGCTTCATCGCCGGCGGACACGGAGAATGGTCCGTCACCACCAGATCAATCGTTCCCTCTCTCAAGCCTTGCCACAATCTCTCGCAATTGTCGCGGCTCCGAATCGGCGGCGCACATTTGCTCAGCGTCGCACCGTCGCCGATCGTTTCCGCCGTCAGATGAAGGTAGTGCGGGCAGGTCTCCACGCTCACCGCAAGTCCTTCGGATCGCGCGGCGCGCAGTTCCTCAAGCGCCTGGCTGGTCGAGAGATGGACGATATGCAAACGGAAACCATACTCGCGGCACAGCGACAGCATCAGCCGAATAGCTGCCAGTTCCGCCTTGTCTGGACGCGACTCAAGATAAGTCGAGTAGCGGCTCCAATCGGCGCCGGCCAGCGCGGCAGTTGCTCGATCAATTGGACCGGGAAGTTCTGCGTGGACCAAAAGCGGCAGTCCTGTCCTCACTACATGAGGCAGAGCGGCTCGCAACTGTTGCTCCGTCACCATGGTGAAACCATCGATACCAGGATCGATCAGAAAGCATTTGAACCCCCGCACCCCGGCGGCTGCGAGGGCTTCAATGTCATTCTCATTATCGTGGACCACTCCGCCCCACGCCGCCCAATCCACGCGGCATTTGCCGCGCGCGGCCGCGCGCTTCGCTTCAAGTGCCGCAACTGTCGTGGTCGCCGGAAGGCAGTTCAGGGGCATATCGACCAGCAGTGTGTAACCGCCTGCCGCCGCCGCTCGGGTCGCGGTTTTAAAACCCTCCCACTCCGCGCGGCCGGGATCGTCGATGTGCACGTGAGAATCAACGAGTCCCGGAAGAATTGCCGCTTCGCCGAAATCATGGATTTTGCAGCCACCAGCAGGCACTTGATCGGGAGAAACAACAGCCTCAATCCGCTCTCCTTCCACAAGTATGGCCGCCGGGCGGATTCCGTCGGGAGTGACCACACGGCGCGCGATGAAGGCCTGCAAACTCAAAACAGCTCCTTGGAAGATTGCCCAGACGCAGAGCGTATCGCGGCTATTCCACTTTTGCAATGCACACTCCAGTGAATCAAAACAACATTTTGCGAAGTTCTGAGTCCGGCTTATACTCGCTTCTCAGCGAAAGCCGCTGCGAAAGAGTCCATGTCGACTAAGTTGCAAGGTCGCGGGTTGCTGGCGCCGGCATACCCTGAAGTCAAGCACAGGTAGGCAAAACATAGACCGACAACATGGACAACCTTTTCATGGCCCGCGCCATTCAACTCTCGATTGACAACGTCAACTTGGGGCGCGGCGGACCCTTCGGAGCCGTCGTTGTCAAAGACGGCGCCATTATTGCCGAAGGCGCGAATCAGGTCACTTCGACGAATGATCCTACCGCGCATGCGGAGGTGGTCGCCATTCGCGAGGCCTGCAAGAAGCTTGGAGTTTTCGACCTTGAAGGCTGTGAGATCTACACGTCCTGTGAGCCCTGCCCAATGTGTCTGGGGGCAATCTACTGGGCTCGCATGTCTCGCGTTTATTTTGCGAATGCCGATGCAGATGCGTCCCGCATCGGATTTGACGATTCAATGATCTATCGAGAACTCGCCCAACCGCATTCACGGCGCAAGATTCCGATGATCCAGATGATGCGAGAAGAGGCACTGGCTGCATTTCGCGCGTGGGAGAAAAAGACTAATAAGATCGAGTATTGAGTCTGTGGGCTCCGCCGACCTCAACTCCAGGGAAGACGATTGATCAAGCGCTACTTTAAACTCGCCGAGAATCAGACCTCCGTAAAGCAGGAGATGCTCGGTGGTCTCACCACCTTCGTCACGATGGCTTACATCATCGTCGTGAACCCTCAGATTCTTGCTCAGGCCGGAATGCCCGCGGAGGGCGTAGTCTTCGCGACCTGTGTCTCGGCCGCGGTAGCAACACTAGTCATGGGACTCTACGCCAACTATCCCATCGCGCTGGCGCCGGGAATGTCCCTGAACGCCTATTTCACCTATTCCGTTTGCATCGCCATGCATGTCCCCTGGCGCACCGCGCTGGCGTTGGTTTTCTGTTCAGGAGTTCTTTTTCTTGTACTCACGGTGACTCGCGTTCGCGAGCAGATCGTCAACGGCATGCCCGACGGCCTGAAGCACTCCACAGCGGCCGGGATTGGAATGTTTATCGCGTTTGTGGGACTGCGCAATGCCAAGCTGGTCGTGGCGAATCCAGCTACGTTTGTCGGCCTCGGCAGTTTCGCCGACAAAGAAGTGCAGACCGCCTGTTTCGGTCTGGTCCTGACGCTGATCCTCATGTCGCGAAAGCTGCACGGCGCCATCCTGATCGGCATTTTTGGCACCACGCTCGTCGGGATTCTTCGCGGGATTGCGAACTGGCCGACGGCGATCTTTTCGATGCCGCATCCCTCCTCCACGTTCTTGCAGCTCGACTTTCGGGGCGCCAGCCATCTCGGCTTCCTCGAAATCCTGTTCGCGTTTCTGTTTGTAGACCTTTTCGACAACGTAGGCACTCTCGTGGGAGTATGCGAGCAGGGCGGCTTCGTCAAGGACGGCAAGATTCCCCGTGTCGGCAGAATCCTGGTCGCGGACGGCGTGGGAACCGTCTTCGGCGCCTTGACCGGAACTTCCACAGTGACGAGCTATATCGAAAGTGCCGCCGGAGTTGCCGCGGGGGCTCGTACTGGCCTGAGTAACATAGCGGTTGCCGCACTCTTCCTGCTTGCAACGTTCTGCTCACCGCTGGCCACTGCGATTCCCGCCTACGCGACGGCCCCCGCGCTGATTTTGGTTGGCGTTCTAATGACGCAATCCATTGCGCAAATCGCCTGGCACGATTTCAGCGAGGCGGTGCCGGCATTTATCACCATGCTGGCGACGCCTCTCACGTTCAGCATCGCAACCGGTCTAAGCCTCGGTCTAATTTCCTACACCGTCGTGAAGATCGCAGCCGGCAAGATTCGCGAAGTGAACGCTCTAATCTGGATCCTGACGATCTTATTTATTCTGCGTTACATCTATTTGGCCGCAGCCTAGCCAAATCGAGACTTTCCCGGCCTCTCGCGCAAGCTGCGAAAGGCCGGGCTTCGGCGTTCCCTATGCGGCTGCTTGCTTGCTTCGCTGGAAAAATGCAAGCAGATCGGCATTGATCCGGTCAGCATTGGTTGCAGGCATTCCGTGTGGGAAACCTGGATACACGATCAGCTGCGCGCCCTTAACGATCTTTGCCGACATTCGACCCGCAGCATCGATCGGCACGATCTGATCGTCGTCGCCGTGCATAATGAGGGTCGGGACATCGAACTTCTTCAGGTCCTCCGTAAAATCCGTCTCGGAGAAAGCCTTGATGCAGTCGTAGCCCGCTTTCATGCCTCCCATCATCCCCTGCAACCACCAGTGTTCCCGGATGCCTTCCGATATCTTGGCGCCAGGACGGTTGTAACCGTAGAACGGAAGTGTGATGTCCCTGTAAAATTGCGGCCGGTTTGCCACATACGCCGCTCGAAGACCGTCGAACACCTCGATCGGCGCGCCCAGGGGATTCTTTTCGGTCTTCAGCATCAGCGGTGGCACCGCGCTGATCAGCACGGCCATGCCGACGCGTTTTGAGCCATGCCGCCCAATGTAACGGGCAACTTCTCCGCCGCCGGTGGAGTGGCCCACGTGGATTGCATCTTTCAGGTCGAGCTTTTCAGTCAGCGCTGCGAGATCGTCAGCGTACGTGTCCATATCGTTGCCATCCCACGTCTGGTCGGAACGGCCGTGCCCTCGCCGGTCGGCAGCGATGACTCGATAGCCGCGCAGGCCGAAAAACAACATCTGTCCGTCCCAATCGTCCGCAGTGAGCGGCCAGCCATGACTGAACACAATAGGCTGTCCCGTGCCCCAATCTTTGTAGTAAATCTTCGTGCCATCTTTCGTCGTAATCGTTGGCATAGGTGTTCTCCTTGTAGTTGCAGGTTCTCTCTGCTTTCGGAAATTGTGATTCTTCTCTGAGAAGTCGTGCGGGCTATACGGTCAGATGCTACGGCTGCTCGCTGCGATTCGTCATTCCGGCGTTCGAACGGGTAAACTTGTGCTTCTTGTATGCAACGCTCTGCCCGTGAGAGCCAATCAATCCCCCTTGGTAAGGCCAGGAGGCTTTGTGAGATTAGCGTTCAAGCCATTCACCGGTTTGGCGGTACTGATTCTTTTTACCGTGGCAACCTCGGCAAGCGGTTCAGCCCAAACCGAACCGATCGCTTCGCGAACGTCGCACGTAAACGGCGTCGAACTCCACTACCTGACGGCTGGTCATGGCCCGGCCGTAATTCTGCTACACGGCTATACGCAGACTTCGCGCATGTGGCGGCCGATTATCCCATTGCTGGCTGCGAAATTTACAGTGATCGCGCCCGACCTGCCTGGAATCGGCGATTCCGCGATCCCGACAGATGGGCTGGACATGAAGAACGCCGCCATCCGCGTCCACGCGCTCGCGAAATCGTTGAGTGTCGAGAGAGCGAGGGTCGTCGGCCACGACATCGGGCTGATGGTCGCCTACGCTTACGCCGCGCAGTTTCCGACCGAAACGGAGAAGCTGGTCGTGATGGACGCGTTTCTTCCCGGCGTGGCCGGATGGGAGGACGTGTACAACAACCCCGGCATCTGGCATTTTCGCTTCAACGGTCCGACGCCGGAGGATTTAGTGCGCGGACGTGAACGAGCTTACTTCGATTACTTCTGGAACGACTTCGCCGCCGACAAAACCCATTCCCTTCCAGAAGCCGATCGCGTGGCGTATGCCGCCGCCTATTCTCGCCCAGGGCGCATGCGAGCGGGTTGGGCCTATTTCGTCTCTTTCCAGCAGGCAGCCACGGATTTCGCTAAGCTCTCTCAGACCAAGCTCACCATGCCCGTGCTAGCAATTGGCGGCGAGAAGGCAAACGGAAAATTGCTGGGTGAGCAGATGAAAATTGTGGCAACCGACGCGACGATGGTCGTTTTGAAAGACTGCGGCCACTGGGTGCTCGAGGAAAAACCAAAAGAAACGACTGACGCGCTAATGAAGTTTCTGTGAATTTATCAGCGCCCTGGATCAGTCCTCGTCCAGATATTCACCGGGCACGTCGTCTTCCGGTACTTCACGCGTATGAACTTCCCTTCCGTCTTCGTTTCCCGCCTCTTCGACGCCTGACACCACTCCAGCCTCGAAAGCGTTGCCTTCGTCGATCAACTCGTCAACACTTTCCGAATCCGCACCTTCCACGTTCGATAAGCCTTGAAGATCCCCCGATTGCCCGCCCGAGTCTGGTCCCAACGCCTCCCCGGAGAATGCCGTCTCACTTCGCGGCGGGCGTCTGCTCCGAGTCTGCTTGCTACTCGCACCCGCGGTCTTCCCGCGAGTCGCCTTCTTCAGACTCTTCTTTCTTGCCGTGGCTTTCTTGGGAGCGGCCTTCTTCTTTGCCACTTTCTTGGAAGCTTTCCGCTTCGGCGCCCGCTTCGCCGGCCTTACCTTCCGGGCCGCAGGCCTCTTCGACTTCACCGACTTCTTCTTAGTTTTCTTTTTGGCAGCCATTGGCGCAGTCTAGCACCGGACGCTTAACTTGGGCAAAACCCGAGTCGGCGCTTGGTTATCCGTCGTCCGCAGGTCAAGCCCTACTCAGGCACTACGCCTTGATGAACTCGGCATCGAGCGTAATCGTGACCTCTTCACCCACCATGATGCCGCCGGTCTCGAGCGCCGCGTTCCAGGTCAATCCAAAATCCTTGCGTTTGATCCGCGTCGTGGCGGCGATTCCGATTCGAGTGTTGCCCCAAGGGTCCTTCATGGGAGCGCTCGGCCCCTCGACTTCAAGTACGACATTGCGAGTCACGCCATGAATCGTAAGGTCTCCCTCGACGGTAAGCTGGTCGATTCCCGTCTTCGAGACGCGAGTCGATTTGAAGGTCAGAACGGGGAACTTCTCCACGTCAAGGAAGTCGGCGCTCTTGAGATGCGTGTCGCGCTGCGCTTCCCGCGTGTTAATCGTGGCAGCATCGATCGATGCCTCGACTTTTGATTTGGTGATGTCCGAACTGTTTAGTTCCAACTTGCCGGTAACGGCGGTAAATTCGCCCTTCACGTTC
>Ga0307476_10002529_pt1 | contig 10933 bp, 9 predicted proteins | sample atmos_gasesECM2C_2_FD_203314 | JGI IMG/M metagenome (GOLD analysis project Ga0307476, IMG submission 203314) | Hardwood forest soil microbial communities from Morgan-Monroe State Forest, Indiana, United States - atmos_gasesECM2C_05 | ecosystem: Environmental > Terrestrial > Soil > Temperate... | reverse complement strand
GCTTTCAGAGGAACTTCGATGGCGGTGCCGGCGATTTCGCCATCGCCCATGGCGCCGTGTCCGTCGCCGATGTAGAAGAGGCCGCCTTTTACGTTTACAGGAAAATAAACCGTGTTGCCGACGCTGGCTTCGGGCGAATCCATGTTGCCGCCAAATTCGGCGGGGACAACCGAACTGCGCGCCTCCCCTGCCGCCGGCGCGACCCCGATGCAGCCGAAGAAAGGATGTAGAGGAATCTTGACCGAGAAATCGGAATCAAGCGCCTTGAAGGTGGCGGTGTTGGCTGCGTGATCGATGTGATAGAACCAGACGCGCTCGGGCAGCGGGGGATGCAGCATGGGCGTGTAGCTGGTCTCGTTGAGCGCGCCAAATCCAGGAGCGAAGGCGCCCACGCCGGAATCGCCGTCGACTTGCAGGTCGAGAATCTTGACCGCGAGCGTGTCGCCGGGCTCCGCACCTTCGACGAAAAACGGGCCGGTCAGGGGATTGTCGCCTTTGACCAGGCTGAGCGTGTCGCCGGGCTTCTTCAGCACGTTGCCGAAGCAATCCAGCGTGTTGGTGTCGAGAATGTCGCCGGACTTTAAATGGGCAACTGGTTCGGCCGTGGCGAAAAGGTATTTTACGTTGGCGTTGGTGGCGGTGTAGTGGACGGTGTTTTGTGCGAATACTGCAAGGGGACTGACGAAGAGAACAAGAGCGGCGATAGAGGAACGCAAAGCAGGCCTCCTTGAAAGTGACACCTGGGGATGGATGATTGTCGCATGATTGGGTGCGACGAGTGCAAGGTTCGGAATATTTGCGTTCTGATTTGAGATGCGGTGTAATTATTTTTCCATATGCGGGCCCGCAAGTTTATTCTTTTGCTCTGTGGCGGCGCTCTGGTCGCGCTGGGCGCGTACGGGGCCCGGTTGATTTCGCGGGGCTTCAGCACGGCGGATCAACCGTCTTTTCTGGAGAGGACAATCGCGCGTGGCGCGCGAAACCTGGCGATTCCGCGGAAGGCTCGCCGGGAAACGAATCCGTGGAAGGCGACACCAGAAATTCTGCAGGAAGCGCGCGAAACTTTCATCGACCACTGCGCGGTATGCCATGGACCGGATGGCTCGGGAGAAACCCAGGACGGCCGCAATCTTTATCCGAAAGCACCGGACCTGCGGTCGCCGGAAACGAAAAGGCTGACGGATGGCGAGATCCGCTACATCATTCGGAATGGCGTGCGACTGACGGGAATGCCGGGCTGGGCCAAGCCCCATGACGAGCAGAGCGACGATAGCTGGAAGCTGGTCATTTACATTCGCAGCCTGCAGTTGCTCACCAAGCAGGAGAAGCTGGAACAAGCGGCAAGCGCAGGGTCGGCTCACTTCGTGGGGTCGCTATCCTGCCAAAAATGCCACGCGGCCATCTACAAGCACTGGCAACAGACGCCCATGGCGAATGTGGTTCGCGATCCTCGCGAGCATCCTGAGGCCATTATTCCCAATCTTTCGACGAATGCGATTGCGAAGTTCACGAAAGAGGATGTCGCATTCGTTTATGGCAGTGTTTGGAAGCAGCGTTATTTCACCAAGCGTGGGGACGATTACTTTCCCGAGCCCGCGCAGTGGGACGTCACCCATCGAATGTGGCGGCCTTATTTTGTGGCCAAAGGGACCGACTGGTGGGAGCCATTTTATCCGCCTGACAATATGCAGCGGCCGACCGGGCCTACCTGCGATGGATGCCACTCTGTGGCGTACAACATCCACACCAAGCAGGTGGCGGAGTGGAATGTGGGATGCGAAAAATGTCATGGGCCGGGAAGCGAACATGTAGACCATCCTTCTCGTGGAAACATTCTGAATCCGGCGCGCATGGATTATGTGCAGGCCAGTGACAGTTGTATCCAGTGCCACTCGCAGGGGCGGCCGCTCACGAATCCGATCGAGGGCAAGTATTACGACTGGCCGGTTGGGTACCAGGTGGGGCTGAACTTGCGGGATTTTTGGCAACTGGAAGAGTCTAAGCTGGGGGAGACAACTTTTACGCATTATCCTGACGGGACTGCTCACAAGAACCGCATGCAGGGCAATGATTACGTGCAAAGCGTAATGTACCGGCGGGGAGTGACTTGCTTCAGCTGCCACGATGTACACGGGACGGACAATTATGCGCAATTGCGAAAACCTGCCGACCAACTCTGTCTGGACTGCCATGGCCCGCTTTCGCTGAATGGTCCGCGCACGAGAACGATTGAGGAACATACGCATCACAAAAAAGGGTCGCCGGGAAGCAGTTGCGTTGCCTGTCACATGCCGAAGATCGAAACGACGGTGGCGGATGTGAAGGTGAGCGCGCATACTTTTGGCTTCATATCGCCGGCGATGACCGACAAATATAAGATTCCGAATCCCTGCACAATGTGCCACACGGAGAAGACAACGGCATGGGCCGCGGAAGCGTTGCGGCGCTGGCCGGAGAGATCTCCCTGGAGGATGGAGTGAGGGGTCGACTGGACCATTGCGCTGAAGGCGTGAGACGTCGACGATTTGCTGATTCATAGAGGGCGGCGGACAGGAGTCGCCGCCCCACACGTCCGATAAAGCGTGAACGCGGGCGAGGGCGCCCGCGCCACACAGGCACGGCATAGTGGGGCACGCGGCTCACTTTTTCGCCAGCCCGGCTCGGGTCATTTCACTTCGACAGTCACGCGCATCCAAGGATGGATGCAGCACTCGAAACGATGTTCACCTTTCGACAGACCAGTGACCTCGATATGGCTGCCTTGAAGGATTCGGGTCTTGGCCACCGCGACTTTGCCAAAGCCGCCGGAACATTCGGGGACGGTGGTCTCTCCCGGCCCATTGAGGCCTGGGACGAAGCCGCCACCGAATTGCGCCACCTCGGTAAAGGTGTGGGGCTCGCCACCCTGGTCGACTACGGACAAAATGGTTCCTTTCTTGATGCTGACAGTGTCAGGTTCGAAGTCCCAGTTGGGGTCGGGAGTTCCGGCGGCCGCCTCTGCGAACAGGTTGTCAAATGTAGTGGAATATCCGAGTGCGATGTTCTTGCAGAAGTCGGGTCCAACGGCGGCATTGAAGGTGGTCGGATCGCATTCGTCCAAAGCAACGATCTGAGTGAGAGTGGGCGTCTTTTCTTGCGCAAGCGCGAGCGTCGCGCCAGCGAGCATCAAACAGCCGGCGAGTAAACCGACCTTCGCTACAGTGTTCATTGTTATTGCCTCCATTTGGTCTGAAATTGCCATTTTTGACGTGCACTCGCGCGAACCCAGCACAAGTGCGGCTAGTCCCTGCGCAATGCTCTTGCTGCGAGCCCGAGAGACGGGGCAACTCTGGCCGAGAAAGCTGGAGGCGTCAATCCCAGCCGCCCCTATCTCTCCCCAAAGTTTTCTCCATTGCTAAAGTATTGAAGACACAAGGCGTTCGCAGCCCATTCAGAAAGGCCTCCAAGGATCAGGAACTGTGATAGGCTTTCCCAGGTTCGCGGAACTCGACATGCCTGTCTCCGCCCCAGCAGCGCGCGTGCTACGCTTCGACATTTTTGAGCTGGATCCCCGCGCCGGCGAACTGCGTAAGCGCGGCGTAAAGTTGCGGCTGCAAGGCCAACCTCTGGAAGTGCTTGCGATATTGCTGCAGCGCGCAGGCGACGTGGTGACTCGGGAAGAACTACGGGCGCAAATCTGGACGGCCGATACCTTTGTAGACTTCGACCATAGCCTTCACAACGCAATTGCGCGCATCCGCGAAACACTGGGAGATTCGGCCGAGACACCGCGCTACATCGAAACGCTGCCGCGCCGGGGATACAGGTTCATCGCGCAGGTTGAGGAAGTCGGGAATCATGCGCCGCGCCCTTCCGCGCCAAGCCAGCCAGCCAGCGAAGAGCCGGCTCGATCGAGGCGAAGCAAAACTCCGGGAGCCCTGGCGCTCACGCTGTTTACTCTGGTTGCCATCGGATCGGGTCTCTGGCTGATGCGGACGATTTCGCGTCGGACCAGTGCATCTCCCATACGCTCTATCGCCGTCCTGCCGCTGAATAACTTATCCGGTGATTCGTCACAGGATTACTTCGTTGATGGCATGACGGAAGAGTTGACCACTGACCTGGCCAAGGTTGGCGCCCTGCGCGTGATCTCCAGAACTTCTGCGATGCGTTACAAAGGCACAAAGAAGAGTCTGCCGGAGATTGCACGAGAACTGAACGTGGACGGCATAGTCGAAGGGTCGATCATGCTCTCGGATCAACGGGTGCGAATCACGGCGCAACTGATTCGCGCAGCCACGGATCAGCATGTCTGGGCAGAAACGTATGAGCGCGATCTTGGCGACGTCCTCAGGTTGCAGAGTGAGGTGGCGCAGGCGATCGCCCAGCAAGTGCGCGCACAGTTAACTCCGCAGCAGCAGGCCCAGTTCCGCTCTGCCCCGGCAGTGAATCCGGAAGCTTACGAAGCCTACCTGAGGGGGCGTTATTACCTGACAAACCAGTTCACGACGGCACAACCGCTGAACCGGGCGAAGAGCTACTTCGAAGAGTCCGTCGCGAAAGACCCTAAATTTGCGCTAGCGTACTGGGGGTTGGCAGACTCTTATATCTATCTGGCATTTTTCAGGCAGGGGCAGTTGTCGCCGGATCGGGCCTACAGATCTGCCAAGGAAGCCTTAGGTAAAGCCCTGGAACTAGACAACAGCATTGGCGAAGTCCACGATACTCTGGGCTTGCTGAGCTGGCGGTTTGAGTGGGACTGGGACGCGGCCGAGCGAGAGTTCAACCGAGCAATCACACTCGCCCCGAGTTACAGTTGCGCTCATGAGGATCGCTCGATGTTTCTCGGTTTCACCGGCCGGCGCTCCGAGGCTCTGGCTGAGATTACGAAGAGTAAGGAGTTGGATCCTGGTCCCAGCTCCGCGATGGGCGAATCGGCGACGTATTATCAGCTGCGGGATTATAAGAGTTTGATCGAAGCCAGTAGAAGATCACTGGCTTCGAATCCGAATGAATGGGTTGAACACAACAATCTCGGCGTCGGCTATGCGGGCACAGGAAAACTACTGGAAGCTGTTTCTGAGTATCAGAAGGCCGTTGAGATGTCCGATGGCGACCAGGACGCTACCGCTGGACTGGCGCACGCGTATGCAGCGATCGGCAACAGAGCCGCAGCCGAGAAGATCCTTCGTGGCTTGCAGCAAAAATCGAAGAGTGCCTATGTTTCGCCATATCTCATCGCAACCATCTACGCTGGACTTGGCGATAAGGATAGAGCGTTCGAGTTCTTAGAAAAAGCCTACCAGGAAAAGTCCCTGGAGATCAGTTGGCATATCAAAGCCGATTTGCGGATTGACAACCTCCGCTCCGACCCTCGCTTCCAGAACCTGCTTCGCCGTGTCGGCTTGCCCAACTGAATTTATGGCCTAGGCGGCTGGCCCATGCTTTCCGATTAAGATGTCAAATCGAGGGGCTGCCCCCTTTTCTTGACCCATCAGCCAACGTCGACTGCCACACGCCCTTCGCATTCGCCAAGCCCAGCCTTCGTTCAGGACGACAGAGGGTGCTAATGGCCTTCGCGTTTGCGGAGGTAGTCGATGAACATTTGTTCGACGGGCTTGTCGTAGGTTTTGAGGACGTGGCGGATGGTATGGCCGCTGACGAAGTGGCAGACTTCTTCGGCGAGGTTCTTGGCGTGATCCCCGGCGCGCTCGAGAGACTGGGTCATGAAGATAATTTGCAGGCTGGCCTGATGAGCGATGTTCTGGGGATTCTCGATGTGGCGGAGGAAGATAAGGTTGCGGAGGCGATCGACTTCGGAATCGGCGCGGAGAACGTCGATGGCCTTGCCTACGTCGCGGTTGGAGAAAGAATCGCCAGCGTCGGTGAGCATTTTCTCGAGGATAGTGGCCATGCGGGTGAGGTCGCGAGTGTCGTCGGAATCGATGCGGCCGGCGGCGGCTTGAGCGCTGTTAGCGAAGCTGAGGAGCAGGTCGCCAATGCGCTCCAGGCTGATCATGAACTTCATGCAGGCGAGCAGTTCGCGGGCTTGGGTGGGCTCAACCTCGGTGATGACGGAGGTGACGGCGCTGTCGACTTCCATGTCGAGCGCGTCGAGTTCGCGCTCGCGCAGGCGCAAGGAATTCAGCAGCGAACTGGACCCGGTGGCGATGCCCTCGGCGGCGGCGCCGGCGGCTTCCTTCGCCAGGCGGCAGGCTTCGATGGTACGGAGGACGATGTGCTGATGGGACGGTACGGTAGAAAGGCTTTCGACGCGGGCAGTGCTCATGAGGTCTCCCTGTGGAGCGAGGTGGGGAGTGCGCGGAACTCTTGACACTGATTTTGCCGTATCCATAACTGGATAGTCAATGGGTCAAGAATAGGTTTTATTCCTGGAGAGTGGGTTAAGGGGATGTGAATTTTGGCGAGATTGTCTGCAATAGTCGCGCCGATCACCCTGGAGTAACTCGATCGCTCTGCAAACAAGTGGGTATGCGGTCCCCGGAAAACCTAAGCACTATTACGACAGCACTATTAACTGCAGCACTATTTACGACGACGTTGCTGCTGCTTGGCCGATTTGCGCTGAGCCTTCTGGTATCTCTTCATGGCCTTACGCTGTCTCTTGGCGTTTCTGTTTACTGTCTTTCGCTGCTGCTTGGCTGCTTTGCGAGCTTCCTGGCCGTTTTCTCCGATGCTGCGGTTTTCCCGTTGAGCGGTCGCCGGCAGCGACACGGCAACGCTTGAGGCAAGCAGGAGGATCAACGCCGCGGTTCGTTTCATAAGGTATCCGAGAAAGGCTTGGAGCGATTTTACACCGAGGGCGCCGCCAGCATGAAATTGGAGGCTGAAAGCCGCTATTGATGTTTCCTTTTGAACGTTACGGCGCGGCTGAAAAGCCCGCCCTTTCAAAACAGAATCGCAGATCAGAAACTGCATTCCCGGAGTGCCAGGGACGCTGGGCTTCGCCCTCGCTTGGACGGCCGAGGGCCGTCGCATGCAGGGCATTTCAGGCGATGGGGAGTGTGAACAGGAAAGTTGAGCCATGGGCTCGTTCGCTTTCGGCGCGGATGGAACCGCCATGGGCCAGCATGATGTGTTTGGCGATGGCGAGGCCGAGGCCGGTGCCTCCGGACTCGCGGGAGCGGGCTTTATCGACGCGATAGAAACGCTCGAACAGGCGCGGGAGGTGCTCGGAGGCGATGCCGGCACCGAAGTCTTGCACAAAGAACTCGACGGCGCGAGGAACGGAGCGGGCGCCCAGAACGATTCGTCCGCCGGAGGCACCGTACTTTAAAGCGTTGTCGATCAGGTTGGAAAAAACCTGATGGATGGCTTCGCGGTCCGCGAGAACTTGGGGAAGATTGTGGATTGGAGAATCCTGAGCTTGCCCCGGAGAATCTGGAGAATCGGAGACTTGCAAATCCTGGATCTGCAAGTCAATCCCATGACTGCGAGCAATTTCCCGGAAGCTCTCTTCGGCGTCGTGGAGAAGTTCGGCGGGGGGGACGGGTTCGCCCTCGAAGCGGGTTTCGCCGGATTCGACACGGGCCAGGGTGAGCAGGTCTTCGGTGAGGCGAGACATGCGAGCAGAGTTCTTACGAATAATTTCGAGAAACTCCCGTGTGGGCAATCCACTATCAACGGTTCCGTCGAGCAAGGTTTCCGCGTAGCCCTGAATGGAGGTGAGCGGCGTCCGGAGTTCGTGGGAAACATTGGCGATGAAGTCGCGGCGTGTTTTTTCTACGCGCTCGGTTTCGGTGAGGTCGCGGAGCACGGCGACAGCGCCGCCGTCGGGCAAAGGCGCAGCGGTTACATCGAAAGCGCGGCCGGGAATAATGGAAGTGGCGCGGCCGGTTTTCACCTCACGAGTATTTGTGGCTTCCTTTACGGTAGCGAGGAAGTCGGGGTCACGAATGGTTTCAACGACTGGCTGCTGCAATCGCGTGCCTTGGGGAACCAGGCGGTTCATGGGTTGGTTGGCCCACTGCACGAGGCCGTCGGCGCTGACTGCGATAACAGCGTCTTGCATGCTGTTGAGCAGGGTTTCAAGCTGGCGCTGACTGGAGCGGACATCCGCGAAACTCTGTTCGACCTGGCGTGCGGTTCTGTCGATGGCGCCGGCGACCCGGCCGATTTCGTCCTGCGAACCTTCCTTAATGCGAGCCTGAAGATCACCTTCGGCAATGCGGGCGGCGACGTCGACGATGCGTTCAAGGCGGCGAGCGCTCCACTGCGCGGCTGCGGCGGCGACGATGAGCGCGAACAGGAATGCCAATCCAGAGGCCAGGGCTAATCTGTGGCGAACCTGGGCGGCCACTGCTTCGACATCAGACAGCGGATAGGCGAGGCGGACCGCGCCGCCCGACACGGGAACCGCGATATACAGAAATGGAATGCCAATGGTGGTGCTGCGGCGCTCGTGGCTGCCAATTTTTCCGGCGAGAGCGGCGACAAATTCCGGGCGCGTGGCATGGTTCTCCATGCTGGCAGGATTGGCTTCTGAATCGGCGAGGACTTTGCCTGTGGGATCGATGATGGTGACGCGAGCTCCGGCGGACTGGCCCTCCTGCGCGGCGATGTCGGCGAGCGAATGCGCGCGATCGTTTTCGACACGGTGAGCCAGGAGCTGGGTTTTTTGAATGAGATTGCGTTCGATCTCGGAGCGCAGCGAGGCTTGCCACGCGCCACCGATCATCACGTCGAAAATTACGGCGGCGGCGAGGATGACGACCAGGAAGGCCGCCAAGAGTTTGAAAAAAATCCGATTCCTCACTTCTTATCCATTTTGGAGCTTCTCATTTTGGGGAGCTCACTTTGGAGCCTCGAAGCGGTAGCCGGCGCCGCGCACGGTCTTAAGATAGCGCGGGTTCTCCGGGTCCGGTTCGATTTTTTCGCGGATGCGGCGGACGTAGACGTCGACCGAGCGCGGGGTCACGTAGGAAGTATCGCGCCAGACGGAATCGAGCAGGTGATCGCGGGAAAAAACGCGGCCAAGGTGGCGGGCGAAATAATCAAGCAAGCGAAATTCGGTGGCGGTGGTGGGCACGGTCTGTCCGCGAACCGTGAGGATCATAGCAGCGGGGTCGATGGCGATTTCGCCAACACTGAACGGGCTTGCCGGAAGCGGGCGCTCAAAGCGGCGGAGCACGGCTTTGACGCGGGCCACGAGTTCACGGGGGCTAAAGGGTTTGGCGATGTAGTCGTCGGCACCGAGTTCGAGACCAAGGACGCGGTCGGCTTCGCTGCTTTTTGCGGTCAGGAAAATTACAGGTACGGGGGCCAGGCTGGGAGTTTGGCGGATGGTGCGGCAGAGTTCAAGACCGTCTTTGCCCGGGACCATGATATCGAGGACGAAAAGTGCGGGACGTTGGCGCTCGGCGTCGGCGAGCACGTTGGAGCCAACGGCATAGACGCGGACAGCAAAACCGTCGTTCTCCAGATGATGGCGAACGAGGCGGGAGATATCGGGATCGTCTTCAACAACGAAGATGGTGGGTTTCACGGGTTTATTGTAGGCGAAGGCAGTTGCTAGTACCTAGTACCCGGTGTCCAGATGGGAGTGTAGGGCGTTATTTTTATCGGATTGTAACAATCAGGGTAGCGCTGCTGCTGGATTACTGTCCGGTTATCATTGACTCTGTGGAGTCCGAAGTGATTTGATGGGTTCAAGACGTCCATCCATGCCAGAGGAGAATAAGGAGAAAATGTCTTTTGAAGAAGCGCTAGCAGCGGCCTCGCGGGATGAAAGCTTTAAAGCAACGGTATATGCGATGAATACGCTCCTTATTCATAAGGGTATTTACACCCAAGGTGAATTTCAGGCGCTCTTTGTTGAATGGGTGGAGAAGGAACAGAGGCGAAAGGAACCCGCGCTCCAGCGTGCTGGAGCTTCTAGTGCGTTCTCGGCGTAGATCGGTAAGGTGGGTGTTCGCAACCTGCCTTCTTGTTTCCGCAGTGGATCCCTACGTCGCACGCTTTGCACTCGCATTGGCAGGGTGGCGCGGGTTTAATCCTTCGGAGCGTGTTTTTTTTAGCACTCAACGTCGCGCCTTCCAGTTACCCTATCTTTAGAGTGATCTTGGCTTCTCGTTTCCGCGCATTCCTGATCGATACAGGTCTGCGTAGGGGTGCAGGTGATAGGTACCGGTATCCTTGTCGAATTCCAGTTCACCACTTTCTGCCAACCTAGTCAGTGTGTTCTTCACAGCAGACGATGCATTTGCAAACCTCTCCAACTCAAAACCGATGATCTGCAGCGCCATCCGCACGTCCGGACTAGTCATCGGCCGGTTGCTCCGTCGAAAAATAGTTCTAATCGCCTCTGTCAATCCGACCATGCCCTGCTCTTTTTGATGTATTGCGGAGAACCTCGTTTCGGTCAGAGCAGCCCGAAGATTTCTAATGTTTTGTTCGAGATTCAAGATCTTCATGTTGAGCAAATCCCGCTTTCCCACAGCATCGTTCAGTTGGCTCCGCACCTCGCTTATGGCGTTCTGAATGTCGCGCTCATTCATGCACCTAATACTACACCACGTACATATCTTAAGCAACTACATTTTAGTATACCTAGCAAACATAATGGATTCACGACCTCAAGAAGATCAATAAGTTCCCATTGCGATCGGCGTGGAAGCGCCATCCGGGCGCAACTACTGTCGTGGCGCTGTATTCGGTAACAATGGCGGGGCCGGAGTAGGTCTTGCCGCGGGTGAGAGTGTCGCGGTGATAGATGCTGGTGGAGAGTGCCTTGCCGTCAAATAGGGCTGGGGTCTTGTCCGTGGAGAGCTTACCGGGCTTTGCCCGGCTTGGGCCTCCGAGGGCGCCCGTCCCTACATGTGCCGTGGTGGATTTCACTACGGCGCGGAGGCGGAGGGTTACCAGTTCTACTTCACGGGTGGGATGGGCGTAACCGTAGCGGCGTTTGTGCTCTTGTTCGAAGTCAGCGAGGAGA
>Ga0307476_10002527_pt1 | contig 10949 bp, 7 predicted proteins | sample atmos_gasesECM2C_2_FD_203314 | JGI IMG/M metagenome (GOLD analysis project Ga0307476, IMG submission 203314) | Hardwood forest soil microbial communities from Morgan-Monroe State Forest, Indiana, United States - atmos_gasesECM2C_05 | ecosystem: Environmental > Terrestrial > Soil > Temperate... | reverse complement strand
CAGGTGTTTCGGAAGATTTGGATGCGTGATCAGAAGAACGGCAATGAGGAGTGGATTTTAGGCGGTCGTCGGGGAGTCCGAGAACCGGGGCCATTTTCGAGACGAGGAATTCCGTTCAGGCTGAGAGCAGGAAAAAGGTTGCAGGACGTTTCCGTCGGCAGTTGGATCCAGTGGAAATAAGTTTTGTACGTTGCAGAGCTGCTTCAACTGGTATCGGCCGAGCAGGGGCGAAAAAGATTGATCCAGAGAGCGAGAACCAGCTCTGCGCTGCTGCGCCAGGGATGCGAACCACGGTGCAGATAACGCAAACGGTAGAGGCGTTCGATGGTCAAAGCCAAGCAGGCCAGAAGCCAGGTGATGAGCAGACTGTTGCCATGGTGATGACAGATATGCTCCAGGCCATGACGGCTTTTGGCTTCGTTGAAGCCCTGGTTTTCAATCTCCCAGCGGCTCTTGGCCATGGCGAACAGCGAACGCGGCTCCACCTCCGCGGATGGAAAATCCGTCAGCCAGTAGGCTTCCACTACCGTGCCATCCGGCTTGTGTTGGCGATAGCGGAAGACGCGCACGGTTTCCCAGCGCAAGCTGTTCCAAGGATCAAAGTCGTCCGCGTCCCAGATCTCTACGCGATCCTGCCCCTGTAGAAAAACCATGGTGGGAGGAAAGCTAGCAAAGCGTTGCTGAGCGGTCGCGAATAACTCCGGCAAGTTGTCCTTCAGCCGGGCCACCACAGCGAGCCCTAGATCGCCGACGGTGTGTAGGAAGGGCGCCGTAGCGAACTCCCCATCGACCACCACGTATTGCGCAAAGCGCTTTCCCACGCTACCGATCACCCGCCGCAACAACCGCTGTCCGGCAACATACTCGCTGTCTCCAGGCCCATAGGGCTCCACATCCAGCGGCAAAGACAGACCGGTTCCCACCACGCTGATCAGCACGAAATGGTGTTGATAGCCGAGGATCTCTTGCTTGGCGTTGCGCTTCGGGCGACACAGCGCGCAACCATACCGGGTTCGCCATCCCGCCCCGGTGCCATCGATAGCTAAGCCGATCCAGCAACTATTCTCAAAGGCTTTGTTCCTCTTGGCACGCTGAACGATGGAGAACAAAGCTTGCCGGGTCGGACCCGGATCCAAGCGTTCCGTGAAGTAGCTCAACGCATCTTCGGAAAATGGACCCGCCAGAGCAAGATTCCGGCGCGCCGGAGAACGCACCAGCGCTTCCACGGCATGAAAGCTGCATTGCCGGAGGATTTGCCCAACCAACAGACCCCATAGCAAAAGCTGTGCGGGAATCTGTCCCTGCTGCCGACCGTCTCCCGGATCCTCCAGATAGCGCCGAAGTCGCAGACGCCGCGTCACAAAATGCAGCAGGCGACGTGGCGTCGGCCCGTTCATTTCTTCCTTTTCTTCTCCTTCTTCTCTTGCCGTTTTGCCAAAACCAGCAGCTGCACGTTGGCCGCTAACACCTCTCTGACGGCATCCTGCAACTCCCGCCCTGCCGCTACCCGCCGCTCGACCTCTTCGGCCCACTGCGCGGGAATGCGCTCCACATGTCGCCGCCCCTGGATCATGTAGGTCAGGGACCAAGCGGCATGCCCTTTGCCGCGAGCGCACCGACAAGTGGGTTTTCCGCAACGGGTATAACTCCGGGTTAGGGTGCCCGAAAGCTGATCAGTCAGCTGGGGCAAACGATGAATCAATGCAAACTTGCGCTGGCGCAAGCGAGAAGCCTTTGGCGTGCGTGGTTCTCTCCACATCTTGGAGCAATACTGCTACAAGAATAGCAATAAAGCAAATACCATCTTCGAATGCGAAAATAGAACGCATCCCAAGAGCACCACGCTACTGCTGGAAATAGTTGATCTTCAAGGACTACTTACCGGAACCCACCTAGATCTTCCGAAACGGCTGGTCCCTCAGTCTCCCTCAGTCCCTCAGTCCGTCAGGCCGATCGTGTCCGGGCATCAGCGGAGGAGGCTTGACGGAGCCTCAAGATCGCGAGGAGCACGACAACAAGCGAGGTCGCAAACAGACAACAGGCGATGAGGAAGGACCGATCCACGCCTGTTTCGCTGATCGGACGCGCGGTGAAGTCGCCTGCGATACCGGTCCACCAGTACGCGAACAGCCCGACGTCCATCACAAAATGACCGATGATCCCCGGAATGAGCGATGCCGCCGACCATGCGAGAAGGCCCAGCAATATGCCTGCGCCAAATACGATGGGAACCATTCCCAGCGAAGCCCATGCTTTGGTGAGATGCAGTGCCATGAAGAGGAAAGACGAAATGAGAATCGCGATTGAAGCGCCGTGTCGTTGTTCGATCGGCTGCTGCATGAAGCCGCGAAAGCCAATTTCCTCGCAAATAGCCGCAGAAGCCGCCGACACCACCACGACAATCCATCTCAAATTCATCGAGGGAATGAAAGAAAGATCGTAACCGTGCCTGAACGCCGCAGCGGGATAAGACACAAAACGGAACAGCAAAACAATGGAAGCGTGAACGGTCACAGCAAAGAAGAGCGCTCCGGTAAGGCCCCACGACCACTGCTTGGACGTCAACTTAACGCGGCGGAATGCCTTGGCACGAGCCTCGTGCGTTGCGCTGGGAGGGCCTCCCCCGCACGCCCACCATAGGAAAAACGGGAGAAATATTGCCTCGACTACAATAGCCAGTTGCACGCCCAAGTTTAAAAGCAACAGCAGCCAGACGTTGGCAGTAGCGGCAGCAATAAGAAAGCCCGCGAGAATGGCCCTTAGCGTAATGGGCAACTTTGTCAAAGGCTGGGTCCGCGCCCTGGCGATGTCATTGTTGGGGCCTCGAAGAGCGGCGCGGAGAATCTTACACCTCCAAGAACGTTAGTTGTCTTCGCTGTTCATCCGTGCAGGTAGATTCTGGACGAGCTGTCGCCGACGGTGATTTTCGAGCGGCTCCTGATTGAAATGAATCTTGCTGCCATCGCTATGAGTACCGTGTCAAACGGGGCGTTCCACAGGCGGGATGCCAGATTTGAAATGCCTTTATGCGTGGTGAAATCAAGGATTAACCTTGCGTTCGCCGCCGAGTCACGAAAACCGGATATTACATCTCGCGTCCCCTGCCCCCAACCAGTCATTCAGGAGGAATCGGAGATGCATCTAGCAAACAAATTTTGCCGCGCGCTAGGCTCCGCTCTTAGCAGCGGACTGCTGTGCATGGGACTTGCAGCTTCGGCTCACGCCCAGTGTCAACTAAACTCGCCATCGGGAAAAATCAAGCACGTGGTGTACGTGGAATTCGACAACGTGCACTTCACCCGCGACAATCCCAATGTTCCCTCGGACCTCGAACAAATGCCGAACCTGCTGAATTTCATCAAGCAGAACGGCGCGCTCGATGCCGGTGACCACGCGGTGCTCATCTCACACACGGCGAACGACATCCTCACAACGCAGATCGGCCTGTACTCCGACAACCACGGCATCTTTGTATCCAACAACTTCGGCGTTTTTGAACCGGGCGGCGACCTCGTTGACTTTCCCTCCTCCTTTTTCTATTGGACCGATTCCGTGGCAAGCATCAACAAGTTCACCCTCGACAATAACTTCGCTCTGACCACTCCGACCGGCCAGAACGTGCCCGCTCCCTGGGTGCCTTTCACCCGCGCGGGATGCGACGTCGGCGCCTTCTCGACCGCCAACATCGTTCTGGAGCGCACGCCGTTCGACGAAATTGAGGTCTTTGGCGCAGGCCAGCCACAAACTTTAGAGAGCACCACCAATCAGAATAATGACTTCATCGGCGCCGCCATCCACTGCGCCAAGGGCAGCGCTCTGTGCTCGACGAACGGCGTCGCAGATAAGCTCCCGGATGAACCGGGCACCACCTACAGCGGCTATCAAGCTCTCTTCGGCCTTAAGTACATCCTGCCGGCTCTTAACGCTTCTGGCGGCATCACGCCTTACACGGTCGGCGCTTCCAGCGACGGCGTTCCCATCACCGGCTTCAACCAGCTCAACTTCAATCCCACACCTGCGCAAACCCTTGCCGTTGTCGAAACGATGCTCAAGCAGGGCATCCCCGTGATTTTTGCTTACATCGCCGATGCTCACGACAATCATGAAGGTGCCGCCTTGAGCCTTGAGGCGACCTTTGGTCCCGGCGAAGCTCCCTACGTTACGCAGCTCTCCCACTACGACACTGCTTTCGGCACGTTCTTCGCTAACCTCAAAGCTGCCGGAATCGATCAGTCCAACACGCTCTTCATCTTCACCCCCGACGAGGGCGACCACTTCGTTGGCGGCACTCCTACCCCCGCCGGCTGTGACGGGATCAAAGTGCCTTGCACGTATGGCGTCAACGGTGTTGGCGAAATTGACTACGACCTCAACGCAGGCGCTGTCGCCGCTGACGATCTCACTCCATTTTCTTACCACCACGACGATGCTGCCACGACCTACGTCCTGGGCGCACCGGCGCCTAGTGCCACTCCGGTCCGCCAGCTCGAGCAAACCCTCGCCGGCCTCAGCGTTCTCAATCCTCATACCGGCTTGGACGAAAGCCTCCTCGGTACCGGCCTGGGCCCCGAAATCCAGGGCGCACTCGTTGACCAGGTCGGCCAGAAGCTTCTGCACATGAGCTCGGCCTCCGATCCTGCTCGCAACCCGACTTTCACTCTTTTTGGCAACCCGAATTTCTTCTTTACATCGACCGGCACCATCACTCCGTTCGTGGGCACCGGATTTGCGTGGAATCACGGCGACATTCAGCCGGAGATTGCGCGAACGTTTATCGGTGTGGCCGGACCCGGCGTGCGGCCAATCGGAATCACTCAGCCAAGCGATTTCTTCTCCGACCATGTGGATTTGCGGCCAACCATGATGTATTTGCTGGGGCTAAAAGACGACTACCAGCATGATGGCCGCGTGATCCTGGAAATGGTTGATCCCAATGTTCTGTCCAGCAGCTTGCACGCGCACGCGGAAACAGTTCTGCGCCTGGGCCAGATCTACAAGCAAATCAACGCTCCGTTCGGAGCTTTGGCGCAGAGCACGCTGACCGTTTCGACCTACGCGATCCAAAGCACTTCGGGCGGTGATGCGGTCTATACCAATCTGGAAAACAAGATTGCGTCGTGGACCACTCAGCGTGATGCATTGGCAGCGCAGATCAAGACCATGCTGGAAGGGGCGGAGTTCAGCGGAGTGGCGATCGATGAACAACAGGCAAAGCAGATCATCAGTGCGAGTCAGGTGCTCCTTGATGCAGCGAGTGCCTGCGCGGCGAATCCGGGAAGTTGCGCCAGTTAATCGTTCGAATGACGCCAGCGGCCGAGCCATATGAACTCGGCCGCCGGCTCAACTTGCCGGAACGAAGTTGCAGATTTAGACCAAGCTCTTTCTCGGATGTTACACCCATGTGCGGCGAGTGAGTTACCGATACCGGCACGAAATGGCTGATGGCTGACGAGAAATTGTCTGTGGCTCAGCGATGAACGGCGAGTGACACGCTATTCTGTGCGGAGCGCCTGCATCGGGTCGATCGAAGCGGCACGCCACGCGGGAAACGCGCACGCAATCGCCGCGACAAGGAAGAGGACCGCAGCCGATAAGAGCAGCGTCACGGGGTCGCGCGAACTGCCGCCCCCTGCCCAGGCCGTGACGACGCTGCTGAGAATCACACTGAGCGCCAACCCCACGACAACACCGATACCCAATGTGGCGGCAGTCGAGGTGAGAACCAGCTGAATAACACTTGTTCGCTGTGCGCCGAGAGCCATTCGAAGCCCGAGTTCCTGAGTGCGCTGCGTAACCACAAAGGAAACCACGCTGTACAAGCCGGTGGCGGCCAGCGCGAGGGCAAGAAAGGCAAACAGGCCGAACAGGGTGGCGATGAAACGCTCCTGTCCCCATCCCTGGGTATCGAGCCGCCACGTAAGCGTGTAATTCGGGGACTGAGCCACAATGAATTCGGAACTCAGTTCACGGAGGCGCTGCCGGATGGAATGCATTGTTGTGTCAGGATCGCCGCTGGCGCGGACAAAAACCGATTGGTCCGGAGGCAGGACGAAACTGTATGGAAGAAAAATCATGGGCTTCGGGGGCCGCTGCAGGCCATCATTCTTCGCGTCACCCACAATTCCAATCACTTGCAGCCAATCATCGGGAGCTTGCGCGAACATAAATGATGGCTGGTCGAACTTGAGCACCGGGCTGCGAACGCTTTGGCCGAGTGGATTGCGGTCAGCAAGGTATTCTTTTACGAAGGCCTGATTGACCAGCGCCAGATGCGCCGCATTCATCATTTCAGTTTGGTCGAATACCCGGCCGGTCAGAAGCGGAACGTGCAAGGTCGAAAATAATTCGGGACTTACGAGCGCCAGAACGGCCTCTGAGTCGGTCAGCGTTGGTTTGCTCTGAATTTCGACTTTGGCGCGAAAACCACCGAACGGCGGAAACCAGGATGCGGATACTCCGGCGGCGGAGACCCCTGGCGTTTGTTCGAGCGCCCGTCGTATAGCCTCATCGGAATTCAGACGTTCTTGCCACGACGGTTTTGCCCCTTTCGGCAGCGTGACGTCCAAAAACAGAATGTGATCCGGGTCGAATCCCAGCGGGGTGTGCATCGCAGCTATGAACGACTTCATGGCTGAACCTGCGCCTGCCATCAGAAGGAGTGTGAGCGCCACTTGACCGGCGATGAGGAGCCGGTGCAAGTTGCGTCCGCGCGTGCTTCCGGTCATTTTTGAGCTGCTGGACTGAATCAACGGACCGAGTTTCGGTTGAGAAAGTTGCCAGGCAGGCGAAATTCCAAAGAGAATTCCGGTAAGCAACGCGACCGCGGCGCTAAACAGCAGGACTACGCCATTCACATGGATTGCCGCTTCGTGGGGAAAAGAATAATAGGGCAACATGGTGGAGATGGCCTTGGTTCCGCGGTAGGCAACCAATACGCCGACTGCCGCGCCGGTGACCGACAACAGGATCGATTCGGTCAGTAGCTGGCGGATCAAGCGGCCGCGTCCCGCCCCGACGGAAGCGCGCACTGCGAGCTCATGTTGCCGGGCGATGCCTCGTGCAAGCAGCAGGATAGAAACATTTCCGCATCCGATCAGCAACAGAATCACCACGGCACCAAAGAGAAGCACCAACGTGCCTGCGAAGCGGCCGAGCACTTCTTCGTTGAGAGTGACAATCACTGCTTTTCGGCCTTGCGGATAATTCTGCGGGTCCTGCTTGGCAAAGGTGTCTACAAGAAGCTGAAGCTCCGCGGTTGCCGCTGGAAATTTGGTGCCGGGCTTCAGCTTGATGAACGACAGCCAATACTCGTGCGGATCAGCGGTGGGATATGCGGGGAGATACACGTCGGAATCGCCCCAGGTGAAGCGCTGGGGCACCACGCCGATGATCGTGTATAGAGTGTGATCGAGCTCAATGGTCTTGCCGACAATGTCGCGCCTACCGCCGTACTGCCGCTGCCAAAACAGATAGCTCAGCACGGCAACCGGGGCGGTATTTCCTGCGGGAGCATCGGCCGGCGTGAATTCGCGTCCCAAGAGCGGCGGTACGCCCATGTAAGTGAACAAATTAGGGGTATAGAGTCCGGCCTGAACCGTGATCGGAAATTCGGCTGAGGTCAGGACTTGCTGGCGGTTCTGCGTGAGAAACACATCGTCGATAGAAGAGGTCTTCTGAAGGTCTTGATATTGCGTGCCGTTGACGATCAAAAGCGGACCTCGGCCAGATTTGTCCCGCAGCTCGACGTGCACCATGCGATCGGCGTCTTTGTAGGGATAGGGATCAAGCAGGATACCGTAGACAACGCTGAAAATGACGGTAGTCGCACCAATTCCGAGGGTTAGAGAGAGGATGGCGGTGGCAACAAATCCAGGTGACTTGCGAAAAAGGCGCATCGAGTGGCGAATATCCTGCAAGAGGGTTCTCATGAGGGATCTCCGAGCAACGCACGTGTTGCATTAGACGGCGGTCGTAGCCCGTTGGTCGCCCGCATAGAAATGATACGCGCGCGCGGCGGGAAGGTTCCCGGCAAGGCTCGAAGACTCGATCTGGCACCAAATGGCGCTGGCGGCTGAGCCCACGGGCACAAGCCGCCGCCGGAAACCTATGCGGATTGTCTGAGAGGAGACGGCCCGGGGGCTATAGACTCCTCAGCGATCAGCGAGAACGGCTCACGGGCTGCAGCGGACCGCAGGTTCAGCTGGGATGCCTGCTGCCGCTCCGCTTGGATCTGGATAGTTTCCCTGGATGCATGGAACGGTTTTCAAGTACTCATAGATTGCGCGTATCACGTGGTCTGTCAGGTCCTTGAAGTTGGGCCGTGGCATGACTTGGAGAAGGTCACCGTCGACGGGAGGGACGGGATCGATAAGAGTCGGCACCGGAAAGCAGTTTGTGGTAATCGTCGCAGAACAGTTTGGATGAAGGTGGTCGAAATCCTTGCCGGTACAAAAGATGGTTAAGAAGCCGTCAAACGTGTGATCCCCTTCCGGCAGTCCAGTTTTGGGGGTCGGCGTCAAGTTCCGGGAAATGATGTGGGGCGATGGTGGTCCTGAAACGGTAAGGAAGTCGCGTCCTCCACCAAGGTAGGTCGCCAGATCCACGTGCTTCGGCTGTCCAAAGAACGGGTTGCCACCATGCGCGCACAAGCGAGCCACAAGCGGGTGGTCGCGGCGCGAGCCGACTGCGGTTTTGGTTTTGCGCAAATAGCCGCCGGGATAGTCTTTTTCGAACGGAGTTGTGCCGACGGCTACGCCGTTGATTTTAACTTTCGCGCCGGGCGGAGTGCTGGTGATGCGGAGCTTTTCTGCATGTGTGTCGTACGTGAAAAAGGTGAGAGATATGAGGGCGATGGAACGGATCATTCGCCTGGGCAAGCTGAGGCGTAGCATGTTGCGGCCCTGCGATTTTCACTTCGGCATGGGACGGTAGCCGGCGCAAGACAGCACCGGCAGGCGGGGATACTTGGGAAACGCAGGGTCGGTCTTGCTTAATTCGCACAGCAGGAAGACTGAACCTTTGCTGGACTGAATTTTTGTAGCGCGGGTGCAATCGGCGCAAAGACCTGTAATTTGGTTGTGTGGGTCAGCGGGCGTCATAGAAATCTGATCATAATTCGACGTGTAATCGAACTGCGGGGATGATTACCGGTCCACGGGCTTGGTTATATGCGGGATTGTTCACGTGCTGCAGATCGAAAGAAAAAAAGGTGCCGCGCCAAAGATGCGTGGTGTAAAAACCTTCTACGATTTTCTCGCGAGCATAGGTCAGAGTACCATCGCCTAGGAGAAATCCAAGGCCGCCTAACTGCAGATAGCGGCGGTGATCGCCGGAAAGCGCGTTGCTGACAAAAGCGACGCCACTGCGATCAAACTTTCTGCGCCAGATTTTCCCTCTGGCAACGGCACCGAAGTGTATCGACTGATTCACTTCAGTATAGACGAAAGATTCGTGGCGGCCTTCATTCCATCCGAAGCGTGCGAACCCGCTCATCCAATCGGTGATGGGTTGCTCCACGTTGGCGCCGAAGCCGTACTTAATCGTAGTTTGCAGCGGATGATGGGTGATGTCGGGAACGGAAGTCTGGCCCTCCTCGAATTGCCGGATGGTAACACGGTAATCGCCCATGTCGGCATGATTGACGTAGGAAAGCAGCCTGAAAATCGTGGCGCGTTTCGCGACGAGTTTCGGGCGGAGTTCCAGTTCGATATTTTCCGCGCGGGCGCGTTCCAGGTTCCATTGAAAGGCGATGCCGTTGGCGACTCGGGGCATCAATGTTTCCGCAAATCGCAAACCGTAATTTTTATCTTCGAAATCGAGCATGGCGCCGACGGTATACCCGCGGGTGTCGGCTGCGTAATCATAGGCGCCGTTATTGTCGATGGTCCAATTCATGAATTGCAGATGACTGTCACTGCCCGCACTGTTGGTATCGAAAAAATCAGCCAGCGAAAAACGGCCGAAGCGGAATTCGAGTCGGCGCACGGGAAGAGAAGTGAAGAGAGAGAGCGGGTTGCGTTCGGCATCCTGGCGGTCGGAACTTAACGCCAATACCGCGTGAAAAATTCCGCGGGCAATGTACGGAGTCGGACCCAGTTCCGGATTGCGTACCACGTCGAGATTTGCGTATCCAGCAAGGCCAAAAGCATCGCTGATACCCCTGCCGCCGGCACTTTCGAAGTCGAGGAGAAATTCGGTGGAACTGCTGGTTCGCCATCCAGTGTAAAGAGTTAAAACGCGCGAAAGCCGGGTCTCCGAATTGTGCTGCAAGCTGTGCGGACCCTGGTAAGGAGAGGTAAACGCGGGGTGGCCCTGAAAAATAAAATTGAGCTGGCCGGAAATCCAAAACGGGCTCGATTCGGAGTGCGGAAAGACGGTGAGTATCGCACTCTCAGAGCCTCGCGGCGGCGGCGGCTCTAAGGGAGACGTGGTTTGCGATTGCGCATCTGGGTTAGCGGCTGCAGGAAGGTCTGATGGAGTTTGTGCGAGCAAGATTGCTGGGAATACCGCTATGCCCAGGAAAATCAGCGCGGAGACGAGCTTGGAGCGAAGAGCAGTCACGCTACTATAAATCGCGCATAGATTTGATTCAGCATGGTTAGAAGACAGATGCCATGAAAGTGCCGTCGGCATTCACCAGGCCGTACGCCATCCGAGGAGTGTTGAAGGCGAAGGCGGGAGTGCCGGAGCGATCGAGCAGGATGAGGCCGCCGGTTCCTTTGCCGCGTTCGGCGAGGAGTTTGATTGAGTCATCGGCAGCGCGCTGCGCGACAACTGCGGCATTCTCGCCGTCAGGCAAATCGCGGCGAAGAAAATCCACAGCGGTTTTAGCCATTACAATTTTCATGATGGCTTCACCGTAGCCGGTGCAGGAAACGCCGCCGGCTTGCGAATCGGCGTAGCAGCCGCAGCCGATCAGCGGAGAATCCCCGACACGCCCGGGGAGTTTG
>Ga0307476_10002526_pt1 | contig 10949 bp, 6 predicted proteins | sample atmos_gasesECM2C_2_FD_203314 | JGI IMG/M metagenome (GOLD analysis project Ga0307476, IMG submission 203314) | Hardwood forest soil microbial communities from Morgan-Monroe State Forest, Indiana, United States - atmos_gasesECM2C_05 | ecosystem: Environmental > Terrestrial > Soil > Temperate... | reverse complement strand
TTCTCGCCCTGCCTGTATACGACACACAATGTGGCGCAAAGCTGCTGCGTGTGAACCAACGAACGCAGGGCTTGTTCACGAGGCCGTTCGGATCGCGCTGGATCTTCGACGTTGAGCTAATGGCCCGCTACCTGAACACTTACGGTAGCCGCGATGGAATGTACGAGCTGCCGCTGCACAGCTGGACCGACATCGGCGAGTCGAAGGTCAAGCGATGGGACTTTGTCAGAGCTTTCGCAGAGATGGCGGCGATTTACCGCGACTACGGAATCAAGCGTGACTTCGACACCTTGCTGCGCCTGATTACCGCTAGATTTCTACGCTACGTGGCTGCCGGGGGCGTCGGCACACTGTGCCATTACCTGCTCCTAGGATTACTCGTGGCAGGGGTTGGAATAAGTCCCGTACCCGCGAGCGTTGCCGGGGCGCTTCTCGGAGCCAGCGTTAACTACATGCTGAACTACCATTTCACCTTCGCATCTGACCTCGCCCACCGGCTCACGGTACCAAGATTCGCCACCGTGGCGGCCATATCCACGGTGCTCAACGGAGCCGGCATGTGGTTCGCGACCACGAAGCTGAACCTCCATTATTTCGTGGCGCAACTCGGTTGCACGGCGATGGTGTTGATAGTTGGCTATCTGCTCAATGTTACGTGGACATTCGGCCCGCAGCTTAGGCGAAAACGTGCGGTCACTTCCCATGCAACCAACCGCGCCCAGGTCAAACGAGAACAATTCTCTGATCCCTGAAAAAAAGCGCACGGGCCAATGGACGCGGATTTTTCGAACCCGCTGGTCAGCTCGTATCGGCACATGGCTCCCGCTTTCCGGCGTCATGGTGAGGCGGCTGCCGCTCTTGCGTACAGCCATGATCATGGTGGTAAAGACGCGCCCGAAGGGTGCCTGGTCGAGTCAGCGTGTCTCTTGCCTTGGCCGAGCCATAGTGACAACCCGTTCACCGCGCTGGCAACAAGATCCAATGATTCGCTGGCTTGGGCCGGTGAAGCACCGTAAGGATCTGGAATCGAAACCACGACCGGCTCGGCAAACAAACCCAGCATCGTCGTTCTGGATGTTGCGGCCGGCCAGTCCGTCAGCAGAGTCCGCAGGGTTTCTAAGTCTGACACGAGTATCAATTCAGCTGCCTGTATCTGCGCAGCTGTAACTCGCACGGACCTGTGCCTTCCGAGGTCCACACCCCTTGCCCTGGCAAGATCGGCGATTTCTTCCGGAGTCTGCCTCCCCTCTTCGTCCGCAACGCCAGCAGACTCCACTTGGTGACTCGGAAGACGCATCCGGGCAAGCTCGGCGGCGAAGGCGCTCCGACAGATGTTTCCGTGGCATACAAAAAGGAGCGTGCGGACGTCGCTCGCCCGCTTGCTGTGTGCGCCAAATCGTTGTCGGTGCGCGCGCATAAGTCGGCCGACCAGACGTCGGCGGCCAAGTGCGCCTTTCCCAAGGTGTGCAAGCCGGGATGCGATGCGTCGCAATGACTCAACCGTTACCGCCAGATCGCGCCAGTCAAAGTGGTCCCAACTCTCCCTCCCTATGAGCGGCCGCAGGTTCTCGGCAACTGACACCAGCCGCGAGCGCGTCAACAGCAGTGGATCACTGTGATCCGCTCGCATATTTGCAATTTGCCAGAAGACGTCGTCCTTGATATCACGCGCGTAGTAATTCCTTCGGTAGTGTGGCTGCGGCCCAAGGTGCTCGCCCTTTGCAAGGCGAAGGAGACCCCGAGGAAAATCGACCCCCGCCTTAACCGCCAGCGCAAGCGAGCCCCACAAACGCGGATTGATCTCCATCAGGTGGAACTGGCCGTCCGACCGGACCTTGAACTCAACCATCGCAACACCATTCCATATCAGTTCGTCCAATAGCCGCTTGGCAGCGGCAAAGAGGGCCGGCGGAGCCTCAATCGATCGACGATAAGTACTGGCTCCGCCGCGCAGCGACCCTTCATGAATCCGCTCGTGGGCGAAATGCCAAGCCGCATGTCCGCGGTCGTAGAGAAACTCGACGCCGACTCCGTGACCGGTCACGTAGGATTGCTGCTGCACGGGTCCGTGTCGAAGGTATGTCCTGAGGAACGACAATCTCTCCTCCGGACCGTCGGCAATCATCACTCCGCCGACAATGGGCGCGCCGTTCCCAACGATCAAGCTACTGGTGGTCTTGAGTGCGACCGGGTAAGCCGGTACGGGCGGCAACGCGTCTAGCGATTCGATCAGGATGTTCTCGGGCACCGGCACAGCCAGTGACTTGGCGAGATACCAGGTCCGTTGCTTATCCAAAGCCGAGTCAATTGCCTCGTCGGATGAAAGGATCGCACGGACACGAACTATATCCGTCGATGGCAGCGCTCGAAGTGCTCGCAGTGCGCGTTCAGTCGTTGGCACGACGAGCTGGTAGTGTGCCTCGTCGTAAAGCGATCGAACCCACGCGTTGAACTCATCTGGATCAGCGATACCTGGCTGTTGCAGCCGGCGCGACACATATCGGGAATGAAAGGCAAGGCAATGACCCGGCGCAGACGCGTCGATCTGAGCCCCTGCTCTTCCGAGGGACTGGATCACTTCAATACCTGCGTCGCTATCCGCATCCAGGACTAGTACCCGATCCATGAAATCCTCACGAGCTCGGGCGATGCAGGCGCCATGCGAGGTCATGAACATCTTCCTCGCCGGCCCCGATGCGCGGCAGCAGCCACCGGTCCTGACCGGGCAGGACGAAGTCAGGTTGCGTCGTCACGGCCGCCCGGTACGTCTGCCGCACCAAATCCACGACCTCCGAGCTGTACGCACCGTCGGGATAGCAGAAATAGTTAACCTGTCGTGCCAGCCGGCCTTCCAGCATGAGCTTGCTGTCAATGATCTCGCGCCGCATCACACCCGGATCTGTCCGGCTAAGAATCGGGTGAGTCATAGTGTGTGAGCCTATCGTTACGAGCGATCTGTCCAGCAAGTCGACGTCGTCCCAGGTCATCAGATCGAAGTTAAATCGCTCGACGGAGGACGCCTCAAACGCTTTCGTTGCGTCACGGACCTGACTCATGACACTTCTGCGGCGGGAGTCTTCCAAACCAGACATCCAGCGCATAACGGCGTCGGCGGATGTAGTCGATGCCGGCATCCCAACACGGCGAAGCAACTCGGCCCTGCTGTCGTGTGAGAGCCGGGCCAACCTGGCCGGACACTCATATGTCCACTGCCATTCACCGCTATCGAGCAACGCCGGGCAAATGAAAAACGTGGCTGACACACCCAGTTGGCGCAGAATAGGATATGCAGTTCTTGCAGTGTTGCGTAGGCCGTCGTCGAACGTGAGCGCCAACTCGTTGTTCCCGTCGTCCGCGCTATTGCCTTCGATTCGCTCTACGATCCGATCCAGTGGCACAATCGTGAAGTGTCGCAGCAGGTAACGGATCTCCGCCTCGAAAACTTCGGTTGAATATGCGTGCTGGTAGGGATAGACGGTCTGCTCGCCATCGCCACCCACCGCGTGAAACATTAGAATTCGCGGCCTTCCCTGTCGACGCGCCAGATGCGCCGACACTCCGGAGTGAAGCGCAAGGCGCCTCACAAAGCCGGATGCCATTTTGCGCATTGACCGTTGGGTCACCGAGTCAGGTGACAACGCCGTTAGCCCCGTCATCAGAACTTACCGCCCGCCATCGAATGACGCCATTACCCGCTGCCGCCCCTTGCATCACTGGGGCGATGATAAACGAGTTCTTATTCCCTCATGGGCCCGCGGCATTCTGCACCAGAAACTTGCGGGCTCGCTGCGGATCGCGGGAGTTCGCCTTGTCCCCAGCGGGCGCTGAACTCGATAGCGAGACGCTCGACGTTGCGCTCTAGGTCATAGCTGGCGAGGATTTTGCGACGCGCTGCTGCCCCGAGTCGCTTCGCTCCCTCAGGGTCATCGATGAGTCGCTCGACGGCTTCGACGATGGCGCTGGCGCTGGCGGGCGGAACGAGGAGTCCTTCGCGATCCCTTTCAATGATCTCCGGGACCCCCGTGATCCAGGTCGCGATGCAGGGCAGCTCCATCGCCATCGCCTCCATCAGTACAACGGGCACCCCTTCGAGGAAGCTCGAGAGTACAAAAGCATCGCTGCGCTCGTAGTAATCCACGATCTGCTCGTGATTGCAGGCGCCGGCGAGTGATACCCACTTTCGCAGGCCCTGCAGCGTAATCGAGCGCTCGACCGCCTCACGCTGATCGCCGTCGCCGACGAGCGTCAACGTGACGGCACGTCCACGAGAGCGCAGCTGCGCGATGGCCTCGATGAGGATCGGATAACCCTTGGCCGCCACCATGCGTCCCACCGAAACCAACCGGAACGGTCTGCCCGGAGCGCGCTGCCGCGGCCGGCGGAGGCGAAATGCCTCGACATCCACGCCGAGCGGCAGCATGACGATCTTGCCCCAGTGCGCCGAATCGCTCGCGTTCATGACCTGGCTCATTCCGTAGCGGCTGATGGTCGCGACGAACGTCGCTCCAGCAACCTTCGCCGCGAGATGGAAACCCACCACATCGAGAAACTCCCCAGATCCGTGCGCGGTGAGCGAGTACCGTACGCGGAAGATTCGCGCGAGAAGAAGTAGCACCGTGGAAGAGAAATGCGTATGAATATCGCGCACGCCCTGCTGCTCGAAGTGTTCGCCGGCCACGACTGCTTCGACAAAGTAAGCCGTGTACATCACGATCAGCTTCGGAGCTCCATGGCTCAATCGCCATGCATACAGGATCCCCCGCGCATAGCCGAGCGGATGCCGCGCCAGCGTGCGCAGGTTCGCGAGCAAGGCGTGCAGCGGACCGGCACCCATCACGGAGAAAGTACGCCCCGCTTCCTCGGCCTCGGCGGCGCTCAGCGCCGAAACTGGACGGTCGCATCTGCGCACGGAGACAACGCGGACGTCGACGCCGCGCCGGCGCAGCATGCGCACCTCATGTAGGACGAAGGTGTGGCTTAGCTTCGGGTACTGACTGACGAGATAGCCGAGCTTCATTGAACACGCCAGTCAACCGGGAGCGTCATGCAGTCTCTCGCTCGTACGAGGGCTGCTGCATCGATGCGCGATGGGGGCACTGCGCGATGAAGTGCTCGGCAACGGCATCCCAGCTGCAGTGCTCCTTGACGTAGCGCAGCGCATTGGCGGCGAGGCGTGCTGCGCGCGTCGGCTCGTCGAGCAAGGCGCAAATCGCGCCTGCCTGCTCCTCAGGACTATCGGCGATGAGCAGGTGCTCTCCGTGACGAAGCGGCAACCCTTCCGCACCGATCGATGTCGAAACCACCGGAACTCCTGTTGCCATGGCTTCGTATATCTTGAGCCGCGTTCCGCCGCCGATGCGCAGCGGCACTATGCTGAGCGCGGCACGCTCGAGATACGGGCGTACGTCATCGACGGTACCCGTAACTTCGATAGCCGGGTCGCGCGCCGCGAGCTCGCGCAGCCGCGCTGCAGGCGAGCGGCCGACCACTACCAGACGCACGTCAGCCAAGCGTTCTCGGACCCGGCTGAAAACCTCCGCGGCGAACCAGCGGATGCCATCATCGTTCGGCATCCAGTCCATCGACCCGACGAACACGAGCTCGCGTCCGTTGCGCCGCCGTTGTGCCCGCGGCGAAAAGTATTCGATATCCACTCCCGTCGGGACAAAGCCTACCGAAGAGACGGCGTATTCACTACGCAGGACATCGGCGTCGACCGTTGAGACCGCGACCACGTGCGCGAAGCGACGGCACTCGGCCGCTTCATGACGTCGCATGCGCCGCCACTGCAGGCGGAAGTAGGCGCGGCGCAGGGGATTCTGTGGAACCGCGACATAACGCTTCCAGATAGTCGCTTCCACATTGTGCTGGAAAAGAACGATCGGTGCCGGCAAGCCGTCAGGCACGTTGAGCGAGGGCGTGAGGAAGTCGCAGACGACCAGGTCCGCGCCCGCGGCGAGTTGCCTGATCCGGTCGCGCAGCGTCGGCGAGCGGTAGCGGGCAATGGCATACGGCAGCGGGGAGAACAGGTTGAGCAGCAGCCCCCAGGAGAAAAAAAGGCTTCCCTTCGCAGGTGGACGAAACGGCACCACGACGACCTCTTGCGCGTATTGGTGGGCAAGCTCGGTCGCATCCGCCGCTCCGCTTCCATCGTCGAGACACAGATAGGTAATCTGGTGGCGCCGTGCCAACGCACGCAACATCTGGTAGGTGCGGATTCGACCGCCCTTGTCCACGGGATGCAGCAGCTCCGTCTTGATCCATAGAATGCGCATTCTTCACGCCGCCTGACGCAGCGATAGCCCGAGAGATCCAGGGGCCTCGCCGTCGAGGAACACCCGCGCCCAGATCTCGAAGGTGAGCAGCGCCCACAGCCGTTCGGAATGATTGACGCCCCGCAAATGCTCCCCGACGAGCCGTTCTACGGTGCGCGCGTCGAAGAGGCCACGCCGGCGCAGCCGCGGGCCGGTGACGTACTCATCGAGTAAAGGGCGCCATGTGCCGCGCAGCCACGCGCCGACCGGAACCGGGAAGCCCATCTTGCGCCGTGTAAGGACCGGGGCGGGAAGCCGGCCTTGCATCGCCTGCCGCAGGATCCATTTAGTTGTCGTCCCCCGGAGCTTCATAGTGGGCGGCAGTGCCGCCACCCATTCGGTCAGCGGATGGTCGAGAAACGGCACTCGGCTCTCGATCGATGCGGCCATGCTCATCTGGTCCTGCTTCATGAGTAGCTCATGCAGGTAGGTCTTCAGGTCCGCATAGAGCAGTTGCGACAGAAGCGGCTTGCCTGCCATGCGAGCGAGCGCGCGATGATACGCGGCATAAGGGTCCACGGTCGCGAGCTCGCTGCGCAGCTCAGCATTCAGTAGCTCATGCTGTGCGGCACGACCGAACACCGCGAAATTATCGAAATACAGATCGTCGAGATCCCCTCCGCGCGTCAAGAAGGTGCGCGAAGCACGTTGGCGTAGGCGCGAAGTCACTGGAAGCGCCTCCACAATGCCTCTCAACGCGCGCCGCGCGAAGCCCGGCAGGTACCGCCGATAGAGATCTCCCAACCGCGCGTTATACGCCGTCACCGAATAACGGGCGTATCCGGCGAGAGTCTCGTCGCTGCCCTCGCCTGTCAACACGACCTTGACGTGCCGGGCGGCGAGTCGCGAGACGAAGTACAGCGCCACACTCGAAGGGTGTGCGATCGGCTCGTCCTCGTGCCACACCAGCCGCGGCAGCTCGGCAAAAAACTCCTCGGGTGCGACGATCACCTCGCGATGCTCGGTGCGCCCTGCCGCAGCGACCAGACGAGCGTACTCAAGCTCGTTGGCTTCGCGCTCCGCGAAGGCCACCGAGAACGTGCGGATCGGCTCCTGCACCAGCGTCGCCATCGTCGCGGTGATGGCTGCAGAATCAATGCCGCCGGAAAGGAACATGCCGAGCGGGACATCGCTCATCAGCCGTAGTCGGACGGCCTCCGTGAAGCGCTCGCGATACTCCTCGACGATTGCCCGCTCGGCGGCCGATCCCGGCGGCGGTGCGTCGCGCGCCTCGGTAAATTCGAGATCCCAGTACTGGCGAATGCTGATACGCCCGTCCTGCCAGATCAGCGTGTGGGCAGGCGGCAGCCGCATGATGCCGGCAAACAGCGTGGATTCGCCGGAAGGGGCATGATTGGCGAGAAAATCTGGCAGCATCTCTCGATTGAGCCTTGCGCGGCCCTCCAGAGCGGGCAACAAGGCCTTGATCTCGGATCCGAAAATCAGGCTGCCATCCGACCGATGAACGTAGTAGAGGGGTTTCACGCCATAGCGGTCTCGCGCGAGTAGCAAGCGGCGTTCCCGGCTGTCCCACAGGCCGAAGGCAAACATGCCGCGCATGCGCTCGACTGCACGCTCTCCGAAACGCTCGTACAGGTGCAGCACGGTCTCGGTATCCGAGCGGGTCCGGTAATGCACGCCGGCCGCTTCGAGCTCGGGCTTCAGAGTCGGGTGATTGAAGACTTCGCCGTTGTAGACGATGACGAGGCGCTTATCCTCACTGTACATCGGCTGCTGACCGTGGGCGACGTCGACGATGCTCAGCCTGCGGTGTCCGAGACCCACCCCAGGTGCGAGGTAGAGTCCGGCGCCATCCGGTCCGCGGTGCGCAATCGAATCCCGCATGTGCTCGAGAAGCGAGCGCTCAGGGACACGCAAATCGACTGTCAAGAATCCACAGATACCGCACATGCCAAGAACCCAATCCCGATTTCACGCTCAATCGCATCCCCGGTCCTCGACGTCCAGTGCCGCCCAGCTACCGCTGCGATTGACCCAAACCTGCATTCTGCCTGACTGCTCCCCGAGCGTCGTGATCCCTTGCGCAACCTTGCCGGCTGCGACTGACGCAGCAGGTGCTGGTGCCGCGGGTGCGAACGCCATGGCTGGCGACAATATGGCGGCGACCAGCGCGCCGTCGCCTGCACCATCGTTACCCGTAGGCTCCTCAGTCCACCAGATAAGATCGGCATGGAGATCGAGCGCGGCCGGCAGCAGCGCAAGGTGCGCCTGCCCCGAGCGCATCAGATGATGCCGTCCCGCACCGTCGCTCCAGACCACCTCTCTCCCGGCCACCTCGAAGGCGACTGATGCCCCATCGGGCCCGGCCGGAACGACGATAGTGAGTGCATCGAGCTCGACACCGGTCTCGAGCTCGAGACACGGTGCGGCAATACGCTGACCGAGCCTCGGTGCAACTTCCCGCGTCACGATCCGCACCGGGGATGCGCCCTGGAGATAGACAGTTGCAACGTTGAGTCCCGCCTTATTAGTGATAGCGACCGTTTGCGGAGTAAGGGCGGTCACTGAGAGTCCCCGTCCGAGTTGCCAGCGCACCAGACCCGTGCGCGCGCCGGTGCGCATTCCCCTATCGTGAATCACCCACGCGGCGCCTCTTCGATGCAGCACCCGCCGGCAATGCTGCGAAGCGCGACCACCGCCGACGTGTCCGATCGCAACTCCGCAAAAGCCACTGAAGCTGGCGCTGGAGCAGACCCTGCCATGAGCCCGCGGCGGTGTGGCATCGAGCCACCCGAAAGCCTTTCCTGGACTCACTGACGACTCCTCATCGATCTCCAGGGTGTTATGGGAGGTAGTCGCGCGAAACTCGTTGCGCTCTGGTCCGCTATAGGTCAGCGTGCCCCGATCGATGAACAGCTCTTCCCCGGCCAGCGAGAGTGTCATGGCCAGGGCGTCCGCGTGGCTGTGACCGCAACTGAGTGCGCCATGCGGTCCTGCATCGATCACTGCGACTGCACCACCGCTTCCGGGACTGTCTCTCAGAATTGCGAGGCCGCCATGCGCGAAATAAGTGTCATCCCACTCAGTGCCGACAGTGCCTCGCCCACGCAGGCGCTCGGTGCGGTCGATTCCGCATAACCAGTAGGCGAAAGCCGGCGAGGCCTCTGCGCTCACGCACAGCTGCGGCTTTTCGAGAGCCACGGCTGCCGCAAGAAGTAGTGCGCGGACATCGTCCGGCGGGCGATGATCGAGCGGAAGGAGCAGTCCACCGTCATCGTCGCCGAGTAGCGGGATCAAACCTCGCGGCGAAGTCACGCTGCGCAAGACCGCAAAAACTCGACCGATTCGGTCGTGCAGACCGCTCGGGACCAGCCATCCGGTGCTCTGCGCGAGCAGCAGATAATGCAGGTAAATCTCTGCGGTATAACGCTGATATTGAGTCGTCTGCTCGAAGTAGACGCCGTCGGGGTAAACCTGCCGCTCGAGGGCCGAGGCGAGAATTGCGGCGCCCTTGCGGCGCCACCGCGACGCATGCCTCGAGTCCGGCAACATCGTGCCGACATAAAACAGTCCGAGGGCTTCTCCCGTAAGGTGCGTGTTGGGACTGAAGTACGTCGAAAGGTAGTGCTCGATATGCCGTGCCTGGTCCTCGAGCGAAAGCGCGAGACGCAGTCGCAGATCGTTGCGCCACGGCGCATCGCGCAGCAGCCAGAGCAGCCAGCACCATGCAATTGATCGTAGGGCCAGCTCGAGGCTGCTCACCCAATTGATTCCGCGGCCGGGCGGATTGTCGGCGAGCCAGGACTCCAAGTGCAGTTCGATCAGCCGGAATCGCCGCGCTTCGCCATCGACCAGCCAGCAGAGCGCCGGCGCCAGCAGGTACTGGTGGCGGTTGAGCTCCCAGAGCACCTTGTGATCACCAACCACGGCGGGGTCGAGGTGATCGATGACGCTCCAATGGCGACGCGGCGACTCGATGCCGCTCACGGGATCGCGGTGCCAGCGCGGTGGACAGCCCACGTCGAGCGATTCGTAGCCGAGCAGAGAAATTCGACCGCTCTCTGCGGCATCGCTCTGCGAGCTGATCCATGCATGAAGCTCTGGATCGAGCCGCATGACTCCGAGTGCGATGCACGCCCGATCGATGTGAGCACCGCCGGCCTCGCCGGCGAGACATTCGAGCCCGAGTTCGAAGGTGCGCGACACTCGCGCGCCCCCCGGGTGCCGCAGCTGCAGCGGCGACAACCGATCGCCGAGCCTCTCCAGGCGAGCGCGCAGCGCCTGAGCGCACCGCACGAGGAGCTCATCGAGCGAGCGGCCACGCAATCGACCGACGACGCGCGCGATTGAGCCCTGTGCTTCGTCTGAAGTAGACGCCTTCAATTTGCGAAACGCTTCACAGTTTCTCGATTTGAAAACCGAGGGCGATCGCTGACGCGTGCGCGACGAGCATAATCGGCCAGCGAGTCGCTGCAGCGCGCCGCGCGCCACGCCCAAGGCCACGTAGCCACAGTGCGACAGGTTGGAAAGGTCGCAGTGCTCGCGCAAGATCTCGCTATGCCAGCCACAACAGCCACACGTCATCTGTCGCGGCCATCTTCGGCCGCGGGAAATCAGCGGAGACCGGAATGCCCCGTTCGAATATCAGCATGCTCATGAACATTGGAAGATCCA
>Ga0307476_10002525_pt1 | contig 10949 bp, 8 predicted proteins | sample atmos_gasesECM2C_2_FD_203314 | JGI IMG/M metagenome (GOLD analysis project Ga0307476, IMG submission 203314) | Hardwood forest soil microbial communities from Morgan-Monroe State Forest, Indiana, United States - atmos_gasesECM2C_05 | ecosystem: Environmental > Terrestrial > Soil > Temperate... | reverse complement strand
CTGGGCCATCACGGCGAAGTTGGCCTCGGCGGGCAGCGGCACATCGGGGGTCGCTGCCGCGGCCAGCTCCGGTTTCTCCAGGACCGTGCAGGCCCGTTTGTAGTCGTCCGGCGACGCCGCCGCCTTGGCGAGAAGCAGATCGATCAGGCGAAGGCGCAGCAACGGCTTCGTTTTCGTGTCCGCTTTGTCCAGCAGCGCCGGGATTGCATCGTCCTTGGCGGGGTCCTGCCACAGCGTGTCAAATTGCTTGGCGAACGCCTTCTCATCGGGCAAGGCGCTTCCGAAGACGGCCGGCGTCGCCAGGGTGTTGCCCAACGACTTCGCATCTCGCCGCCGGGCGTTGTCGATTTGCTGGGCCAGCTGGTCGAGCCGATCGCGCAGGTGCTTGGTCGTCTCTCCCGCCTCACCGGCTCGCAGCAATTGCTCATAGCGCAGCAGCGTCGCCTCATACTCGCGCCACGGCAACGGCGTGCAGATGTACGGCGGCGGCGACACGTTTGCCAGCGCCTCGTGCTGCTGCCATACCGCCGCCAGGTCCGCCAGGGAAGGCGCGGCTGGAATCGACGGCTCGGTGTAGGCGCCGTGCGCCGCCAGGCCGATCGCCGCGACGTTGTGTTCGTCGCCGCAGAGCAGCAGCGGCGTCTGGTCGGCCGCACGGTTGTGCCGCACCCAGCGCGACGTCTGGATCTGTGCGTACCGGACCAGCTCCAGGGCGGAAACCTGGGCGTCGTCGAGCGAAAGGTCCTTGGTTTCCTCGCCGGAAACCGCATGATCGGCGGCGCCCTTGAGACCCTCTATTACGTAATGGGCGAAGATCGTCTGGCCGTACTCCTCGGAGGTCCACGACTGCTGATCCACATCGCACGAACAGAGGATGACCAAATTCGGCACGTCCTTGAACTGCGGCCAATCTTTGTCCCGCACCGCCCGGACGAAATCGTTGTGCAGCTGTCCCATCGCCCAGTCCGGCGCCGCCTGGGAAGCGTCGAGAATAAGGAGCTTTTTCGTCTTTTCCGGCAGTTCCTTGAGGACCTTGAGTGCGGAGCTGATGCGATAAATGTGGGCGGGCGCGGCGGGGCTGGCGTCGTTGGGCAGCAGATAGGCGCCCTGGGCGTCGCCGCCGCCGTCGCCGGTCAGGAACACCATCACCGTTTCGGAGCGGCAATCTTTCAATTGCGCCGCGACCGGGTCCCTGTCGCCGGTGAGCAATCCGTCGTCGCTATGGTCGTCCGACGGATGCACATCGACCTTGTTGCCGAAATCCTTGTTGTAATCGGTCGCCCATTTCCGCAGACCGTTCAGGCCGCGACGGCCGTACACGTTGGCCGGCGCCGCCAGGTTCTCTTCGTAGCCCGCCCCGACCAGGACCAGGCGCACCGGCGGCGGCGGCCGCAGCCACAAATAGACGCCCACGCCGGCGCCGGCGGCGGCGAGGAACAGCAGCAGCGCGATAAAGATCTTCACGCCGCGCGGCACGCGCGGACCCGTCTTGGCGCTCTTTTCGCCCCCCTTCCAGGCCTGCTTGCCGGCCGCGGGACGCGGAGCCGCCGATTTATCGCCGCGCCAGGACCGTTTCGGCGGTCGCGGATTGTTGCTGGGCATAATGCTCTCGCTGATGGGACGAAGGAAGGGAAAGGACGCCCTGGCCTTGTTTGTACTTTGGCCGGCTGCATTACGCAAGGGTCGGCCCGGCGAGCGGGGAGCGTCAGCCCCCTGATGGAACGAGGAATCAGGGGGCTGACGCCCGCTCGCCATAGGCGCGCCGTTGACGGCGGAAACGGCCCATACGTTACATCCGCATCGGCCGCCGGCCCCGGACAGTCGGCCGATTCCCGTCCGGACGCCGCTTGCCGGTCGCATACAATCGTAGCACGACCGCGCGTCGCGCTCGCTTGGCCCTTTTGTGGGAGGTATCCATGCCGACGTATACACAGGACGGCCGGCCCCTCAGTATTACTACGCCGCTGGGCAAGGATATCTTGCTCTTGATCGGAATCTACGGCGCCGAGGCCGTGTCGCAGCTCTTTCATTTCCGCTTCGAGGCCTTGGCCGAAAACAAGACGGACGTGGCGTTCGACAAATTGCTCGGCCAGAAGGTTTCGGCTGCGCTGACCCTGCCCGACAACAAGACGCAGCGCTGGTTTTCCGGCATCGTCCAGCGCGTCGCCCAGGGCGAGCGGGACCAGTTTTTCACCATCTATGAAGTGGAGATCGTGCCGCCGGCCTGGCTGCTGACGCGCCGCACCCAGAGCCGGATATTCCAGCATATGAGCGTGCCGGACGTGCTGAAAAAGGTGCTGACCGGCGTGGACGCCTCGTTCGAGCTGCAAGCCTCCTACGAAGAGCGCGATTTCCTGGTTCAATACCGCGAGACTGATTTCAACTTCCTCAGCCGGCTATGCGAGGAAGAAGGCATCTATTACTTCTTCAAGCATTCGTCCGGCGGCTGTCAGATGGTGTTCGCCGACACGCCGCAGAGCCACCCCGACATGCCGGCCGCCAGCTCGCTGATCTACGACACGGCGACCGGCGGCAATCGGCCGGAGGACCGCATCTATCAGTGGCGCAAGGCCCAGGAGCTGCGCTCCGGCAAGGTGACGCTTTGGGACCATTGCTTCGAGCTGCCGCATAAGCACCTAGAAACGAACAAGGTCGTTCAGGACACTTCCAAGATGGGAGAAGTGACGCACAAGCTGGCGGTGGGCGGCAACCAGAGTCTGGAGCTGTACGATTGGCCGGGCGGCTATGCCAAGCGCTTCGACGGCGTGGACAAGGGCGGCGGCGACAATCCGTCCGGCCTGGACGGCGTCACGCCGGCTGGGAAACGGCTCTCGACGACGCGGATGCAGGAAGACGCGGCGGCCGGTCTGGTGGTCGAGGGCGTGTCGAAATGCCGTCAGCTGACGAGCGGTTACAAGTTCACCTTGCAGCGCCATTTCAACGGCAAGGGGCCGTACGTCGTGCTGGCCGTGGACCACGTGGCCCGCATGGAAGTGGCCTACCGCTCCAACGAAGCCGGCCCGATGCACTACGAGAACCGCTTCCGCTGCCTGCCGCTGGACGCGCCGTTCCGGCCGCCCTGCACGACGCCGCGGCCAGTCGTCCACGGCACGCAGACGGCCGTGGTGGTCGGCAAGCCGGGCGACGAGATCTTCACCGACAAATACGGCCGCATTAAGGTGCAATTCCACTGGGACCGCCAGGGGAAAAACGACGCCGACAGCTCCTGCTGGGTGCGCGTGGCCACGCCGTGGGCCGGGCAGCAGTGGGGCATGATCCACATTCCGCGCGTCGGTCAGGAAGTGGTGATCGCCTTCGAGGAGGGCGATCCGGATCGGCCGATCAGCGTCGGCTCGGTCTACAACGCCGACATGATGCCGCCGTACAAGCTGCCGGACAACAAGACGCAAAGCGGCGTCAAGTCGCGCAGCAGCCTCAAGGGCACGGCGGAGAACTTCAACGAGATCTGCTTTGAGGACAAAAAGGGCGAGGAATTGCTCTACATCCGCGCGGAAAAGGACCAGAAGATCGCCGTGGAGAACGACGAGGCCCACTGGGTCGGCCACGACCGCGTCAAGGAGGTGGACCACGACGAGACGACGACGATCGGCAACGACCGCACGGAGACGGTCAAGAACGACGAGACGATCACGATCCACAACAACCGCACGGAGACCGTGGAGCAGGGCAACGAGCAGATCACCGTCAAACAGGGCAACCGGACCGTGGAAATCTCCATGGGCAACGAGACGTTGAACATCAAGATGGGCAACCAGTCCACGAAGCTGGACCTGGGCGCCAGCTCGCTGGATGCGATGCAGTCGATCACGCTGACAGTGGGCCAGAGCAGCATCAAGCTCGACCCGACGGGCGTGACCATCCAGGGGATGATGATCACGATCACGGGGCAGGTTCAGACGCAGATATCGGGGCTGATGACGCAGATCAGCGGCTCGGCGATGCTGCAGGAATCGGGCGGGATCATCATGATCGGGTGATTCCCGGCGAGCCGGGGGCGTCAGCCCCCGGAGGGTGGTTTCGTGATTGCACCGCGCCTCCGAGGGCTGACGCCCCCGGCTCGCCGGCTATTTCACCTCCATCACATACACATCCGACCCGCCGTCCCGATTGGAGATAAAAGCGATCTTCTTGCCATCCGGCGACCACGCCGCGAAGTTGTCCTGGGCCGGGCAGTGCGTCAGGTTGCGCGGATGCGAGCCGTCGGCGTCCATGACGTAAATCTCATAATCGCCGTCTCGGTTGGAGGTGAAGGCGATGTGCTTGCCGTCCGGCGACCAGACCGGCCAGTAGTCGATGCCGTCGTGGTCGGTGAGCCGGCGGACGTTGGCGCCGTCGGCGTCCATGACCCAGATCTGCAAATGGCCGCCGCGGCCGCTGCAAAAAGCGATCTTTTTTCCATCCGGCGACCAGGTCGGGTTGTCGTCCGGCGCCGGGTCATTGGTAAGGCGCCGCACGTCCTTGCCTTCCAAATCCGTCGTATAGATATCCTGATTGCCGTCGCGGGTGCTGACCCAGGCGATGCGTTTGCCGTCCGGCGCCCAGCGCGGCGCCTCTTCGAAGGCCTTGTGCGGCACGACCGTCTTATCATCCGTGCCGTCGGCGGCGACCGTGTCGATCTGGAGGGAGCCGTCCGTCCCGTTGAACTTGTCGAGGACGAAGACGATCCGCTTGCCGTCCAGCGACCAGGAGGCGTCGAAGTTCGGCGTCTTGGGGTCCGGGGTGATGAGCGGCTTGAGATCGGAGCCGTCGGCGTTCATGACCCAGAGGGCCATGTGGCCCTCATGGATGCGCGTCATGAGGATGCGCTTGCCGTCCGGCGACCAGCTGAGATGCTCCTTGAAATCGCCGTCCGTCGTCAGGCGGACGGGGTCGGAAGATTCGCCGCAAAGACACAAAGGGCACAGAGAGAAGAAGACAAAGAGCGAAAGGATGATACGCCTGTTCATTTCAGCTCTTCTTTGCGTTCTTTGCGTCTTTGCGTGAGATTTTTCGACTAAAACAACTCCTCGATCGGCTTGCCGTCCACGCCGACGCCGAGGGTCGCCGCCTGTTCGCTGGTGACGCCGACGGCCCGCTGGATCGTCGCCGCCACGTCGGCCGGCGTGGTCGGCCGATCGTGCGGATGCTCCGCCCGGCCGTCGCTGGCGCCGACGACGCGACCGCCGCGGACGCCGCCGCCGGCGAACAGGGCGCTGTAGCAGTGCTCCCAGTGGTCGCGCCCCGCCTTGTCGTTGACCTTCGGCGTCCGGCCGAATTCGCCCATGGCCACGACCAGAGTGGTTTCCAGCAGGCCCCGTTCGTGCATATCTTCGAGGAACGCCGAAAACGCCTGGTCCATCCACGGCGCATGGCGGTCTTGCATGATCTGAAAATTCCGATAATGATGGTCCCAGCCGCCGTCGCCGGAATCCTCCTCCGCCTCGACGTGGTCGCTCCAGTTGACCTGCACAAACGGCACGCCGTGCTCCACCAGCCGCCGACCCAGCACCAGCGACTGGCCCACGCGCGTCCGGCCATAGCGGTCTAGCAGCGCCCGCGGCTCCTCCGACAGGTCGTACATCCGCCGGGCGGCCGGCGAGGTCAGCATGGCGAAGGCCTGGGCGCGATAGTCGTCCACGGCGCGGGCGGCGATGGCGGCGTCGGCGCGGCGCTCCGCGTCGTCGAACGTTTCCAGCAGCCGGCGACGGTCGCCGAGCCGTTCGGGCGTGAGATCGTCCGGCAATTGCAGAGCGGGGATGCGCGTGCCGTGGACCGGGTCGTATTCCAGCCGAAACGGATCGTACATGCCGCTGAGCGAGCCGCCGCCCTCGCCGACGATCGGTTTCATCCCCTGGTGCAGCCGGCCGCCGACCACGATGAACGGCGGCAGCTTCGAATCGCCGCCGCGGATCCGAGCCACGACGCTGCCGGTCGTCGGTCGGACTCCGCCGGGCAACGGCCGACCGTCCAGCCCGACGCCGCCGCCGGCGCTGCCGGTCAAGCCGATGGTGCCGGCCACGCCGTGGTCGCTGGAGCCGGTGTGCATCGACCGCACGACGGCGAAGCGATCGCTGAGTTTGGCGATCTTCGGAAACAGCTCGCAGATGCGGACGCCGGGCGTTTTGGTGGGGATGGCGCCGAACGGCCCGCGGAAATCGAGCGGCGCATCCGGCTTGGGGTCCCAGGTGTCGAGCTGCGACGGCCCGCCCCAGAGCCAGAAGAGGAGGACCGACTTCACCCGGCCGGCGCCGCCCCCCGACTCGGCCCGGCAGCGCAGCAGGTCGGCCAGCGACAGACCGAACACGCTGCTGGCGCCGATTTGCAGGACGGCGCGGCGCGTGAGGCCCTGGCAGGTGCGCGAACGGAGCCGGCCAAGCAGCAGCATCAGCGAACCCTCCGAAACGACCGACCGATTATAACATACGCAACGGCGCCGCGGGCGGCCCGACCCGCCTTCACGCATCCTTCACCGCAGTTCCACCGCGTTCCGTCCGGCCGTCGGGTAAACTACCCGCGGCGCCGCCCTCACTCCCACCATCGCATTCGCATGAAAACATCCCTCCCCAAGTGGCTCGCTTTCCTCCTGCCGGCGGCCCTGTGCCTGCTGACAACCGGCCGCTGCGCCGGGCAACCCGTCCTCGCCGGTCGCATCCTCATCGGCGGCCCCAGCAACGCGGAGGTGGACACTGGCTTCGGCTACTACCCCAGCGGCCACGGCTTCGTCAACGGCTACGGCTACTATTCGGACTATTATTACGTGAATAGTCCGCAAATCGCGATCGACTATTACAAGTGGAAGGGGCCGCCGCCCGTCGCCGTCGCGCCCGTCGTCGATCCGGGCGCCGATGTTCCGGCAACCGCCGCAGTGCTGCGGGTGCACGTGCCGGCCGACGCCGAGGTGTGGGTCTCTGGCGATGCAACGACACAGCGCGGCGAGCAGCGCCGCTTCATCACGCCGCCCTTGGAGGCCGGCCGCAACCAGGGTTACACGCTGCGCGCTCGCTGGATGGAAGGCGGCAAGCCGGTCGAGCGCACCGAAGATGTGCGCGTCCACCCCGGCGATCGGCTGACGGTCGATTTCCTGGCCCCGCCGCCCGCTATAATTCCTTGAATTCACCACAGAGTCCCAGAGGACACAGAGGAAAGCAATTCTTTGTCTTCTCTGTGCTCTCTGGGACTCTGTGGTGAATTCAAGGAGCAACACCATGACTCAGACGGCGCCGCACAGCGAGAAACGAGAGTTCAAAACCGAGCTGAAGCAGCTCCTGCACATCATTACCCATTCGCTCTACTCCAACAAGGAGATCTTCCTGCGCGAACTGATCTCCAATGCCAGCGACGCGATCAACAAGCTCAAATTCGACTCGCTGCAGCACGAGGAGAAGCTGGAGGGCGACAAGGATTGGAAGATCAAAATCAGTATCGACAAGGATAAAAATACGCTTACGATCTCCGACAACGGCGTCGGCATGTCGCGCGACCTGGCGATCGAGCAGCTCGGCACCATCGCCAAGTCCGGCACGCGGGCCTTCCTGGAGAGCCTCAAATCGAAGGGAGCGTCGGATCGGCCGGAGCTGATCGGCCAGTTCGGCGTCGGTTTCTACTCGGCGTTCATGGTCGCCGACAAGGTGGCGGTGGTTTCGCGCTTGGCCGGCGATCCGCCGGACCAGGGCGTCTGCTGGGAGTCGGACGGCCAGGGCGATTTCACCGTCGAAACTGTGACGAAGGAGCGCCGCGGCACGGATGTGACCCTGCACCTCAAAACGGACGAAAAGGAATTTCTCGATCCGTATAATGTGCGACAAATCGTCAAGAAATTCTCCGACTTTATCGAGCATCCCGTCGTCATGGACGTGGAAAAGGAGGAGAAAAAGGGCGAAAAGACGGTCGTCGAGGAGACGCTCAACTCGCGCAAGGCCCTCTGGCTGCGCGGCAAATCGGAAGTGACGCCGGAGGAGTACACGGAATTCTACAAGCAGATCGCCGGCGACTACGCCGAGCCGGCCCGCGTCGTCCACTACACGGCGGAAGGCGCCAACGAGTTCCGCGTGCTGGCGTTCCTCCCGGCCCACCGGCCGATGGAGCTGCAATGGGGCGATTTCAAGGCGGGGCTGCGGCTCTACATTCAGCGCGTCCTGGTCATGGAGCGCTGCGAGGAATTGCTGCCGCCGTATCTGCGCTTCGTCCGCGGCGTCGTCGATTCGTCGGACCTGCCGCTCAACATCTCGCGCGAGCTGCTGCAGCACAACCCCCTTTTGGGGCAGATGAAGAAGAACATCACGCGCACCGTCCTCAACAATTTGGAGGACATGAAGGAACACGATTACGACAAATACCTCGGCTTCTGGAAGGAGCTGGGCGAGATCCTGAAGGAAGGCGTCGGCCGCGATCACGCCAACCGCGACAAGCTGGCCGATCTCCTGCTGTTCGAGTCGCTGAAGACGCCGGCCGGGCAGTTCACCACGCTGGCCAAGTACGTCGAGGCGATGCCGGCTGAGCAAAAAGAGATCGTTTACATCATCGGCGATTCGCGCGAGCAGGTGGAGCATTCGCCGCTCCTGGAGTCGTTCCGCGCCCGTGGCTGGGACGTGCTGCTCTTGACCGACCCAATCGACGAGTTCGTCATCCCCAGCCTGCCGGAGTACAAGGGCAAGAAGCTGCAGGCGGCCGACCGCGGCGAGGTGGAAGAGGAGAAAAAGGAGAAGAAAAAGACAAAGGACGATGAAAAGTACAAGAAACTGTTCGATTATCTGAAATCGAAGCTGCCGGAGGTGAGCGAGGTGCGGCTGTCGGGCCGGTTGAAGGAGAGCGCGTCGTGCCTGGTGGCCGGCGAGGGCGAGATGTCGGCCCATCTGGAGCGGCTGATGCAGCGCATGGGCCGGGTGGAAGAGACGGCGGCCGGCCGACGCATCCTGGAGCTGAACGGCGAGCATCCGGCCGTCGTTGCGCTGCGGGAGCTGTACGAGAAGAACGCGGACGACCCACGGATCGAGAGCCACGGCCGGCTGCTGTACGAACAGGCGGTGATCGCGGAGGGGTCGAAGATCAAGGACCCTGCGGCGTTCGCCCGGCGGATCAATGAGCTGCTGGTAAGGGATGCGCGGGCGTGAACGAAGCCGCGATTGTACGAGCAGCGCGGCGGGGTTAGGATGGCGACGGTGCGGCTCAAGCAGCAAGGGATCGACCATGAACCAAGAAAACAAGCAACCGGGCAAGCGTTGGACGGCCTCCGAGTTGCGAAAGCTGCCGCCCGAGGAGCGCAATGCGATCTTGGAAGCCGCGGCCGCTCTCGCGGAGGAAGAGTACCGGAATAACCCGGAATTGACCGCTTTCGAGGCCTTCGGCAAGGACGACCTGTATGGCGAAAGCGCCAACACCGAGACGCGGTGACATCTGGCTGGTCGATTTCGATCCGGCGGTAGGGGCGGAGATTCGCAAGATTCGCCCGGCCGTGGTCGTCAGCATGGACTCGGTCGGGCGCTTGCCCTTGCGCCTGGTCGTTCCCATCACCGACTGGAAGCCGCATTATGCCGCATTTCCGTGGTTCGTGGAGCTGGCCGCTTGTCCGACGAACGGCTTGATAAAGCACTCCGGCGCGGACGCCTTTCAAACCAAGTCGGTTTCAGAAGCCCGCTTCGTTCGCTTGATCGGTGCGGTTACTGCGACGGAACTGGACGAAATCGCATCCGCCGTTGCGTTGTGCGTGGGTGCGCCCTGATTCTGGCAGCGGCGCCTGCATTTGCGGCGATGCCTGCCGCCGCGTTGGGCATGCTGGCATTTCCGCCAAAACGGAGGAAACGGCGCAATGAATTGAAAATACGGGATTTGCGGGATATTCGGACAAATCGGACGAACGGCGCGGCGATTGCTTTCTTCCCCACGTCTCATCTTCACGGATGGCTCTTCGCTAGGACGCCGGTGTGCGGCGATCGGTGCGTCACGCATATCTAGGAGTGCGCGCCGTCAGTGCGAGAGCCGACAACCAGAGGGACGTCATGAAGATTCGAACCCTGGCGGCATTTCTGGCGATGACTGCTTCGTCGGTGGTCGCCACACTGTACATCACCGGCATGGGCCGCACGGCCCATGCGGACGCGCCCGCCAAGGCGGGGCCGATCTATGCACAGCTGTCGAGCATGACCACGCAGCTGCCCAAGGACGCCCCGCTCATGGTCCAGATGGAAAACAACGACGCCCTGAGCGGACTGACCCACGACCCGAAGGCGAAGCCCGGCGAGATCAAGATTGACACCGAAGGCGTCTACTTCGTCGTGGCCGCCATCCAGGTCGGCAAGGAGAAGGGCGACACGGAAGATTACGTGGACGTCTGGATCAAGCAGAACGGCAAGGACGTGGACAATTCCGGCTGCCGTCAGGCCGTACCCGATCCGAAATTCACGACGGTCCTGGTCAGCCAGGGCATCGCGGAGTGCAAGGCCGGCGACGTGCTGAGCGTGGCCATCTCGGCCAGCGCGCCGGACAAGGGTCTCGGCATCGTCGCCACGTCGCCCAAGGGCGAGGCCACGATTCCGAGCATTATTTTGTCCGTTTACAAGATCAACTAAGGCGAGGGAACATTCATCGGAGGCTCGGCCCCGCTCGGTTTCCCGTCCTTTGCGAGCGCGGGCCGGCCTCCACGCATCGGCGTTCTTTCAGCGGGTCGTCTCCTCGTGAAACGGCTCGGGGTTTGCTTCGGCAGGCCCCGGGTCGTTTTTATTCCTCCACCTTCAGCGATCCGATGATCGCCCGCAGCACCGCCTCCGTCGCCGGCAGTTCCAGGTCGTTCGCCTGCCAATACAGCAGCAGCGTGCCGGCGCCGCAGTAGAGGCTGCGCGTCCACGCCGTGTTCGGCAGGTCGAAGCTGAAGAATGCGATGTCGTGGCCGACCGCCATTTCGCCGGCCACTATGTCCACCGCCGCGTCGGCGTCCAGACCCGGATACTCCGATT
>Ga0307476_10002524_pt1 | contig 10950 bp, 12 predicted proteins | sample atmos_gasesECM2C_2_FD_203314 | JGI IMG/M metagenome (GOLD analysis project Ga0307476, IMG submission 203314) | Hardwood forest soil microbial communities from Morgan-Monroe State Forest, Indiana, United States - atmos_gasesECM2C_05 | ecosystem: Environmental > Terrestrial > Soil > Temperate... | reverse complement strand
CGCAGATGCTCAGGCACGGCGCAGGTGAACTCGCGGATCCTCGCCGGCGCGCCGTGTGTGTGCTTGTACACCGCCTCGTACGCCGCCTGGCTGGCGTAGCGAAAATCCGCGGAAATATCCACGCAATGCACGCGCGTGCCCGCGGCGGCGGCGGTTGCCAGCAGCCGATCGACGATGGCGGCGGATACGCCGTGCGGCGCCGCGGAAAACAAGGCCGACACCGGTTCGCGGCGAATCACGGCATTGATTTCATCGGGCGCCGCAAACTTAAGATCCGGATAGGCGCTGCGCAAATGTGCGAATGCATCGGCGACGGCAGCGCCGGGCTGGCTGTCGGACAGAATCGCCGCGACCTCAAGCTGCGGATGAGCCGCGATCAGCCGCAGCAGCTCGCCGGCCACATAGCCGGTGCCGCCGAGCACAATCGCGGGCGTCCGCGCGCTCATTCGCCGACTACTTTGGATTCGCGCACATTGCGCAAGCCCAGCGAGGCGATGATGTGATCGCCCAGATCCGCAGGATGGCTGATCGCATTGAACGCCTCGACATTCATTTGCTCGCGGATGATTTCGATGCCCACTTGATTGTCGGTGGCGGGGCCGGTCACCGCGCACGGTTCGATGCCGAAGCGCTCGCGCAGCAATTTGACGCCGCCCCACGCCGCGACCGGATCGTTCGCCGACAGCACCACGGAGGTCAGCGCGGCTTTGATATCCGGTTCGCGCAGGATGGATTCCACGCCATAGGTTCCGAGCAGGCCGTCGCCCAGTTCGAACACGATCGCATCCGGCTGGCCCGCGGCCATTTCCGTGAGCATGGTGCGGGTCAGCGCCGGTCCGCATTTCGCGGTGGTGGTGACTATCCCCAAGTCGGTGAACAGCATGGTACGTCGGGCGCCCGAGTCCTCGAAGGCCATGATGTCGCGGCGCAGGGAAACACCGGTGGCCTTGAAGGCGTCCACGATCAAGCCGCGGTGGCGCATGCGCGCAATGATGGCCGCCGCGGCCGCCGTCTTGCCGGCCTCCATGCAGGTGCCGGCGAGGGCTACGACCGGCACGCCGCGCGCTTCGAGCGGTGCGTCGTAGTCCAAGGCCTTGTACCCGACTTTGGCGGGGACGCCGATGCGCTCGCCGAGGTAAGGAAACGTCAGCACCGTGCCCAACACCTTGCAATCGAAGGGCTTGCCTTTATCCTGCGTCGCCGAATCGCATATTCCCAGCACGCCGCCGATGTTGAGCATCTGAATGACATCGCCGGGTTTGAGCGTTGCGGGGATGTGGCCCGAATAGCCGAACAGCGCTTTGCGGTGGCCCAGGGCGCCGACCACGATGTCGCCGCGAACCACTTTCGCCATGCGTCCGCTGATGAGTTCCAAGGTGTTGTAGTTGGCCTTGTTGTTCAGGATTTCCACCACCAGCACCAGACCCTCCTCGCAGGGAATCTCCGGCGCGACTCGCAGCTCGTGCGACAAACCGCATGCCTGCGTCACCGAGGCGATCTTGTCGACGACCATCGTGCGCATGCTGTTCATGATTGGTTCGCTCCTGTGCCGGCACGTTTGTAAAACACTCCCGTCAGCGCCAGCATTTTTGAGTAGCCCAAGGCGTCGGTCGGCGTCCATTCGCCCGCGGATTCGCCGTACACACCCTTGGAGGCGGCCATGAGGGAGTAGGGCGAACTTACGCCTTCGACGAACACGGATCCCGGCCGGAACAATACTTTTACCTCGCCGCTGACGCGGGTCTGCGAGGACTTGAGCAGTGCCTCGATATCCCGGCACACCGGATCCAAGTGTTGACCCTCGTGCACCAGGTCGCCGTAGGGCTGCGCGACGCTTTCCTTGATGCGCGACTGCTTGCCGGTCAGCACCAATTTTTCCAGTTCGCGATGCGCGTTGAGCAACACTTCAGCGGCGGGCGCTTCGAAGGCGACCCGGCCCTTGGTGCCGATGACGGTATCGCCCAAATGAATGCCGCGGCCGATGCCAAAGGGACCGGCGAGGGTTTCCAGCGTTTCGATGACGGCAACCGCGGACAGCCGCCTGCCATCGAGACTGTCCGGCACTCCCTGAGTAAAACCGATGGCATGACGTTCCGGCGCGCGCGGATGCGTGAACGCATCCTTGGACAGAACCCAGGCATCGTCGGGAATGCTGCCCTGGGAAGTGAGCGTCTCCTTGCCGCCGATGGTGACGCCCCAGAGACCGCGATTGACCGAATAGGCTGCTCCGTAGGGGGGCACCGGCAGCTTGTGCTCTTCGAGATACTTGAGCTGCTCGGGGCGCTTGAAAGCGCGATCGCGTACCGGCGCGATGATCTCAAGGTCGGGAGCCAACGTGCGCAGGGCGACTTCAAAGCGCACTTGGTCGTTGCCGGCGGCGGTGCAGCCGTGAGCGACCATTTTGGTGCCCAGCGACAGCGCCATTTGCGCGATGGTCTGCGCCTGCAGCACGCGCTCGGCGCCGACACACAGCGGATACACATTGCCGCGGCGGACATTGCCCATGATCAGGAATTTGAGCACCTGCTCAAAATACGCGCTCTTTGCGTCAATCAAGTGATGTTCGATGGCGCCCAGTTGCGCCGAGCGCTCCGCCAGCGATTTGGCCGCGGGCGCATCGATGCCGCCGGTGTCGACGGTCACGGTGATGACGGGGCGCTGATAAGTATCCTTGAGCCACGGCACGCAGAACGAGGTGTCGAGACCGCCCGAAAACGCCAAGAGAATAGGCTCGGCACCAGGGCCGAAAGTGGATGTCATGGGATCAGCGTCCGAAAAGAGCGAGCAGGCGATCGCCCAGCTTGCGCTGGGCGTCTACGCCTGAGGTGGCAATGAAAATCGTGTCGTCACCGGAAATCGTGCCGACCACTTCCGGCCATTGAGCGGTGTCAATGGCCACGGCGACGCTTTGAGCGGAACCGATGGTGGTTTTCAGCACAGTGAGATTGCTGCCCGCGGTCAGGCGTGCGTTCACGAACTGCTTGAGCGCCGAAAAATCGCTTTTAGGCATAGCGCCGTTCTCCGGCAGCACATAGCGGTCGCCCATCTTGGCGACGCCCAGCTCGCGCAGATCCCGGCTCACGCTGGATTGCGTCGCGACGTGGCCCAGCTTGCGCAGCAGGTCCACGAGCTCGTTCTGGCGCCCGACATTTTGCTCACGGATGATTTTCGCGAGCATCGTGCGGCGAGCTGGGGCATTGTTGTGTTCGGGCTCGGACCTGAGCATTTTCGACCTATGCATAAAATCGCATGCATCTTGCATAAAAATGCAGCGACTGTCAATAGCGCTTTGCTCGAATGCCACCCCACGGGCTTCGCGCTTCAGCGCTTGGCCGCCGCCGCCCACCCCGCCTGCCGCGCGGCGATCTCGCCGGCATGATCCAAGGGTTCGCCCTCGATTGAAGCCTCCACGGCGGCGCGGATGACCGGGGAGTCCTCCGACCCTGCGGTGCGAAAATTTCCGGGGTTCGCCGCGCCGCGCGGTGCTTGCGCCAGCGCCTTGATCTTCCAGTCAGTTCCTTCGCGGCATGCCAATCCTAAGCTTGCAGCGGATCCGGTCAATGAAAAAGTTCTGCAGTAGTCGCCTGATTTGTCGCGAAAGCTCAATCCCGCGACGGCTACGCTAACCTGCGAACGATCGTCGGACAGCTGGGTTGATAAGGCCTCGGCAAGCGCGGCGCTCGCCACGAGCCCTCCGCCTGCGCCAGGCTGAATCAAGCCGCCGGACCCATGCCATGCCAAAAATCCCAGCCCCAATCCGAGCAACAGACTGGCGGCGATTGCGGCCGGTTGCCAACGCAGGGCCGCCGAATTTTTCCGCCGCGCCGCCTCGCGAGCGGCCGACAAATCCACCACGGCGCTTTTCGGCGCGGCAGTCTGCCCGCGCGCCGCCTGGATCAGCCGCTCCGGTACCGGCTCGTTCAACACGCCGGAGAACGCGCCTTGCATCGTTTCGCGCAGTGCGCGATGACGCGCCACGCGTTTGCCAATTTCCGGATCCTCCTGCATGGCCGCCTCGACGCGCGCGCGGCTTGCCGCGTCGAGCTCGCCGTCGGCATAGGCCATCAGCATTTCGTCCGATATCGTCATGAAGCCTCTCCTTCCGGCAGCCGCAGCATTTCTTGAAGCGCCTCGCGTCCGCGTGCGAGCCGGCTCGTCAGTGTTCCGACCGGTACATCCAGCACCTCGGCCGCGTCCTTGTAGGACAAGCCCTCGACCAACACGAGACTGACGGCCACGCGCTGATCCTCGGGCAATCGAGTCAACGCCGACTCCGCCGACCAACGGTCTATTTCCCGTTCCATCGTCGCCTCTCCGACCTGTTCACCTGCTTCTTCCGGCATCAAGATTTTCGCCCGTCGTGCGCGCGCCCTCACCTCATCGATCCAGGCGTTGCGCACTATCTTGAATAACCAACTATCCAAGCGGGCATCGCTGCGCCATTGATCCAGCCGCAGCAGCGCCCGCTCAACGGCAATCTGTACGACATCGTCGGCATCATGCGGGTTGCGCACCAGATTGCGCGCAAAGCGCCTTAGGCGAGGCAGCAATGTGACGATCTGCTCGTGGATGTTTTCCGCACTGTCGTTCGTACTCATGAGGTAGACGTTCGAGAGTTGATGTTTAATCCACGCATGCTAACAGCCTTAAGGGGGCGGTCAGCCGCGTGCACAACTTCAAGGCTTTGAGTTTCATGCGTATATTCATCTTCATAGCGATGACGACAGCCATGGTCGGTTCCGCCCAAGCGCAGTTGCGCTTGCCGGTTGCGCCATTGCCCGCTTTGCCGATTCAGAAATTGACGCAAACAGTCGGTCAGGCAGGGGCTGATTCCCTTGAGCAGCTGAGCGATGTGCGTCATCTGCTGATCGCAAGTCTGATCCGGGCAAACCCGCGCACCATCGCCACGGACCCGCACGGCAACCCGATCGTCCGCGGCGAGATCTTGGCTTACTCCCCGTCGACGCCGGCGATCGAAGCCGCGCAAGCAAAAGGATTCACCCTTGCGCGCAAGCTGTCCAGCGCCGATCCGGACATTCAGTTGGTTGTCCTACAAGTGCCGTCGTCGACGAATCTCGTCAAAGCGCTGCGTGCATTGCGCGAGGCCGACCCGGACGGCACCTATGATTTCAATCACATCTACACCAGCGTCGGCGTGGTATCGCCCGAGGTGTCGAGTGACCCGCCCTCCCCGCAAAGCGCCGCTGCGAATCGCTCTGATCAGTCGTTACCGCGCGTCGGCTTGATCGATTCCGGTGTTGACGGTTCACATCCCGTGTTTCGCGACGCGCTGGTCCACACCTGGGGTTGTGGGGGCCGCGAACTTGCGAGCGCCCACGGCACGGCGGTTGCCTCACTGCTGGTCGGCCAGTCGACACGCTTTCATGGAGTGTTGAACAGGGCCGAGCTGTACGCGGCGGATGTCTATTGCAACGCCCCGACCGGCGGCTCGGTGGATGCCTTGGCCGCTGCATTTGTGTGGCTGGCGGAGCAGCGCGTCGCCGTGATCAATGTGAGCCTCGTGGGTCCGGATAATGCCGCGCTGGCCCACATTGTGGGCGCGCTGACGTCCCGAGGATATTTATTGGTTGCCGCCGTCGGCAATGACGGACCGGCGGCGCCTCCCTTGTATCCGGCCTCCTATCCGCACGTCGTCGGCGTGACCGCCGTGGACGCCCATCGACGCGTGCTCATCGAAGCGGCGCGCGGCAGCCAAGTGATGTTTGCGGCGCAAGGTGCCGATATGTCGGCGGCCGATATCGGCGGAAAGTATTCCGCGATACGGGGCACCTCGTTTGCCGCGCCCATCGTGGCCGCGCTGCTGGCGCAATCCGTAACGGCACCCGATTTGGGCGGCAGCAATGCGGCGATCGAAGCGCTTGCTCAAAGCGCCATCGACCTGGGACCTAAGGGCCGCGATTTGACATATGGCTTCGGGCTCGTGGGCGCCGATTACCGCCCCGATTTAAGCCAGCCGGGCCGCTGAAACCGGCCTCGAAAAAACTTGGCACCCCGAGGGAAGAAACAAGCAGGCGGGTTCGTATTCATAGGTGAAGGCCGCGCGATGGGCTGCGGTCAAAGGAGATCGACGATGAATACCAAACACATCTTTGCTGCAATCAGCGTCGCAACCGCGTTGGCAGTCATCACGCCCGCGTACGCCGGCGGCTTGGGCGGCGGCCTTGGCGGCGGCTTCGGGGGCGGTCTTTCCGGGATGTCCGGCATGAACCGTGGTGGTCTGTCGGGTCAAGGCGCCTTTCAAGGTCAGGGTGCCGTCGGCGGGTCGCTTGATAAGCCGAAGCTGCATCCCGCAACGAATGCTGTGAAACAGGGATCGGTCACGGGCGATGCGGCTGCTCAGGCGGCCGGCGGTGTTTCTAAGACCGGCGCCGCCGGTGCCGGCAACTTGGCGGGTTCGACGGAATCGACGGCTGCGGTTTCAAAGTCCGCGACGTCGACCGCCGCCTCGAGCGCGACCAATACTGCGAACAGCAGCGCGGCCAATACCGCGACGCAGGCGCAGGCTGCCAAGCCGAGCGTGAGTTCGAGCGCGGCGCCGGCTGCCTCTACGACGGTGCAAAAGCCGGCTTCCTCGGCGAGCCTTACCGGTGCCGGTGGCGTGAATGCCATGACCAACAAGGGCTCGGTCGCGGCGAACGGCATGGGGTCGGTTGATGCCGGGCATTCGAGCAGCGGAACCTCGCTCGATGTTGCAGGTACCGCTTCCGCCACAGCGTCGCGCAATCCGCAATAGTCTTTAGGATCTGCGCGACTCGCAGCGCCCTCGCACTCGCGAGGGCGTTTGCGTCACGCCACCATCCGCTGCAGCGCATTGGCAAGGTTGATGAAGGGTGGCCAGGATACGACCGTTGCTTGCGCGACCTGATCCAGAACGATCAGCACGAGCGCGACAAGGTACGCAGGATGGATTCTACGGCGGGTCAGCAAGTCGTAGGTAAAGCACGGCAGGAAAAATGCATCCACCAGCAGCGTCGAAACAATCGAGACCTTGGCCATATCGCTCCTGCCAATGAGGTGGATGACGGCGCGAAACATCGGCGCCCCCAGCAGGACGATGGTTGCCGACAGCATGAAGCGTTTGTGCCAGTCGGATCGTTTTCGAAAGTAGAGCGCCGCGCCGACCAACGTTGCGAACACGATGATGTCGAATAGGCTCAGCGCCAGGGCCAGCGGCGGCGGCGGAAACCCATTCACTCGGCGCAGTTGCTCGATCACTGCAGCCGTCACGAGGATGACCATCGCCCCGGCAATGCCGGCGCCGATCCAGCCGAGCCGTTGATGCAACCGTCGCGAACCGCGCGCGATCAACAGCGTCTGAACGAGAAAAAGACTCACCCACGCACTGAACACGATCCCATGGACGTGTAGTAACACGGACATGGGACGATTCTGGGTGAAGGATCCGCGCAGATAGAAGGTCGGCGCGAATCCGGTGAAGACGGTGACGATCACGGCGGAGGCCATGACGACAAAGAAAAATCGCAGCCTCAACGGGAATCTTGCCGGTGCGATGGCGCTCATGTGCCGACCTTGATCTCGACTCGCAGGGACGGGAGATCCCCTGGCTTGCCGTTATTTGCCACGGACTCGATGGCATGCATGGGTTCGGGCTTCATCCAGTGAACGGACCAGTGTCCCGCATGAATCGGCTCCTCGCTGCTCGGTGAATCTCTGACAATGCCGCCAGGTTGGTGGTAACGAATGTGCGGCGACTTACCGCCCGTATCCCAATCGAGAAAAAAACTGGGCCAACGATGATGATGCATCGGTTCGGTCTGGCCGTTCGGCGGAACGGTGACTTCCAGCACACGCACGAGGGCGTTTTCGAAAATCACCTTATGGCTGTCCGGCGCTGCTTGAACTGCGTCGTAGCCGTCTGGAAACCCCGGAACTTCGCTGGCCCGGGCGTGAAGCTGCCACGCACAAAGCGCCGCAAATCCCAAGGCCGCGAAACCGATATACCCCTTGGTGCGTTTGCGCATGACCTCCCCCTATTTTAAATGCCGAATAGTCCGTAGCCGCCTCTCCAGCGACGCTGCCCGGGCGGTGAACCCGGGGGAGAACTTTCTCGAGCCTGCGTAAGGTCTCCGCGTTGCCAAGCTGACGGTTGGGACTCGAGCCTGCCGGAATCGAACTGGGCGAACGCCGCACCGGATGTCAGCGCGAGGAGAGTGCAAGCGGCAAATCGGATGGTCGCTCGCGCTATGGTGTTGTAATTCTTGTCCATTTCCTGACGCCCTTTCAGCGGCCGGCCGCCCCGCCATTGCAGGGGGTGCTATCCCGCGCTCAGCTTAGACGTCTTCAGAAACACGCGCACTCTTTCCAGTTCCGCATCGAGAGCGGCGCGGAACCGTAAGTCGCGCGGCGCCTTGCCGTTGGTGTAGCCGAACTCCGCGCTCAATCGTCCATCGACCAGGGTTAAATTGCCCCAGCCGATGACCCGCTCGTGCCAGAGCAGTGGCAACGCGTAGTAACCGAGCTTGCGTTTCGACGCGGGTGTGTAGGCCTCGAACCGATATACCCAGTTCCAGAAGATCTCGAACCGGCGCCGGTCCCAAACCACGGGGTCAAAGGGCGTCAGCAGACGCACTTCATCGTCGAGCCGCCAGCGCACCGACTGCGGTCTTTCCTCGGCAGGCCAATACCAGTCGACGCCCTCGACGTGTGCGTGCGGAAGGCGTTGCTTGGCGCGGGCCAGGGCCGCTCGGCGTTCCTTGGCCCATTGCGGTGCCCCGTACTGCAAGCGATTCACCAAAAATCCCAGGCTGCCCCCCGGCAGCGGCGCGTACTTGCGGACGATCACATCCACCAGCGCGTCCATTTTGAGTGCAGCCAGCGCCTTGGCCTGGTCCGGCGCAATGGGCAATTCCACCGCCGCTTCGCGCGCCACATAGACGCGGGTGCCGCCGTCGCGGCGCGCCACCCGCAGCAGTCCGCGGTAGTGCAGGTGGTCCAGCAGTTGCGTGCTGGCATTCGAGGAACCGCCGAACCAGTTGGTGACGCGGCCGTGCGCGAAGTGCGCGTCCACCTCCCGGGGATGCACCGCGCCGCGCTCGCGTACGAAATCGAGAATTTCCGCCGTTTGCCGGAGACGCTTCGGCGAAGACCTGATCCGCACCCCGCGTGGGTGCATCAAAGCGTGGTGGTTGCGGGGTAAAAAGCCGTAGTTGACGAAGAAATCTTCCTCGATCGCCAGCCTGGGATACAGCCGCTCGAGATCGCCCGCACGATAGCCGTTGACCCGATGACGCAGCGTCAGATCCTGGGCGCGGGCGGGCGCACGAATCGGATCCGCTTGGACGAATCCTAGTTTTTCGATCGCGCGTTTTAGGGTGGTCGGCTTGAACAGCGAGCGCGCAATCGCATAGCGGCGCAGGTGACTTAAGGAAATGGGCATGCGGGGAATATACCGAATCCGTCGCGCCCTTAGATCCGCTCCGCTTTGCGAGTGCCGCGACGCGGCTGCGGTTTTCCGGGTACATTAAGTCAATGCTGGAAACCATCGAAGTCGAAACGGCGCCGCAACCGAACGCCGCTATCATCTGGCTGCACGGTTTGGGCGCCGACGGCCACGATTTTGAGCCCATCGTCCCGGAACTGGTGCCGCAACGGTCGCGCGCCTGGCGCTTCGTTTTTCCGAACGCCCCGGTGCGGCCGGTGACCATCAATGGCGGAATGCGCATGCGAGCCTGGTATGACATCGTCGGATTGGACCGCAAAGCCGCAGAAGACGCCGCTGGGTTCAGCGACGCCGATCAAAAGGTTCGCGAACTGATTACCCGGGAAGTCGCCCGCGGCATTCCGGCGGCCCGCATCGTGCTCGCGGGATTTTCTCAAGGAGGCGCCGTCTCGCTGTACACCGCGCCGCGCATGAGGGAAAAGCTGGCCGGCGTGATGGCGCTGTCTTGCTACTTGCCGCGGGAAAGCACCTTTCAGGCAGAACGGGCGCCGGCCAACGATGCCACGCCGATTTTCATGGCGCATGGACAATTCGACGGCGTGGTGCCATTGATGTTGGGCACGAAATCGCGGGATTATCTTAAGGCGCAGGGGTATAAGGTCGAATGGCACGACTACCCCATGGCGCACGCTGTTTGCGCGGAGGAAGTCGCCGATATTCGTCAATTCCTAGTGCGCGTTCTGCCCGAGGAGCCTGTCTGAGTATTCCCAGATGACCAACCTCTCGCCTTTCGTTAAACGACTCAAACTTGCCGCCACGAAGGCCGCTGCGCGCGCTGCCGCCGCGAAGACCCAGGTGCGCGCCGCGAAGGCGCAACTTAAGCAGGCGCGTAAATTATTCAAAACGGAAAAGAAAGCATCGAAACAGGCGTGGCGAAAAGTCGATGCGGCGGCCGTGTCCGCGACCCGGCGCGCACCAAGGCCGGCCGCAACGCTCAAGCTCAAGCCGGCCGTTCGCAAACCCGACGCGAAGCCGGTCTCACCGGCGCGCAAGCGCCCGAAAGCCGCGCCTAAGGCGCCCAAAACCACCGCTAAAGCTTCGCCGAAGAAGCTCAAGCAGCGCCGCGCACCAAGGCCGCGGCGCGCACCAAAGCCGCGCGGCTCCACGGCTCCCAACATGCGCTCGGCGGCGGAGGTGGCGAAGTCGGTGATCGAGCGGCTGCATTCACCGCCGCCGGTATTGCCGCCCGAGCCGATCATTCCGACGCAGCCATCCTTAAGTTCCGGCGATCCGACCGCGGGCGCGCCCGAGAAATCGTAGGAGCCTGGCCGAGTGTTCCCCGTGGCCTAGTGCGGCGCGGGGGGCAGAAGTCCCGGGAATAGCAGCCCGATCAAGACGCTCAAGAAAAGCAGCGCGAGCAGCCAGAGCACCTGCCCCAGCACCCAGACCCCGAATGCTTTTCGCGTCGCCAGTCCCAGAGTTTCGCTGAATCCCATGACTTGCAGAACGATGGCCCAAAACCACAGAAA
>Ga0307476_10002523_pt1 | contig 10952 bp, 7 predicted proteins | sample atmos_gasesECM2C_2_FD_203314 | JGI IMG/M metagenome (GOLD analysis project Ga0307476, IMG submission 203314) | Hardwood forest soil microbial communities from Morgan-Monroe State Forest, Indiana, United States - atmos_gasesECM2C_05 | ecosystem: Environmental > Terrestrial > Soil > Temperate... | reverse complement strand
CGAAGATCACCGAGGGTCGGAAGATCGTCACCGCGGGGTGCGAGGCCTCCACGAGTGTCGCGGCGCGCAGATGTGCCTCGGCGGCGCCCTTGGAGCGCAGGTAGCGGCTCGGCCCGTGCTCGTCGGCACCCAGCGCGCTCATGTGCAGCAGGTGGCGCACGCCGGCGGCGCGTGCGGCCGCCAGCACTTTCGCAGCAAGCGCGGTGTGCACCGCCTCGAAGCTCGCAGCGCCGCGCGGATTGAGGATGCCGATCAGATTGATGACTACGTCGCAGCCGGAGAACAGCTGGCTCAGCACCCATGGATCGTGGATATTGGCGACGCGCAGCTCGGCAGTGTCGAGGACTCGCAGGCGGTCGACGCGGCGGATACTGCGCGTGGGCACCCGCACCCAATGGCCGGCGTGCACGAGTCGTATCACCAGCTCGGTGCCGACGAAACCGCTGCCTCCCAGCACACAGACGATCACTGCAGCGCCTTCCTCAATCCAGGTCTCGTCCCGTCATGCCGCATGAACCGGGCGCATGGATGTGCCCGCCGCCGCATGCGGCGGCGGCGAGCTAACACCGCGCTTTTCGCTCGCCGCGCGAGGGCGCGACAGGGGCGCGGCGATCCCGAGCTTCATACTAGCGCAGCGGGATCAGCAGAATCGTATTGCCCCGGCGCACCTCGAGCACCAGCACGGCGGCGCCTTTGGCGCGCTCGCGCAGCTCGCGGAGATTCCCGACGCGTCCGCGGTTGGCGCCGACGATGACGTCCTCGCCGCGCAGGCCTGCCTGTGCGGCGGCGCTGCCGGGCGCGACGCTGCGAACCAGCGCGCCACCGGCATCGGGCGCATCCGTGAGCGCCGCACCGTCGAAGCTCTTGTGGATGGTCGCCGGACCGCCGCTGAGCTCGATGGTCGTGTCGGCGATCACGGCGGTCACGCGCACCGGCTTGCCATCGCGTACCAGGCCGATGTCGATCTTGTCACCGACCCGCAGGAGCCCGATGGTATTGCGCAGCTCGCTGTTCGATTTGACCGGCTGCCCGTTGACCGAGGTGATCACATCCCCGGTGCGGATGCCTGCCTTGTCGGCCGGCGAGCCTTCTACTACCTGCGACACCAGCGCGCCCACCGCGTTGGCGAGCCCGAGCGAATGCGCAATGTCCGGGGTGACGGTGTACATGCTGACGCCGAGCTGGCCGCGCTTGACGGAGCCGTATCTGATCAGCTGCTCCATCACGCTGTGCGCCATGTTCACGGGAATGGCGAAGCCGATGCCGATGTTGCCGCCGCTGCGGGAGAGAATCGCCGTGTTGATGCCGATCAGCTCGCCGCGCAGGTTGACGAGCGCGCCACCCGAGTTGCCCGGATTGATCGACGCGTCGGTCTGGATGAAATCCTCGTAGCCGTCGGGATTGATACCCGAGCGCGACAGGCCGCTGACGATTCCCGAGGTGACGGTGTGCTGCAGGCCGAAGGGATTGCCGATCGCGACCACGAAATCGCCGACCTCGGCCTTTGCCGAGTCACCGAGCACGATCTGCGACAGCCCTTCGGGCTTGACCTTGAGGACCGCGACGTCCGAAGGCGTATCGCTGCCGACGATCTCCGCTTTCAAATCGCGGCCGTCCTGCAGCGTCACGGTGATCTCGTTGGCGTTCTCCACCACGTGAGCGTTGGTGACGATATAGCCGCTCTTCGCGTCGAAAATGACGCCGGAGCCGGCGCTCTGGAAGGGGCGCTCGCGCGGGCCGGTGTCAGGAGGCACGTCGAAGAAGCGCCGGAAGAACGGATCATCGAGGAGGGGATTCTGCGGGCCGCGCTCGCGAATGGTGCCGCGCGTCGCGATGTTCACGACTGCCGGCGATACCTTCTTGATCATCGGCGCGAGCGAAGGCAGCGGTGTATCGCCGACCGCCGGGGGCATGGCTGCGGGCACCGATACGGTGGTCAGTGCCGCGACGAGCAGGCCGGCAAAGAGCGCGCGTCTCATGATTCGCCCGGAATTCTAGCCCCAAAGCGTCCGGACAGGAGATGAGGAGACGACGAAAAACAGAGCCGGTAACACGCGCTGCGTGTTACCGCTCTGCTTCGTCAGAAGAAACGGCTCAGGCAGCCTGGACGGCGATGCGCCGCGGCTGCTCCTGCGGGCGCTTCGGGATGGCAACTTCCAGCACCCCGTTCAGGTGAGTCGCCTTGATGGCTTCCGCCTCGGCGGTCTCGGGAAGAGTGAAGCGGCGCAGGAACGAACCGCTGGCACGCTCGAGACGCTCGAACCCGTCCTTGGAGGACTTCTTCTCCGAGCGGCGCTCGCCCTTGATCGTCAGCACGCCCTTCTCGGCGGTGACTTCGATGTCCTTGCCTTCGACACCCGGCAGGTCGGCGGTCACCACGAAGCGTGCCTCTTCCTCGTGAACGTCGACGTGCGGGATCCAGCTGACGCTCGCAGTGTCAGCGAACTCGCCCAGGGCGCGATCGAAGTGCCGCTGGAAGCGGCCCACGAGCGTCCAGGGCTCGTAACGAACGATGGTCATAACAGCTCTCCTGTTGGAAATTTGGTTGGATAAGACAGTCGGAAACTGGTGCGCACTTCGCGCGTACCGGTGATGTGGGAGCGGCGGAAAAACTTTCAAGTACGAAGGCGCGAGGGCGCAGGCGGGTCACTACGAAGGCGGTCAGGTACGAAGGCGGGTACGGGCATCGTGGTGTGCGATTCGACTGCCGCGTTCGAGGTGGCCCGCCGGCGCGGCAGCCCCCGGGGGACCAGGCTGCGACGCGCTTACCGCCGCGCCTACGGTGAGTCTTCTGTGGGCGATCTGTGCAGAAACTGTGTCGGTGCTGGGCACAAGATGTTGGGGTTGAGCGGCGTCATTCCAAGCGAAGCAATTCTGCAAAAAATGTCACGGAAGTTACAGCCAAATATTCTATAAGTGCATGAAATTGCTGTCTAAAAATGCCATTACAAAATGTCGTCATGAATCTTGACGCCTCCCGGCACGGTCATTAGGCTTTTGACCCCGACACAAGATCTTGTGTTCGCGCGAAGCGGATACGGTCACGCGGTCGGGGGGGAGATTTCAGGGGCCCGATTGTCTCGAAGACAACGGGTACCCGGTCAGGCTGGCGGGGCACAAAGCAGCTCCATAACCGCTTCGGCCGGGTATTCCCTGCAATCCGTTGGGCAAGCGACCAGAACATTCGGAGCGCCGCGGATTACATGAACACTGTCGTGAAGATCGATCGCAGCGAAATCGATTCGGTTCCCTTCCAGGAAGCCTCGCTCGATATCTGGGACAAGAAATATCGCCTCACGGCGAAGGACGGCTCGCCCATCGACACGACGATGGACGAAACCTACAAGCGCGTCGCCAGTGCACTCGCCGACGTCGAGCGCGAGGACGTGCGCGAGCAATGGTACGAGCGCTTTCTGTGGGCGCTGCGGCGTGGCGCGATCCCTGCGGGCCGCGTGATCTCCAATGCGGGCGCGCTCGAGCACAAGCCGGCCACCTCGACGATCAACTGCACCGTGTCGGGCACGATCCACGACTCGATGGACGACATTCTGAGGAAAGTCCACGAGGCGGGACTCACGCTCAAGTGCGGTTGCGGAATCGGTTATGAGCACTCGACGCTGCGTCCACGTGGTGCGTATGTGTCGGGCGCCGGCGCGTACACCTCCGGCCCGCTGTCTTTCATGGATATCTTCGACAAGATGTGTTTCACCGTCTCCTCCGCCGGCGGCCGCCGCGGCGCGCAGATGGGCACATTCGACGTCGGTCATCCGGACGCAATGGAGTTCATCCGCGCGAAGCGCGAGAACGGCCGGCTGCGACAATTCAACCTCTCGTTGCTGATCACCGACGAGTTCATGCGGGCCGTACGTGAGGACCGTTCCTGGCAGCTCGCTTTCCCGCTGTCGTTGCGGGAGAACGAGGCAGAGAAGCCTGACCTGAAGGACGCGGACAAGATCGTCTGGCGCGAATGGCCGGTGCACGAGGGTTACGTCGTCAACGACGAAGGACTCGTGGCCTGCAAGGTCTACAAAACGGTGCCGGCACGACGCATGTGGGACGTGATCATGACGTCCACCTACGACTTCGCCGAGCCCGGCTTCATTCTCATCGATCGTGTCAACGAGATGAACAACAACTGGTGGTGCGAGGACATCCGCGCCACCAACCCGTGCGGAGAGCAGCCCCTGCCGCCTTACGGCTCCTGCCTGTTGGGTTCCTTGAACCTGACCCGCTTCGTTCGCCACCCGTTCACCGACTTCGCCGAGTTCGACTGGGCCGAGTACCGCGACGTGGTGAAGGTGTTCACGCGCATGCTCGACAATGTGGTCGAGATCAACGGGCTGCCGCTCAAGCAGCAGCGTGAGGAAATCCTGCGCAAGCGCCGCCATGGCATGGGCTTCCTCGGCCTCGGCAGCACGCTCACGCTGCTGCGCATGAAGTACGGCTCAGCCGAGGCGGTGCAGTTCACCGAAGACGTGACGCGCGAGATGGCGGTCGCCGGGTGGCAGGCGGCGCTCGAGCTGGCGCGCGAGAAGGGGCCGGCGCCGATCATGAACGAGGAGTTCACGGTCACGAAGGAGATGCTGCGCAAGCGCCCGGAGATGGCGCGCGACGGCTGGAAGCCGGGAGCGAAGATCGCCGGACGGCTGCTGCATGCGAAGTACAGCCGCTATATGCAGCGAGTCGCGCAGTCCGCGCCACAGCTGGTACACGAGCTCGCGGAAACCGGCGCGCGCTTCACGCACCACACCTCGATCGCGCCTACCGGCACGATCTCGCTGTCGCTCGCCAACAATGCCTCCAACGGTATCGAGCCATCGTTCGCCCACCACTATTTTCGTAACGTCATCCGGGAGGGCAAGAAGTCCAAAGAGAAGATCGACGTCTATTCCTTCGAGTTGCTGGCGTATCGCGAGCTGGTCAACCCGCAGGCCAAACCTGGAGCCACCAACGATGCTGAGAGACTGCCCGACTACTTCATCGCGTCCGAGAACATCACTCCCGAAGAGCATGTCGAGATGCAGGCTGCGGCCCAGAAGTGGGTCGATTCATCGATTTCTAAGACGGCGAACGTGCCTACGGATTTCCCCTACGAGAAGTTCAAGGACATCTATCTGTATGCGCACAAGCAGGGTTTGAAGGGTTGCACTACCTTCCGCTTCAACCCGGAGGCGTTCCAGGGAGTGCTGGTCAAGGAGCAGGATCTCAAGAGCACGATCTACAAGTTCACGCTCGATGACGGCTCGGTAGTCGAGGTGCGTGGCGACGAGGAGATCGACTACGACGGCGAGGTCCACACAGCCGCCAACCTCTTCGATGCGATCAAGGACGGGTACTACGGGCGCTACTGACCGCTTGAAAAGCGCGTTGGGCGAATCCACGAACTGCAGGCGCGAATTCAGGAACTGACATGGCCATCAAGATCGATCGGAAGATTGTCAAATACCAGGTACAGAAGCCGGAGGATAAGCCGGCGGAGAAAGCCCCCGAGCCGAAGGCCGCCGAGCGCAAGGTCGCGGAGCCGCGCACGGCAGAGCTGCGCGCGGTCGAGCTGAGAAGCGCCGGAGGTGCGGTCGAATCGGAGATGGTGCGCGACAAGAACGGCCGCACCGCCAAAGTCATCCGCATGCACGAGAAGCTCGAGCGGCCGGAAGTGCTGATCGGCTCGACCTACAAGATCAAGACTCCGATCTCCGACCACGCGATGTACGTCACCATCAACGACATCGTGCTCAACGAGGGAACCGAGTACGAGCAGCGCCGCCCCTTCGAGGTATTCATCAACTCGAAGAATCTCGACCACTTCCAGTGGATCGTCGCGCTCACGCGCATCATCTCGGCGGTCTTCCGCAAGGGAGGCGACGTCACTTTCCTGGTGGACGAGCTGAAGGCGGTGTTCGATCCGCGCGGCGGTTATTGGCAGCCGGGCGGGAAATTCATGCCCTCGATCATCGCCGAGCTCGGCTACGTGATCGAGAAACATCTGCAGACCATCGGCCTGATGCGCAAGCGCGAGCTCGACGCGCATCAGCAGAAGCTGGTCGACGAGAAGCGCGCCGAGTTCGAGGCGCGCGCCCGCCAGGCAGACGCCTTTGCCAAGGGCCATTTTCCCGAAGGCGCGCAGCTCTGCGGCCGGTGCCACACCGCCGCGGTGGTCATGATGGACGGGTGCATGACCTGCCTGAGCTGTGGCGAGTCCAAGTGCGGTTAGCGACAACCAACCATCAACTGACAGAAGCGATGCACCTGACGGGGCGGCATACCAGCTGCCCCGTTTTCTTTGTGGATGCGGGTTGCGGGGTCGGCTAGCTGCAGATCGCGCGGCGGCAGGGGCGGTGCGCCCGCCTCGGCGTTGCCGAGAGGATCGCTGCCAGCGTTCAGCAGCACGCCGTGGAAGAGGTCCGGATACCCGAGCGCAAGCCGCATCGCGATGCGGGAGCCGCCGGAGAAGCCGCCGACGAATACGCGGTCAGGATCGGCATGAAAGCGCTCCATGAGGTTGTAGGCGGCCAGCAGCCCCCGCCCTTCGGGTACCGGCGCTGTCTCTCCCGGCGGCACGAAAACCAGCAGGCCATAGCCTGCCGGCGGCGGCCGTGGGGGTCCGTAGAGCGTGAATCGTTCGCCGGCCAGGGTCGAGCGACTGCTCGATGAGGTGCTGCGAGGACTGGTGCAGCATCTGCGCGACCTGCGCCGCCGCGAGCGGGCTCATGAGCCGGCGCACGAGCTCCGTATTCGCCGAGAGGGGCGTGTAGTCCTGCAGCACCACCTCCCGCTGCAATCCGATGGCCCCCGGTGGGGCCTCGTCGGCCGCCGAGGCAGCCAGGGCGAGGATGCCGAGTGTCAGGAGGCATCCGCCGGCTGGAACGATGAAGCGCCTCATGCCGCAGAGTGTGCCACCGCTGGTGCAGGGGCAAAAAAAACCCCGCTGGAGGCGGGGTGTCGGTCGCTTGCTTGTGTGTGGAGGAGTGTCGTTCTCGTTGTTATCCGGTCGATGCGCACAGTATCCGATGAGCCCTCAGGCTACATTCCGGATCCGTGCTTTCTTATTTCGGTTATCCCGTGGCGTTTCCTTTGCGGCTTTTGCCGTTGGTGAGAATAGATGAGCAACACTCGTGCCAGGAGGAGCCGGAGCCCGCTCCCGGCCTCATTCCCTGCCAAGTAGCTCACCTAACTGTGACGCATTGCACGCTGTCGGGCTCACGCGGTCGTCCGGGCGCCGCCCGGCCGCGCGGCCAGGTCACCCTCTGGAGGGGGGGTGTCGGAGCATCAAACGGGTCGGTGTCAAGATACCCGACGCAATCACGGGGATGCATTGTAAGGTCGGCCGATCGCAGCATGACGCAAGCCATTGAAGTCACATTGGAAACCATGCCTTTCCGGAGCTGTAAATGAACTCGACAGGGAACAGGACGTCCCGATGACTTCGACCGCCAGGCCCTTCGCGACCCTGGTGCGGATGCTGACCCTCGGCGTGCTGCTGGTGTGTGCGCACGCACGGGCGGCGGAGGATCCCATGCCGCGCCCGCCGCAACTCGAGCGCGACGTGCAGTTCTGGATCCACGTTTACACGCAGGTCGATACCAATAGCGGATTCCTCCACGATCAGTACAACCTCGCGGTGGTCTACGACACGCTGCACTTCGCGCCGAACGCTTCGCCCGCCGAGCGCGAGCGGGTAGTGGAGGAGGCGCGCAAGCGCTATGCCGCGACGTTGCGCCGGATCGCCGAGGCCGGCGACACGCCTCTGTCAGCCGAGGATCAGCACGTCAAAGACCTGTGGGGAGAGGAGGCAACGCCGGCGAGGATGCGCGAAGCCGTCGATGACATCCGCTTTCAGCTCGGGCAGTCGGACCGTTTCAGGGCCGGGCTGATCCGCGCCGGAGCCTGGGAGGCGCACATCGGCGAGACTCTTGCGAATCTCGGACTTCCGGCCGAGCTGTCCGTGCTGCCGCACGTCGAATCCTCATTCAACCCGGCGGCTTACTCCAAAGTGGGCGCCGCGGGACTCTGGCAATTCATGCGCTCGACCGGTCGCCGTTACATGCGCATCGATGGGGCGGTAGATGACCGGCTGGACCCCTTCCGCTCGACCGAGGCTGCCGCGCAACTGCTCGCCTACAACTACCATGTGCTCGGCACGTGGCCGCTGGCGCTCACCGCCTACAATCACGGAACGGCTGGTGTGCTTCGCGCCAAGGAGACTCTCGGCACCGACGATATCGCCAAGGTCGTGCGCAGCTATACGAGCCGCACCTTCGGGTTCGCCTCTCGCAACTTCTACGTCTCCTTCCTCGCAGCCCTCGACATCGACCGCAACCCCGAGAAGTACTTCGGCGCGCTGCAGAGAAACGGCGAGGTGCGCTTTCACGAGTTGCAGCTCCCGGCCTACATTCCCGCGAGCTCGCTCGAGCGCGCCCTCAAGATCGACGGCGCAACGCTGCGGGCGCTGAACCCGGCCCTGCTGCCGTCGGTGTGGAACGGGGCGCAGCGGGTGCCGAAGGCCTATCGGCTGAGGCTGCCGCTCGAGGACGTGACCTGGACCCGCGATCTTCTCGCGGAGCGGCTCGCGCCAGGGGAGATGTTCACGGCTCAGCGCGGTCCGCAGCGCTACCGCGTGCAACCCGGCGACACGCTCGCCGCGCTGGCCGAGCGTTACGGCGTGCCGATCGAATCGCTCGCACGCCTGAACCGCATCCGCACCAGCGCGAGTTTGCGGCCCGGGAGGCTGATCAGCGTGCCGGAAGCGGCGCCCGTCACCCTCGCCGCGGCCACCGCTCCTTCGCAGGCGTGGCTGCCTCTTACCTCTGCGACGCAGACTTCCGCCGCGCCCGTGGCGGCGGCCGCCGCAGCATCCGTAGCACCTCCCTCACCGGGCGGCGCGGTGCCGGTGGCTGTCGCGGAACGTGAGAGCGCCGAAGACGCCGCCGCTGCCGCCGCCGCGCGTGCGGTGACGAAGCAGCGCGTGGCAGCCGCGACACCGCAACCGGTCTCGGCTGCGCAGGCCGAAGCGCTCGGTCCTGCGCTCGGCCCGGCCGCCGACAGTGAGCAGAGCGCCGACCCGACCGACTACAGCGTGTCCCACGATGACACGATTCGCGTCGCCGCCGAGGAGACACTCGGCCACTACGCCGACTGGCTCGGGGTGAGCGCCGCGCGGCTTCGTGAGCTCAACCGCCTCAAATTCCACACACCGGTACGCATCGGTGCACGGCTGCGCCTCGATTTCCGCAGTGCCACGCACGAGGATTTCGAGTCACGCCGTCACACCTACCACGAGCAGCTGCAGGCGGCGTATTTCGCCGCGCATCGCATCGTTGGGACCGAAGTGCACGTGGTTCGTCCGGGCGATTCCATGTGGACGCTCATTCAGCACGCCGGCTCCCTGCCGGTGTGGCTGCTGCAGCAATACAACCCCGACATGGATCTCGCCGACCTGCACCCCGGTGCTCAGATCGTCATGCCGCGAGTCGAGGAGGTGGCGAGCGGCGGCTGACGATACTCAGGCAGCGCCCTGTGATGAGCGCACATGCCAGCCACCGCACGCAATGCCTATAATCCCAGCAGGCCTCTCGGGGTCAACCGGAAAACGATGAGTTTCAGAAGCTTAGCTGCAATCTCGGTCGCCACGGCCCTGGCGTTCGGCGCCCGGGCCGACGGGCTGCCGCAGCCTGGCCTCTCGCAGGCCGAGCCGGCGACGCTGCGCCCGCAGACGACCGAGGCGTTGCCCGTCGTCGACCGCGTGGTGGTGCACAAAGGACAGCGCAGGCTGCTGCTCATGCACGGCGGCAACATCGTCCGCTCCTATCATGTGGCGCTCGGATTGAACCCGTCCGGGCAGAAAGAGCGTTCGGGGGACTTTCGAACTCCCGAAGGGAGCTACCGGCTCGAGCGACGCAATCCTCGCAGCGATTACTTCCTGTCGATCCAGATCTCTTATCCGAGCGCGGCGGATGTGAAGCGCGCACACGCCCGGCACTGGGACAGCGGCGGCTCGATCATGATCCACGGCCTTCCCAACTGGCCTAAGCACGAGCCCGAGTACTACCTGAACCACGACTGGACCGACGGCTGCATCGCTGTGTCGAATGCCGACATGGTGGAGATCTGGATGCTGACGCCGGACGACGTGCCGATCGACATCCTTCCCTAAGTGAGCTCCGACCTCCCAGAATTCGTCGACGCGCGCGTCGGTCCCCGCGGTAGTCTCGAAAATCTCTCGCAGGGTGAGATCGACAAGCTGCTCGACACCGGCCAAGGCGGTCTCTACCCGCTGTTCCGCCGCTGTGCCCTGGCGGTGCTCAATTCCGGCGCGCCGACCGACAACGCCAAGGAGATTTTCGACCACTATCGCGACTTCGAGATCCGCATCGTCCGCCATGCCTGGGGGGTGAAGCTCGAGGTGCAGAACGCCCCAGCCTCCGCTTTCGTCGATGGCCAGATGATTCGCGGCATCAAGGAGCACCTGTTCGCCGTGCTGCGCGATGTGGTCTTCATCTCCAACGAGATCATCGCGAGCGGTCGCTTCGACCTCGGGGACTCGGCCTCGATCACCAACGCAGTCTTCCATGTGCTGCGCAATGCGCGCCTGCTCGACTACAAGGCGCGGCCGAATCTGGTGGTGTGCTGGGGCGGCCACTCGATACCCGCCGACGAGTACCAGTACAGCAAGAACGTCGGTTACGAGCTCGGCCTGCGCGGGCTCGACGTATGCACCGGCTGCGGCCCCGGTGCGATGAAGGGCCCGATGAAGGGTGCCACGATCGGCCACGCCAAGCAGCGCATCGAGCACAGCCGCTACATCGGCATCACCGAGCCCGGGATCATCGCGGCCGAGCCGCCCAACCCGATCGTCAATCAGCTCGCGATCATGCCGGACATCGAGAAGCGCCTCGAAGCCTTCGTACGCATTGCCCATGCCATCGTGGTGTTTCCCGGCGGCGCGGGGACCGCCG
>Ga0307476_10002522_pt1 | contig 10953 bp, 19 predicted proteins | sample atmos_gasesECM2C_2_FD_203314 | JGI IMG/M metagenome (GOLD analysis project Ga0307476, IMG submission 203314) | Hardwood forest soil microbial communities from Morgan-Monroe State Forest, Indiana, United States - atmos_gasesECM2C_05 | ecosystem: Environmental > Terrestrial > Soil > Temperate... | reverse complement strand
ACAGCGCCAAGAACGCTGGACTTTCGGCCCCTTTCTGGCGTACAGTTGCCTCCATGTCAACGCCAACTTCACCCCAGAGCCTGCCGTGCGTGCCCGTGGACGTACTGCTGGAACGGTACGGCTGGACCCAGGTGGAACTGGGCAAACGCATGGAACGGTTCGGCTACACCGCAAGGGGCAGCGGCACCGTCAACAACTTGCTGCGAGGCCGGCGGTGGAGCGCCAAGGCGCGCTTGGCGATGGCCGGCGCGCTCGGCATCGACCCCGCCGACCTCCGGCTGATGACCCCCGCCATCAGCGCCAGTGAAGACGGCGAAGCGGCAGCGTAGCGGACCCCGGCTCACCTGGAGGCGGGGAAATGGAGGCGGGTGAACTCCCAGTGACCCTTGAAGACATCGACAAGCGCCACCCCGGATGGCACGGGTGGCGGTCCCAGCCCAGCGGGCTCCTGTGGGCGACCAGCCCGCACAGTCACGCCGGCGGCTCCGGTACCACCCTGGACGCCGACGACGCCGAGCACCTGGACGCCGCCATCACCGCCTTCGAGCGGGGGCACGGCCAAGCGGTGGCGCAGACCCTGGGGCTGGTCGCCGCATGAGCGCCACCATCGCCGAGATCCTGAAAAGCCACCCCGAGTGGAAGTACCTGCTCGACCCGCAGGGGAAGCCCGCACCGCGCCCCGAACCGGCGGCGGCGGAAGAGGCCCCCGAGCCGGGCGAGACGGACGAAGACATGCCCGAGCCAGAACCGGAGCCCGCTGGCCCCACACGGCTGCCCCGGCGCACCCCGCAAGTCATCCCCGAGGCCGTGCCGGAGGAGAAGGCGTGAACCTGCTCATCCTCGGCGCCCTGGCTATCGCCGCCGTGATCATCATCGCCATGGTGCTGTCCCGGCGCATGGGCCGCCAGGAACTGCGGGCGCACAGTCACCGCCGGTCGCGCAGCGCCGACCCGTGGCAGGACCCCTCCGGCTACGAGGTAGCCGCGCCCGATGACGACACGATCGTGCGCCAGTGGGCCACCGAGTCCCGGGAACCGGGGATCGCCACCGAGCCCCCGACGCTGGTACCCGAGCAGGACCACGACGAGTACGACGGCGAGTTCCACGCCGCGCCCACCCTGGCCGGCCAGCCGGTCCAGGTGGAGTGGTTCGGGCACGCCCACCGCGACGGCGGCGTCCTGCCCGATCATTTCGCCGCCGAAGCCGCCCTCGCTGGTGCCCTGACGTACGTGCTCCGGGGCGCCCAGCGGAACGAGCTGGGGCTGCGCGGCGAGATCGGCCACCTGAACGACGTGCTGCGCTGGGGCAGCGACCTGTGCGAGACCGGCTACCCCGAGTGGCAGACGGGCGAGTTCGCCAAGGTCGACGCTGCGCTCGCAGCAGGGAACCCCAGGGGGCGGCCGTGAGTGCCGTCACAGGGGGACTGCTCCTGGACCGCGCGGTGCCACGCTGGGCGCCGCTGATCGACCTGAACATTCTCGACATGGGCGACCCGGCCCGGTGCATTCTCGCTCAACTGTGCCCCGCCGCGAGCGTCCCCACCGGGTTTGAGCACCTCAGGTGGCCCGGGACCTGTCCGGGCTGCCCGACCACCAGCGCGAGCGCTGGTCCCACAAGAACGGCTTCCTCGCCGCGGGCAGCGGCTATCCCGTCCCCCATCTGACCCGCGACTGGGTCACCCAGGTCACGATCCGGCTGGAGGCCACAGCATGACGATCACCGAACGGCCGGCCGTCCACCGGGACCAGTGCGCCCGTGTCCCCGCCGATCCCGCCCGGCGCGAGGCGCTGCGCGACCTAGCCCGGGACTGGCAGGACCGGCTCACCTGGCGGCAGCAGTTGATGTTCTGGGCGTACCGGCAGGAACGGAAACTGTGGAAGCAGCAGGCGCTCATTCTGGGCGAGCTCGTCCACGGCTCCATGAGCGAACGGCTGGCCAAACGGTGCACCTGCGGCATCTGCCTGACCTGCTCATGGGATGCATACAGATGGGACCTGGCGCTGGCCGAGGGCCTGGAAGGTGAGCCCGGGGCCACGCCGTACACCCCTGACGACATCGGGGAAGGCCTGGGCTTCGACCAGGCGCGCGATGAGATCTGGATGCGCGTGGCCGGCCTCGAAGACCTCCTGCTGCGCGGAGTTGGGGCACGGTGACGATCACCGAAGTGCCGCTCACCGCCGGTCTCGCCGTTGACGAGGAGATCGTCTACGAGGTCGTCGTGCCCGGCGTCTACGACATTGACGAGGCGCTCTACCACTCCGACCCAGTTCCCGGTGGCTCCCTGTCCTCCTCTGGCGCACGGAAACTGCTGCCCCCCTCGTGCCCGGCCAAGTTCCGGTACGAGCAGTTGCATCCGTCGCCGCCCACCAAGTCCATGGAACTGGGCACCGCCGCCCACAAGATGGTGCTCGGCATCGGCGCCCCCATCGAGATGGTCGACGCCAAGGACTGGCGCACCAAGGCCGCCAAGGAAGCGGCCGACGCCGCGCGGGCACGAGGCGCGGTACCCCTGCTGCCAGGCGACTACTTCCGGGTACAGGAGATGGCGCTCGCCATCAAAACCCACCCGGTCGCAGGCGCCCTGCTAGACCCAGGCCGCGGCGGCCTCCCCGAGCGGTCCCTGTTCTGGGTGGACCCGGAGTTCGGCGTGTGGTGCCGGTCGCGCCTGGACTGGATGCCGCCACCCACCACCGGGCGCTTCGTCATTGTCGACTACAAGACCACCAGCAGCGCCGGGCCAGAGGCCCTCCCCAAGCATGTCGCGAACTTCGGCTACCACGTTCAGGCCGACTTCTACTGCCGCGGCATCCGGGCCCTGGGCATCCACGAGGACCCCGACTTCCTGTTCGTGTTCCAGGAGACCGAGGCCCCATACCTGATCACTACCGCCCAGTTGGACGAAGAGACCATGTGGGCCGCCCGCCAGGCCAACCAGGAAGCGCTGGAACGCTACCGCGACTGCCTGGAGTCCGGGATCTGGCCCGGCTACGACGAAGAGATTCAGCTCGTCTCGCTGCCACCGTGGTCGCGCAGGCGTTACGGAGAGGAAACATTGTGACCAGCACCGACGTCGCCGTGCGCAACGGGCACCCCGCAGGGCAGCCGCCCACCGCCTTGGCCATCAAGCCCGGGCAGGAGATGTTTGACGACAAGCAGCGGGCCGCTCTTGCCGCGCTCGGCATCCGCAACGCCTCTAACGCCGACTTGGCCGTCTTCATGCACTACTGCCAGAAGACGGGCCTCGACCCGTTCAGCAAGCAGATCTACCTGCTGAACCGGCGGGAGAACGTCGGCGGCCAGTGGGTCGACAAGCAGACCATCCAGGTGGGCATCGAGGGTTTCCGTGTCATCCGGGACCGGGCCGCCCGCCGCGACGGGGTCACCGTTGAGTACGAGGACACCGTCTGGTACGACGCCGACGGCAACGCCTACGAGATCTGGCTGCGCTCCGATGCCCCCGCTGGCTGCCGCATGGCCGTGCTCAAGGACGGCAAGCGGTTCCCCGGCGTCCTCACCTTCGCCGAGTACGTGCAACTCAAGGACGGCAGGCCCATCGGCAAGTGGGGCAACGCGCCGGCGCACCAGATTGAGAAGTGCGCCGAGGCGTTCGCGCTGCGCCGGGCCTTCCCCCATGACCTCGGCGGCATCTACATCCCCGAGGAGACCGACGACACCCTCGTCTCGCCCGCGGACATGCCGCGGCCGTCGCGCATTACCGCAGCCGAGGTGGTCAGCCGCGGCGAGCCGGCGGAAGGCGGTGCCGGCGAGGTGAACGGCGCCAGTCCACCGGCGGCGGCGGACGACGGCGCCGTCACCGGCCAAGTAGTGCACCAGCAGCCACGGGCACGCAAGCGCTCACAGCCGGCGGGGGAGAATTCCGGTGGCCAGGACACGCAGCCCGGTGAGCCGGCCCTGATCGTCAGCAGCCAGATTGGCGTGCTCAACTCCCACGCCAAGCGCCTCGGGTTCGAGGAACACGAGGCCGAAGAGTTCACCAACTGCATCGCGATCCTCGCCGGGGCGCCCGGCCTGAAAGCCATCACCGACCTTACTAACGCTCAAGCCGGACAGGCCCTGCAGCGCCTGTCCAAGTGCCCCGACCGGCCCACCCTCGTGACCTGGACCACGCCGGAGCAGCCCACTCTCAGCGGGCAGGAGTGACAGCTTGACCATGACCCGGGAACCGGACACCCCGCCGTCGGCCGAGGCGACACTCCAGGATCTGTCAGACCAGATGGACGTCGCCCGGCAGGGCCTGCGCGAGGCGCGCAACGCCGAGGTCGCCGCCGAGCTCGCCTACAAGTCGGCGCTGCGGGCAGCCGTGCTCTCGGAGGAATGCCCCAAGGTCGGCACCTACACCGAGGAGGGCAAGCGGATCACGGTCAAAGACCGGGACGCCTGGGCTGAGAGCCGCGTGGAGGACGAGGAACTGGTCTGGCGCATCGCCAAGGCCACCCGGCAGGCGGCGACCGATCAGTTGAACATCCTCAAGGCCCAGGCGAGCGTAGGCCAGTCAATCAGCAGTTCGGTGCGTGAATCCTACCGGGGGACAGGCAGGTGGCAGCCGTGACCGCCCGCGCGTGGAACTCCACTCTCCCGCAACGCCGCAAGCCGTTGCGGGCCAAGACGGTGCTGCGCGCCGGGGACAAGCCGCTGCGCCGGCGCAAGCCCCTGTGGGCAGCCGCTCCGGACGTGACCGCGTCGGCCGGCCCTACGCGCGTGAAGAAAGCTGGCCCAAAAACTGCCGGAGCCGCCGGGACAGGCAAGAACTCCGGCGACACCAGTTTCCCGCCCGCGGTCCGGGCGGCGATCCGCAAGCGCGCCGGCAACTGCTGCGAGGCGTGCGGGATAGACCTCGGCGACGAGGGCGGGCAGATCCAGCACCGCCTCGCCCGCAAGTCCGGCGGCCGCCGGGGCGCGATGCGGCTGCTGCTGCGCTCGGTGGTCAACGGGGCGCTGGAATGTGGCACCCCCGAGACGGGATGCCACGGACTATGCGAGTCCCGCGACAGGGACATGCACGAAGCCGGTTTCTGGCTTAAAGAAGGCCAGCACCCCGCTGACGTGCCAATCTTGTGGCACGGAAGGTCCGGGGGAGCGCGGCTGTGGCTGACGGATGACGGGGGCTACTCCGAGTATTCGCCCGCAGCCCGGGGGGAGGCGGCATGATCCAGCTCGTCATCTTGATGCTGTCGCCGGTGCCGTTCTTCGTGGGGCTCGGGCTCGTCGTCTGGCTGGCCCATCTGCCGGCGTGGGCCGTGCGCTTCCTGCGCCACCGTGAGGCGCCGCCCCCCGAACCGGAGTTCTGCCTGGACGGCATCTCAGAGACTAACCAGCAGCGCTTCAAGGCTGCGCTGCTGGATTTGTGCGGAGAGATGGCCCGCGAGGCAGCGCGGGCCGACAAGCGAAACCTAAGCGAAGGGACGAACACGTGAACGACATTGCCGAGCGCGTCGCCAAGGGAGCGGCGCTTCTGGACGAGCGCCAGCCCGGCTGGCCCAGGTGGGTCAACGTAGCCACCCTCGACGTTGATGACTGCTGGCGCTGCCCGCTAGGCCAGGTCTTCGGCGGCTACGGCTCCGGCGTGGTCGCGCTCAACCTCAGCGACCACGAGACCATCGTGCATGGCTTCGCTGGCACCCATGACGAAGCGGGCGACGACCTTCCCGTCAGCGACGAGGAACTCGCCGCCCTGACTGCCGAATGGGCGCGCGTCATTGCTGGGCGCCAGGCGGGCGGCGCTCCAGCATGAGCACCGGCATCGAGTGGGCCGACTTGGTCTGGAACCCCACCACCGGCTGCGACAAAGTCTCACCTGGATGCGACCACTGCTACGCCCTCACCATGGCCAAGCGCCTCAAGGGCATGGGCCAGGCCAAGTACCAGACGGACGGCGACCCCCGCACGAGCGGCCCCGGCTTTGGCGTGGCCGTGCATCCCGGCACGCTCGCCATGCCGCTGGGCGTGCGCAAGCCGCAGCGGATCTTCGTGAACAGCATGTCCGACCTGTTCCACCCGCGCGTGCCGGCCGAGTTCATCGGGCGCGTGTTCGCGGTGATGGAACAGGCCAGCCAGCACACGTTCATCGCGTTCACCAAGCGGGCACCAAGGATGCGCGCATGGGTGAACCGCCATCAGCCGGTCCCGCTGCCGAACGTCATTCTCGGCGTCTCGGTGGAGAACCCGGAGGAAGCGGCCCGCCGCATCCCCAATCTGCTGGACACCCCCGCCGCCGTGCGGGCGATCAGCGCGGAACCATTGCTGGAGCGCGTCTCGCTCCAGGTGGAGTTGCTAGTCGGCCGCGCTCTTGACCCACCCGAAGGGATCGGCTGGGTGATCGCCGGGGGTGAGAGCGGCGGGGGCGCCCGGCCGTGCGAGATCGGCTGGCTGCGGCTCCTTCGCGACCAGTGCGAAGCGGTCGGCGTCCCGTTCTTCTGCAAGCAGTTCGGTGCGGTCCTCGGCCGCCAGTTCGGCGCAGGGGCCCACGGCGACGACTGGGACTTCTGGCCCGAGGACTTGCGCGTGCGCGAGCACCCCTTCACGCCAGCGGGGGTGGCAGCATGAGCGACCTCGCTGACGCCGTGATCGACCTTGGCCGCCTCGCCATGGCGTTCGGCCGCATCGACCGCACAGCCTGCTACCACCCCGGCGGCGAGATGAAGGAATCCGACACTGACCACACCGTCATGCTCGGCTGGATCGCGCCGGCGCTCGCGGAACGGTGCTTCCCGCAACTGGACGTGGGCCTCGTCGCCCAGTTCGCATTGATCCACGACCTGCCCGAGGTGTACGCCGGGGACACGCCGACGCTGCGGATCAGCACTGCGGGCCGGGCCGAGAAAGCGCAGCGGGAAGCCGCGGCGGTCGTGCGGCTGTGGGGCGAGTTCGGCCACTCGCTGCCCTGGGTGCCCGAAATGGCCAGCCGGTACGAGGCTCAGCATGACCCGGAGGCCCGTTTCGTTCGCGGCCTGGACAAGTGCCTGCCGAAGATCGTCCACCTGCTCGACGGAGCCCAGGGCCTGCGCGAGGAGCGCATGGGCAGCGCCGAACTGGCACAGGTGTTCGAACGGCAGCAGGCCGACATGGAGACCTACGTGGGCGAGTTCACCGAGCTGATGGACCTGCGGGCCGAACTCGTCTCCCGGGTGGTTGCCCTCGTGGCACAGCAGGAGGTCCCAGCATGACCACCCGAACCCCCAAGCGCGCCGCGAGCAGGCAGCCTTCCGCTGCCGCCGCGGTTGCGGCCGCGCGCCCATGGCCCCCGTCTGCGGGCGCTGCGGCAGCCCCTCTCCCCGCCCCCGCAAGCGCCCCAGGGGAGGGGGGCACCCACTACGTCCCGGGCGGCAGCGTGCTAGGGAAATGTGCGCTGCCGCCTGGGCTCCAAACCGCAGCCCGGGCAATGAGCGAGGACAGCCTGGAGCGGGCCATGGCCGGGCAGATCCGCGACATCCGCAAACTCGGCATCCGGTTCCTCGCCTGGCACCCCTGGAAGCAGCACGCCAGGAAGGCGGCCTGCGGCTTCCTGGACTGGACGCTGCTGTCCCGCCGGCTGATCTTCCGGGAACTGAAACGGCAGGGCCAGTACCCCACCGCCGAGCAGCAGGAGTGGCTCGACGGGCTGCGGGCTGCTGGGCAGGACGCCGACGTGTGGCAGCCATGCTGCCTGCTATCCGGCCGGGTTGCCCACGAGCTCACAGGAGCGGCCGGGATCGGGGGTGGCGGGTGAGCGAGCGGCGCATCGGCTCCCTGTGCTCCGGGTACGACGGGCTCGCCATGGGCGTCCAGGCCGTGCTCGGCGGCGAGCTCGCCTGGGTCGCCGACAACGACCCTGGAGCGTCGGCCATCCTCGCGCACCGCTTCCCCGCAGCGAAGAACCTCGGCGACATCAGCGAGACGAACTGGGCTGCCGTCGAACCCGTCGACGTGGCGTGCACGGGCTTCCCGTGCACCAACGTGTCCGGCGCCGGCGGCCGCGCCGGTCTCCAGCCCGGCAACCAGAGCGGAGTATGGGCCCACTGTGCCCGCGGAATCAGCGAACTGCGGCCATCACTGGTCATCATCGAGAACGTCAGGGGGCTGCTCAATGCGCCAGCCAATAGCAACGTGGAACCGTGCCCGTGGTGTCTGGGAAAGACCGGTTCAGAACCTGCTCTGCGGGCACTTGGAGCCGTACTTGGAGATCTGGCCGACCTCGGGTTCGATGCGGAATGGATCGGCCTACCCGCCAGTGACCCCCGGATCGGGGCCTGCCACGAGCGGTGGCGGGAGTTCATCATCGCCTGGCCCGCTACTGAAGACCCCCGGCGCGCACCTTGGCAGCAATGGCGGGCCACAGCACCCGGACAAGCGGAAGGCCGGGGGGCATGGGCCGACCCTGGAGGACGAGGTGGTCTTCCTGCTGCCCCCACCGGCAGCCTGAACCTGCTCCCAACCCCCGCGGCGCGGGACTGGAAGTCGGGCGCCTCGAACCTGATGGAGCAGAACTCCCGCCCGCTGAACGAGTTCGCCGTCAACATGCTCCCGCACGTGCGCCAGCCCGACGCCCAGTGGATCGCCACCGACGGCACCGACTACGGCCCTGCCATCCGCCGCTGGGAACAGGCCACCGGCCGGCCCGCACCGTGCCCCACGGAGCCCGGTGAACGTGGCAACCGGCGCCTGTCCGCCCGGTTCGCTGAGTGGATGATGGGCGTGCCGGTCGGCTGGGTCACGGACGTGCCGGCCCTGACGCGCAACGACCAGCTCAGGGCCCTCGGCAACGGCGTAGTGCCACAGCAGGCACAACTTGCCCTGCGCCTGCTGCTCGACGGCCTGGAGCGTGCCGCATGATCATTCAGGAACGCCCCTGGGCACACCGGGCCGCATGCAAGGCGGCAGACCCTGGCCTGTTCGCCGAGCATGCCGGGGAACTCAAGGCGCCCAGGCTGGCCCGGGAGAGGAAAGCCAAGGCCATCTGCGCCGGGTGTCCCGTTCGTCCGCAGTGCCTCGACTATGCCCTCGGCCCGCCAGGGCAGCCCCAGCCCGTCTCCGGCACCATCTGGGGCGGGATGAACGACAGTGAGCGGGCGGCTGAGAAGCGCAACCGGAACCGCCGGGTCACAGGGAGGGCGGCGTGATGGCGAGGTCAGGCGGCGACAGGGGCACGGCTGCGAGGCTGAGTGCCCCGGACCACGTGCGCGGTGCGGCGGCTGATCGCCGCGCGCTCGTAGAAGCCGTCCGTCAAGGCCTCCAGGTCGGCCAGTTTGTAGTCGGGCTGCGCCTGCCGGATTTGCGCCAGAAGGTCCAAGATTGCCTCCCGGTCGGCCCGGGAGGCGTCTATGGCAGTCTCCGCACCGCGGGCACGGGCGTCAGCGACCTTGGCCCTGACTGCCGCCTCAAGCTGCTCCACCAGGTTGTCGCTCATGTTGCCCTTCCTGTCATACGTTCTGCCAGGTCACGGACACGAGTCCGGACATCAATCCGGACACGAGTCCCGCTTTCAGCCATGCTACCACGAATCACCGTAGATCATGACTACGTAGCATCATTAACGGCGATGATGTACAGTCATGACCGAGCGTCATCGTCGCCAGCGACCTCAGCGCCGCGCCCCCAGAAAGGTGGCCCGGGATCCCGTGGCAATCAACGTGATCGAGTGGGTCTGGAATCACTCCAGGTCCAAGCACGACTCACGCCTTGTGCTGCTTGCCATCGCTGACAACGCCAGCAGCAACGGCAAGGAGGCGTGGGCGAGCGTGAAAGAGATCATGCGCAAGGCCAACTGCGGCGAACGCAGCGTCCGCACGGCCATCGGCACGCTCGAAACCATGGGGGAACTGATCGTGCACCGCAACGCCGGCCCAGGTGGCGTCAACCGGTACGAGGTCGTGATGAATCTGTACGACGGCGGCGAGCATGCGCCCATTACCGAGGGTGACGCTCCTGCGGGTTCGGAGGGTGCGGAATCAGCACCCATGCGAGATCAGCACCCCGGCGGATTTAGCACCCCTGCTGATTCCGCACCACCCCGAGCCGATGATCCGTTTGGGCAGGCCAGTGGCCCTTGTGGTGCGGAATCAGCACCAGGTGCAGGATCAGCACCACAGCAGGATCAGCACCCGGCCCCTGCAGAATCAGCAGACGTAACCGTCCTTGAACCTATTGTGAAGTCTTCTTCGAAGACTTCACGTGCCCGGCGCGACCTGAACGATGGCCGCGAAGACGTAGCCGAACTTTGCGGCCACCTCGCTGACCGTGTCGAGATCAACACGGGTGAGCGGCCAAAGATCACCAAGGACTGGCTGGACGCCGCCCGGCTGATGCTCGACAACGATCATCGCCGAGAGGATCAGATCAATCGCGCTATCGACTGGTGCCAGGACAACGAGTTCTGGCGGAAGAACGTCCGGTCGATGCCGAAGTTGCGCGAGCAGTACGTCCGGCTCCGCATGGAAGCCGAGGACGAGCGGAAGCGCCAGAGCGAAGGCGCCTCCCGCAGTCGCGCCCCGTCGGCGTCCGCCCCTGATCGAGCCCGTAGCTGGATGGCCGCAGGCCGCGCGTTCGGCGCTGGGCAAACCGGAATGGAGGCATCCGCATGACCATGTCGGCCGAAGAAGTCGGCAAGCTGCTGGGCCTGATGGCCCTCGCGGACAACCGCAAGCCACCGGAGGACGACAAGGGCCGCGACGCCATGATCGCGTTCTGGCTGAGCATGGTCGGCGACCTGGACTACGCCGACGCCGCGCAAGCAGTGCGGGACCACTACCGCGAGTCCACCGAGTGGCTGAAGCCCAACCACATCCGCCGCCGGGTCGCCGCCATCCGGTCAGCCCGGCTCGCTGCCGCAGGTAACGACCTGCCGACCGGGGAGATCGCGGACGACCCCCGCGCCTACTTGGCTAGCTTGCGGCGCACCCGGTCGGCTGTGGCCGAGGGACGGCCGGTGCTCCGGCAGATCGGGGGCGGGCGGCAATG
>Ga0307476_10002520_pt1 | contig 10955 bp, 14 predicted proteins | sample atmos_gasesECM2C_2_FD_203314 | JGI IMG/M metagenome (GOLD analysis project Ga0307476, IMG submission 203314) | Hardwood forest soil microbial communities from Morgan-Monroe State Forest, Indiana, United States - atmos_gasesECM2C_05 | ecosystem: Environmental > Terrestrial > Soil > Temperate... | reverse complement strand
AGACCTAAGACCAGATTCCTACTTCGCGGCCACCAGCGAATGCGTAATGGCATGTACCGACAACGCGATCCGGTTCTGCACGCCGACCTTCCGCATTAATTTCGCCACATGCGCCTTCACCGTGCGCTCTTCGATTCCTAATTGAGATCCAATCTCTTTGTTGGAGCGACCGGCCACCAGCATCTCCAGCACTTCCTTCTCGCGGTCGGTAAAGGTCACGCGTCCTGCTGGGAAGATTCGCCCTGGCGATGAGGAGACCCTCTCGATGAACATCGAGAGTACTCTCCGCGGCGCCCACACCGAGCCCTGGCTCACGATGCGGATCGCCTGCGCAAACTCCGCTGGCGAAGCCGCTTCGTCGACATAGCCTTTGGCGCCGGATGCGATCGCTTTAAGAATCGTCTCTTCATCCACGCCAGACCCAGTCACGATGATTCGTAGATCGGGCCGTGTAGCCTTCAGGCTGGCCATCACATCAAACAGGTTTTGGCCGGAGCGGTTTCCCAGAAGGATCAAGTCGACGCCTTGCAGCGTGGAGATCTCGGGCAGGCTGGCGGAGATTAGTTCGAACTCAGGCTCCGTGTCGAACAGGGCGCGAAATCCAACAAACCTTAATGGATCGCTCTCCACCACGGCAATTCGAATGATCGGTTTTCTCGCTACGGCTGCTTTCATAGTTTTCCCTTGTAGGGTTAGTTTCTTACAAAGAGCATAACGGCATTTCACCGCTCTGCAAAGAGAACGTGGCCGAAGGGAAATTACGGGAGTAACATGAAAGAACAGCCTGAAACCGTGGCCCGCAGGATCGTTTACCGGTAACAGCCCTCAGGTTACGCCGGAAATATGGAAGCACTTGTACGCCGTGCCGTGCCCGAGGATGCGGAAGCGATTGCGGCCCTGCACATTCGAAGCTGGCAATTCGCGTATCGCGGACAGCTTCCGGATCAGTACCTTGACCAGCTCGGCGAGCAACGGGGCCAGCGCAGCGAGTTCTGGCGGACGCATATTTCTACCCCGCCCACGAGCAAGAACGAGGTCTGGGTGGTCGGCACCGAGACGCGAGTGGATGCCTTTGCCGCGATTGGCCCGGCGCGAGAGGCCGACCCAAATGTCACCGGTGAACTCTACGCGATTTACGTCGATCCCGATCGCTGGGGTCAGGGTTTGGGCCGGACTCTTTTTACCCATGCGACCGCCCGCCTCAAATCTCTTGGATACTCGACGGCGATTCTGTGGGTTCTTGCATCAAATGCCCGAGCCCGCCGCTTCTATGAGATCACCGGATGGTCCGAGGACGGTGGAACTAAACTGGAGAGCCGACCTGGCTTCGAGCTGCGAGAGGTAAGCTATCGCATACTGTTCCGTCGACAAAACGAGGAATCATGAAAAAATATCCCATGCAGATTGTGTTCATCATCACGCTGGCCGTCTTAACTCTAGCCGTCACGATGCCTGGGCTAGGCCGGCAATCGGTCGGCCAACAATGGCTTGCCCAACAAACTTCGCCCTATACACCCAAATTTCCCGGCGACCCCGCCCGCTCCGATTCCGAAGCCGCCGCCCTCGCCTACATGCGGGTCGTCCTCCGAGCTCAACACCGTTTCCAAAAACAGTACGGCCATTTCGCCGTTACACTCGCCGAATTGGTTCATTCCGGCTCATTCACCAAGCGCATGGTCGACCCCAACCGCGGCGACTACACCGCCGGCTTCAAAGGCAAGAAAGATAGCTTCGTTCTCACCATGACGCCGAAGCAACTCGACGCCCAACACCGGTCGTTCTACGCCGAGGATGACGGCAAAATTCACGGCGACGAAGAAAAACCCGCTGATGACAAATCCCCAATCTTGAAGTGATCTTTCCGAACTTCCACCTTTGAACGTGTCATCCTGAGCGAAGCATGAACTTCGCAAATGCGAAGTTCATGCGAAGTCGAAGGACCCCTTGCACCCATGTGGATTGCATCGGTTCGGCAGGGCATTTCCACAACCGGCCGCTCTTTAAGCCGGTCCCTCGGTTTATGATGTGTGTGGAAATTATCCTAAGAAACTCACGGAGGAACTCATGCCCGTAACCGTCGGCGCTCCAGCGCCAGAATTTACCTTGAAAGATCAAGATCAAAAGGAAGTGAAGCTCAGCGACTTTCGCGGCAAGAAGCGCGTTGTGCTGGTCTTCTACCCGCTCGACTGGAGCCCGACCTGCACCAAGGAGCATGCATGCATGGTCAATGACAAAAAACAGTTCGAAGATCTGGACGCGCAGGTCCTCGGTCTCAGCGTCGACAGCACGTGGTCGCACAAAGCCTACGCCGACAAGATGGGCATCCACTACCCGCTGCTCGCCGATTTCCACCCGCGTGGAGCAGTCGCCACCAAGTACGGCGTCTACCTCGAAGACAAAGGCATCACTGGCCGCGCCATTTCCATCATCGACCGCGACGGCAAGCTAGCTTGGCATAAGAACTACGACATTCCCGTCGTGCCCGATATCACTGAAGTCTCCAAAGCGCTTGCGGCAGTGAAGTAGAGAAACTTGTCATCATGTGAGGATTGGTTCTTGCGCCCACCGCAAGAACCAACCGCAGTCGAAGGATCCCTGCAGCGACCAAATTTCCAATGAGCCGACGCCCTACCCTCCCGGTTTAATCTCCGCCGCTTTCCCGTCGCGATAATCCACGACAAGCGGTTTCCCGCCGTTCGGATATCGCACCGTTTTCTCCCCCGCCGTCGCGCCCGCATCCGGAACGCCCATCCCGATCGCAAAATCCGCCTGCAGTTCATCCATCCCCGGCTTCACTTCATGCTGTGCAATCGCCTGCCAAACGTCCGCCGGCCAGAACTTATACAGATCATGCGGATCTTCCACATAGAAGATTTCGTCGGAATAAATCTTGTACTGGCCGTCGCTCTCGAATCCGATCGGGACGGCATAGCTGTGTCCATCTTTTTCAAACGTCGCCACGATTTGCTTCCTTCCACCCGGAGCAGCAACGGCCATCACGTCATTGATCTGCAGCCGCTCGATCGGGCCCAGCAATCCGGCATCGTGCGCAAAGTCGACCCGTTTCACAACCGGGACATACCGGTAATAGGTGTAGCGGTATCCCTCCTTCACCCAAACCGGCTGCAGGGTCAACTGCTTTGCCGAATTCAGATCAAACGGATGCAACTTCTTTGGAGAAACATAATATTCCGCATTCGAGTAGCCGGCACTTTTTGCCTGCTCCTGCTTCTGCGCTGCGAGATTGTCCTCGTGCCGCCGGTAGAGAATGTATCCCGCGCGCAATCCGGCCACCACCAGGGCCAGCGCCAGCGCCACTTGAATCCTCTGCTTCGCTTCCTCACTCATCATGCGGAAAAAACTCTATCAGATTGCCATGAGAAAGATAGGATTTATTCCCCCGGCAGCGGCTGCGTTACACTGGAAGAGAGATAGATATTGGGGTTCGAAACTGGGAACCGGAACCCGGACACTGTGGAGGGAATCAAATGCCAACCGTCACCGAAGAAGATGTCCTGAGCGCGCTGAGAAGTTGCTACGACCCGGAGATTCCGGTCAACATCGTCGACCTCGGCCTCATCTATGGGGTGAACTTCGCGTCCGTTGCCGCTGAACCGCCGGAGGAAACCAAACAGGATGTGACGATCGATATGACGCTCACAGCACAGGGTTGTCCCGAACACGTTAATATCAGCGCGCAGGTGAAGTCGCGCCTTGAGCAGTTACCCGGCATCCGCAATGCCGAAGTGAACGTTGTTTGGACTCCGCCCTGGACTCCCGAGCGCCTCAGCCCAGACGCTAGAAAACAGTTGGGCATCGAGTAGGGAAGCCAGGGATTAGAAGTCAAAATGAACAAATAAAATCGATGCGCCTTTTATTTCTTCATTTCTTTCTGCTATCCAACGTATTCCTCACCCACTCACTTCTTCCCACGCATCGATCGCGCTTCGACCCGCCGCGTCGGAAATGCGCTTGCCAGCGCGCGCCGCCATCTCCATCACTCGCATACCGCGATCAAAGTAATCCGGCAGAGACTGCCGCACTGTCTCAAATTTGTCTGGAAATTCCGAGGCCAGCACCGCCAGCCCCACGCCCGTCGCCAACACTCCGGCTGGATATTTCTTTTTCAAGAACAAAACCGTCGCCGCCCCAATCGCTCCCGCAACTGTAGCTTTCTTCCAGCTTTCCATGTTCCCCCCCCGGGAAAATTCTCTAACTGGGATTGTACATCCCGGGCATTCAATTATTCGCGATTGCTGCTGGACCTTGTCATTCCCTCACCGCAAAAATACGTGCCCCGTATTCTCCACATGAATGCTCGATTTCCGCCGCGCACTGCTTACAACGTCATAAGCGACCAGTAGATTTCCTTCGACAACTAGAATTTCTTTGTCGCTGATCCAGCCCACCAGTGTGGCATGCGGCAGGAACGCGATGCGCCGCGGCGAGCCGTCACCGCTCTTGGCTTCGATACTTTTCACCACGACCGCCGGCAGATCGAGCAACGCCTTGCGAATGCGTTGTGACTCTTCCGGGCTCGCCTGTCCATCCTGAGCGAGTTGAATCGGAGCATTTGCTTTAGCGGTGGCAACGATGGTTAGCGCGACCATCGTACGGTCGGGCGAAAGCTTGCCGTTCTGCGTATAAAAACTAACATCGTAATCAGAATTCTTGTACTCACTGCGCTCGTCGAACACAGTTAGGGTTTGGCCGTCGAGTCGCAGCAAAGTCTGGTCGTCACTCTGGTTCGCCCAGCCGCAACATCCTGTGTCTGGAATCGCTTCCAGAATCGTTTCTGCATTCGCGGAATCGAGCACCTGCCGCAGCGGCGGATCGAGTGGCCGCCCACTCCATTTGCCCGCACTTTCCTCATACACGGAGGACGCCTTATAGATCGACTGATCCTGCGCAGCGACAACCTGATTCAGCAGAAAAAACTTGCCAACTCCATCGTCCGGAACCCACGGTACGCCGTAAGGGCAACTTTCCTCGCAACCCCCCGTGGGGCACGAACAATCGGGCAACGTAACTGAGGCCACATCTTGGCGCGCGCTGCCGGCGAGGTCCGTCTGCCAGATCGACCACGTCGTCTTGGTGGAAAGATCGACGCCGTCGCGTTGCAGCCGCCGCGCCTGGTTCGCCAACCAATTCAGATGCTTTCCATCTTCTGAGAGAGCAGGCGCGGGCGCCGACTCTGTGATCGCCAGGTTGGACCCAGTGGTTGCCGTGCTTCGCGTCCCACCGAGCGCAAGCGTGATCGCTGCGTGGCCGTCCCAGAACCAAGCCTTTCCTTCAGCGGCAAGATCGTCTTCCGCCAGCGGTAGCGTCGCAGGCGCGGCAAATAACATTTGTCCGAGACGATTTACGGAAAACTTCTGTGGCGAAGCAACTGCTTCCGCCGGAATCTTTATAGGCTGCATCGCGGCGAATGTTGCCGGGTTGTACTCTACCGCCTCGCCCGGCGCGCGCAGCACCCATAGGCGCTTATGTTCGCCTGAATTCTTATCCTGATTTTGATTCTTGCCCTGCTCCTGCGCGACGAGCGAAGCGGCCAGCAAAAGGAAAACAAGAAATTTTCGAGACATCTTGGATATCGCCATGAATAATGTGCGCCAAACTGACCGCGGAAATACAACCACGATTGTAAACGCTGAACTCGCCGCTCTCGCGCCGCTTGCGTACAATGGTTGCTGAAACTAGATGAGCACCCATCCCGAGAATTCGATGACAGCAACTACCACGACTCCTGTCCGACCGCATTCAGCCTGCGCAGAAATTCCCGAGGTTCCACTCACCACAGAAGGTTTCAGCGTTTTACACCAGATGATGCGTTTTCGCCGGACCGCATGGCGAGCCCTGCCTGAAGCCACCAGATCGGCAATAGCCAGAGAAGCCGAGGACGTCCTCGGTGAAATGGAAAAGAAACCTGCCGGCGCGGGTCCTGCTGGACAATCCGCACTCTTTTCTCTGATCGGCCACAAGGGCGACCTGATGTTCATGCACTTCCGCAACTCGTTCGCCGACCTCAATCAGGCCGAACTCAAGTTAGCCAATCTGCAATTGAGCGACTATCTCGAACCTACAACGTCGTACCTCTCCATCATCGAACTTGGTCTCTATGATTCGACCTTGAAGATTTACAAAGAGCTGACGGATCAAGGCATCCAGCCGCACTCCGACCAGTGGAAGGCCGAGATCGAGTGCAAACTCAACCGGCACCGCGAAGCGATGCACCCGCGGCTGTTTCCGGAGATCCCTCCGAACCGATACGTCTGCTTTTATCCGATGGACCGGAAGCGCGGCGAAGACAAGAACTGGTACACGCTCCCCATCGAAGAGCGCGCACGGCAAATGAATGACCATGGCATGGTAGGCCGCCGTTATGCCGGGGAGGTGAAGCAGATCATCACCGGCTCCATTGGCTTCGACGACTGGGAATGGGGTGTCGATCTGTTCGCCGACGATCCGCTGGTTTTTAAGAAGCTAATTTACGAAATGCGCTTCGACCACGTTAGCGCCGTCTACGCCTTGTTCGGCCAGTTCTACATAGGAGTGCGCTGTCCCGCGGCGGCGTTGGGAAAATTGCTGAGTGGGGAATTGCCGAAGTAGCGGTGTCAGAAACTCTACACCACAGAGACACAGAGGAAAACCCTTCTTGGATTTCTTGCCTTCCTCTGTGACTCTGTGGTGAATCGATTTTAGAAGGTAGAGAACTCATGTCAACCCTCGGACTCATCGAATACAAAGACGCCAGCCCGGAAGTGCGCGCGGTCTACGACGACATCATGGCGACGCGCAAGACGGATTGGATCAATAATTTCTGGAAGGCCATCGCGCACGATCCTGCAACGCTCAAGCGCACTTGGGAAGATATCAAACAGATCATGGCTCCCGGCGCGCTTGATCCGCTTACCAAAGAAATGATTTATATCGCAGTGAGCGTGACCAATCAGTGCGCTTACTGCATCGCTTCACACACCGTTGGGGCGCAGAAGAAAGGCATGACCGATGCCATGTTCAAGGAACTAATAGCCGTCATCGGCATGGCAAACGAAACCAACAAGATGGTCACTGGATATCAAGTGGAGATCGACGAGCAGTTCAAGAGCCGTCGTTAGTCGTTCGCGGCTAGTCTTTCGGAAGTCACTTTTTGCGGACACGACCCAACTTGAACTCGTGCGCTTTCATATTCACCTTCCGCCCGCGAAACCGCACGCCTTCAGCTTCCAGCCGAAACCGTTGTTCCATCGCCGAATCCCCGCGAAGCTTGATTTCGCCACCGGCTCCTAACACTCGCTGCCAGGGCAAATTGAAGCCGCGATGCAACACTTGCGCCACCTGCCGCGCCGCGCCAGGAAATCCCGACGCTCGAGCAATCGCTCCGTAAGTGGAAACCTTACCCTTTGGAATGTGCCGGATGACGGCCTCAATGCGCAGCCGCATCTTCGACGATTGGTCTGCCGATGATTTTCGCTTTTTCATAAGCCAATCCATCCGATGCGAATCAGCCATAACGATCCCACAGAAACGATCAGCCACAGGATCACTCCCTGCAGCAGCGGACGATGACCCACTTGTTTAATCGTCGCCATCGAGATGCCGCTGCCAATCAGAAACAAAGTTGCGGTCAAGCCGATCTTCGCAACTTTCACCGCAATCGCGTAGACGTGCGCCCCAGCCGGCAGATAGGTATTGCACACTGCGGCAAGACAGAAAAGTCCGATGAACCACGGCCACTGAATCTTAGCCTTTGCGCCGCGCACGACTGCGGTGGCCACTGAGAGCGGAACAATCCATAAAGCGCGCGCCAGTTTCACCGTGGTCGCGATCGCCAGCGCCTGGACTCCGTATTTCGCGGCCGCACCTACCACTGAACTTGTGTCATGAATGGCAAGAGCGGCCCACAGACCGAACTGCGATTGCGTCAGTCTAAGCGCCGCTCCAATGGCAGGAAAAATCAGCAACGCCACGGAATTCAACACGAAAACTGTTCCCAGCGAGATTGCCATCTCCTCGTCGCTGGCCTGCGTAATCGGCCCCACGGCGGCAATCGCGCTTCCCCCACAGATCGCAGTCCCCGTAGAAATGAGAAACGCTGGCACGCGCTGAACTCCGAGCAGCGCTCCAAGGCTCATGCCCGTGATCAGCGCAAAACCGATGCCCAGCACCGTGTAAAGGAAGCCGCTTCGTCCTGCCCGCACCACCTCGTGCAGATTCATCCCGAAGCCAAGTCCCACCACGGATGCCTGCAGCAGAAACTTGGAAAATTTCTTCGCTTCTCCCCCGTAGGGATGCGAAAAAATCAAACCGAACACCAGTCCCATCGCCAGCGCGACCGGCGGAGAGACGAGGCCGCTGGCACTCAGCAGCAGGCAGAGAAGAAAAACGATGCGAGGAAGCATTCGAGAAAGTCCAGCAACGCAGGAGGGCCATGCACTGCGGCTGTCGACTCCAGCAGCGCACCCCCGAGTCGCGTGCGGAGCTATGCCACCTTACGGAAGGATTCGAGGGCTTCCGCCTCGGAATTATAAACATCAAAAACGGTGAGCAGCTTCGTGACCTGCAGCAAGTCGCCTACTCGCTTGGTCAAGTTTGCCAGCTTGATCGTGCCTCCCGCGTTAAGCGCGCTGGTGCGCAGGGCTACAAGCGTTCCGAGTCCACCAGAATCGATGTAGTTCACCTCGCCAAGATCAAGCAGGATGCGGTTGTTCTCCGATAGGGCCGTCTTGAGTTTCTCCCGCAACAAAGTAGACTCATCGCCAAACACGATTCTGCCACTGCAACCTACCACGAGGATTCCATCCTTGGTAGTTGTTGCCAGCTTCAATTGCATAGCACGCTCCTTTTTCCCGGGACCGATCATCCCTACTGCTGAACCAATCACAACAAGAAATCTCTCCGGCGCAAGCTCGTACAGGACGCACTAGCCTATCGCTTGCGCGCGCTCCTTAGCAAGCCCACGCTCGGACAGCACTTGCGCTGTAGGAGCGATATACCTTTTACACCCTAGGTTCCAACTTTCGAAGCTGTACTCAAACTCGCGTTTCCGAAACTGGATACAACCGCTTTCTCCTAACTCTACATCCAACCTGCGTTTCAGGAGCTTCTGCTGCCATGGATTCTGGATACAAGTTCTGGTTGATATTTTTGTCGACCCTTTCCACACTGAATCTAGCCGGGTGCGGAAGTTCGGGAACGAGCACGACGACCACGACTACTCCACCACCAACCCCCACCTATCAATTGTCTGTGTCCTCGCCGCCCGCAAATGCGGGGACCATTACCATAAACCCACCAGGAGTTACTTGCCCCACGATGTGTTCGGCCAGTTTCGCGCAGAATACCAAGGTCACGTTGACGGCAGCGCCGGCGGTTAATTACACCTTCGGCGGATGGGGCGGCGCTTGCTCCGGCATGACTCTTACCTGCCAGGTCACGGTCAGCGCAGCCACTAGTGTCTCCGCAACATTCACCGCCGTTATCGGCCCAACGTTCAGTATTACCGTGACCACTGCTGGAACGGGCACCGGCACAGTGACCAGCAACCACGGCGGAATCTCCTGCACCTCCGGCTCGAACACGGGTTGTTCTGCGAGCTTCGCGCAGAATACGCAAGTCGTGCTCACCGCCACTCCGGCGACGAACAACATCTTCAACGGATGGTCCGGCGGAACTTGCACCGGCACCGCAACCACTTGCACGATTACGGTGACCGCCGCTACCTCTGTGACGGCAGCCTTCGCGCCTAACGGTCCATTCGGCGCACTGAACCACATCATTCTCTTCGCGGATGAAAACCGCTCGCTCGATCACTACTTCGGCTACATGCGCCAGTACTGGGCGAACCAGGGCATTGCAGACAAGTCCTTCGACGGACTGCCGCAGTTCAACCCAACCAGCGGACCCAATACTCCGCTGTACGGTCCTCCGCCCTCCATTCCCGGCTGCAATCTCGCGAACGACGTCGCTAGTTGCTCTCCGGACACATCCAATCAAATCACATCGTTTTCCTTCCATACACTCGTGTTGCCCAAGGGTATTGGCACTGTCTGTGAAGAAAATCAAAGCCCTTTCTGGAACGAAGCTCATAACGATTGGGATTACACCAATCCCGCCGATCAGCCCGCGGAGGTGGATGCGAACGGAAATCCGAATCCTCCACTGAACGGCTTCGCCTTTACCGCTGCCTACGACGCGCGATCGAACGCTTTTATGGATGTGAATGGCGTCCGAGCCATGGGCTATTTCGAAGATTCAGACCTGAATTTCTACTACGCCCTGGCCACGGACTTCGGCATCTCCGACCGATGGTTCTCTCCTGTCATGGACCGCACGCAGATTAATCGCGCTTACATTTACGCTGCGACATCGCAGGGATACGCGTATCCACCCGGCGGGGGCAATAAAACCTATGACAATCACTCGTTCACAGCCAAAACGATTTTCGAGGCTCTTGAGGACGCCGGCATTACTTGGAAGATTTACGTAGACCCTACGAACGTTACCTACACAAATCCCACAACACTCGTCACCGAAAACTGCGATACCGAACCGGCGGGAGAGGCGCAGGATCTGTGTCTTGCCGGGTCTTCGTACATGAACCAGTTCGACTACGAGACTCAGATACAGAACACCACCGCGAACCCCACCCTGTGGCAGCACTTCGCGCCAATCTCACAGTTCTCAATCGACCTGCAGGATGATTTAACCTTCCCGCAATTCGCCTATATCGAGCCCGCTTCCAGTGCGGGCCTGGATGAGCATCCTTCCGATGCCGACATTTCCCCGGTGAATGTCCAACTCGGCGCCCAATACGTGCAACAAAAGATCATCCAGCCCTTCTTGCAAAGCCCCACTTGGACCGATTCGGCCATGATTTTTACCTACGATGAGGCCGGCGGTCTTTATGATCACGTCTCGCCGCAGCCAGTACCGCCTCCCGGCGACGACAATAA
>Ga0307476_10002519_pt1 | contig 10958 bp, 7 predicted proteins | sample atmos_gasesECM2C_2_FD_203314 | JGI IMG/M metagenome (GOLD analysis project Ga0307476, IMG submission 203314) | Hardwood forest soil microbial communities from Morgan-Monroe State Forest, Indiana, United States - atmos_gasesECM2C_05 | ecosystem: Environmental > Terrestrial > Soil > Temperate... | reverse complement strand
TAATTGTCGCTGCGCCGACTGATTCAGTAAATGCCATTGGTGAAACCGGGCGGGTAGCGGCATCCCCGAAAATTGGCCGCCGAAGCCGACCGGAAATTACCTCGCGGGAGCGGCCGGAGCGCCGCCACCCTGCAAAGCCTCTTGTTCGTTGTTATAGACTTCAAATACTTTTATCAGCCGCGTGAGCTCAAGCACCTCTCGAGCCGTACGGCTGAGACCAAAGAGCGCAAAGGTGCTCTTCAGATCCCTTGCAATTTTTAGACCTTCTACCAAAGAAGCAACGCCCGCGCTATCAATATATTTCACACTGAGCATATTCACGATCACGCGAGGCTTGCGCTGCGTCTTCAGCAGATCTATGAGCATTTTGCGCATGTCCGGCGAGTTATAGAGCGTAATGTCGCCGACCACGTCCACAATCGTGGCTGTGCCGGAATCACGTGTAGATAGTTCCATTTACAGAGGCCCCCTGCAGGCGTGCAGGGTGTTTTGCCAGAGATTAGCCCCGAATGCAATCACTTTTCAGAGAAACCGGATAGATTGCGGACACGCCGGAATGCGCCAGATTGGGACGGCAATAGCGCTATTGGCCGCGGTCGTCGAGCGGAACGTATCCGCGCAAGTCGTGTCCCAGGTAGACCTGCCGCGGACGGGAAATCTTTTGCTCAGGATCTAACAACATCTCTTCCCACTGCGCGATCCAGCCCGAAGTGCGTGGAATCGCAAAAAGGACCGGGAACATCGTCACTGGGAAGCCCATCGACTGGTAGATCAGGCCGGTGTAGAAGTCCACATTAGGATACAGTCGGCGCGTTACGAAGTAATCGTCTTCGAGCGCAATGCGTTCGCATTCGAGCGCAATCTCGATGAGAGGGTTGCGCCCCATCACGTCGAACACCTCGTAGGCGATGTGTTTTACGATCCTGGCTCGCGGATCGTAGTTCTTGTAGACGCGATGGCCGAAGCCCATCAGAAGCTTTTCGCCGGCTTTGACGCTTTTGATGTACGCCGGCACATTCTTCACCGAGCCAATTTCGAGAAGCATGCGGAGAACTTGCTCATTCGCGCCGCCATGGAGCGGCCCGTAGAGCGCTGCGGTAGCCGCCGCCGTTGCCGAGTAAGGGTCGACGTGGGAACTGCCAACGCCCCGCATGGCGCTGGAGGAGCAGTTCTGCTCGTGATCGGCGTGAAGGATAAAAAGTATGTCCAGGGCGCGTTCGAGAGTCGGATTGGGCCGGTATTTCAATTCGGTAGTTCGGAACAGCATGTTCAGAAAATTGCCGCTATAGCTGAGATCATTGTCGGGATAGGCGAAGGGCATACCCAGGCTATGACGATAGGCAAAAGCTGCGAGCGTCGGCATTTTGCCGACCAATCGATAGGTCTGCTTGAGGCGTGAGTCGGGATTAAAGATATCTTTTGCGTCGGGATAAAAAGTGGAAAGTGCGGCAACAGTGGAAATCAGCATGCCCATCGGGTGGGCGTCGTAATGAAATCCATCGAGAAATTTCTTAATGCTTTCGTGAATAAAGGTGTGATGTGTGACGTGATAGGACCAGTCGGCAAGCTGCGACTTGGTGGGTAACTCGCCACGAAGTAGCAGGTAAGCCGTTTCGAGATAGGTGCTCTTTTCAGAAAGTTCCTCGATCGAATACCCGCGATAGCGAAGGATTCCCTTGTCTCCGTCAATAAACGTGATCTTGCTAATGCACGAAGCCGTATTGGAATAGGCCGGATCGTAGCTCATCATTCCGAAATCGGAAGGATCAATCTTGATGGGACGCAGGTCGATCGCGCGAATCGTATCGTGCTTGATCGGAACTTCATACTGACGACCGTTGCGGTTGTCGGTGATTGTCAGCGAGTCGCGGCGGCCGGTGGTCGCAGGATTTGCGCTAACCACAGATTCTGACTTGGTAGGATTCATCGCTCAATCCCTTCGCGCCCCACATACTACGCTGTCCGCGCGCGCAAACGCTACGTGTCTAGCCTAAATGTATAACAATTTTCTGCGCTTACAAAACTGGAATCATCCCGACGCTACCAGATGCCAATGCCGGCGTCACCATACGCTACCGTATGCAGAAGTAAGATGCCCTGATTAGGCCACTTCCGGGGATGCGCCCTTAATGCCCCGATTCGCAAAAGCTTCAGCTGTGACATTGTGCCGATAGCGAAATAGTTTCCGCAGCTTCTTGTCCACGAACCAGCCTCCCAAGAGACTGCCAACGAATCCAAGAGGCAATTCGTACTCGACGCGATCTTCTAGACGGCAGGACTTAGCACCTTCCGGCATCATCCGATGAGTGTGATCCCAGCGCCGAAATGGACCTCGAATTTGGACGTCGCGAAATTGACGTCCCTCCGCGTAGTCGCGGTGTTCGAATTCCCAGCAAACGCGAAACGGACCGAGCTTGACTCGCAGCACTCCGCGATCGCCGTTGCGGATGCCGGGTGCCGGCTGCAGGACTTCCAACGGCTCCCAGGGCGGCGTCAATCGCTCAAGCGCACCGGGCTCCGCGTGCCAGCGAAAAACTTCTTCCGCAGGCGCGTTAATTATTGACTGCGCGACGAAGACTTTTCTGCGGCTCATATTTTTCGAGATAGGCTCCCAGCCGGAATTTGCGAGCCGTGTTTTCCGAACTCATGTAACGCACGGAGCCAAAAATCGGTCGCTCCGGCCCCCAGGGCCGATCGTAGCGCCCGAGGCACCAAAAGATTCCGCTGTAAGAATTCGGGTCGCGCCCGTCGAGTGCATATCGATTGTTCAGCTCAATCATGATCTCGAGTGCGTCTTGGGGCTTTCGCGTCCACTCCAGGATTTTTTTTCCCCAGAGCATCCGGAGGTAGGTGTGAATGCGACCCTCGGCGATGAGCTGGCGTTGCGCCGCATTCCAAAGGGGATCGTGGGTGCGGGCTGCTCCGAATTCATCGAACGAATAGATATGCTCGCGCTCGTCGCGCGCGTGTTTCGCCAGGGTACGCTTTGCCCAATCGGGCAAAGAGCTGTACTGCGTATCGTCATCCCGGTGAGTCGAGAAATTTAATCCCAGCTCCCGCCAGGTGACGACCTGATCCAGGAACGCTTCTGCGGCTGGGCTTACGCCCCACCAACCCTCGCGGCTTCCGTTGGCGCGAACCGCAAGCTTAGCCTCCGACCAATTTTCCTGTTGCGACAACTCATGAAAAATCTGATGTGGAGAGATATACCCGAAGTGCAGGTAAGGTGAAAGCTCGCTCGTCGCCTCGGCTTCGGGTTGGTTGCGAAGCTCCAAGTATTGACGCAAGCCCCGAGACAGGAATTTCCGAAGCGCAGTTTCAGCCGCTTTTTCGCCGCTCCGTTGTTCGACGGCCTTGATATCGTGACGAACAGGAATGCGCGATAGAAAGGAACCACTGGTTAGATCCTTGGCTGGAATGGGACGCCATCTTTCGATGATTGCACCAGGCAGCGTCTTGAGCCGGGGCAATTCCAGCCGCGCGAGCGAGCTTTTCCTGGGCTGCTGCGCAAGATGTGGCGCCAGATTCTTCTGCAAGAAACGCCGAAACGAAAATGCCGTCGGAAACGCTTTGTCTACGGCGCGAAGCGGAAGAAGACCATTCGAATCGACGGCTTCGAGCCGGCATCGGACTTGCTGCGCGGCGCTTTCCATCATATGGGGGAAAAAGAAGGCGGGATAATCGTCTGTCACGATAACGCTGGCGAACTCGCTTAGCGCGCGAATAAGTCCTTTCCCTTTGCCCGCCGCCGTTTCGGCGTACGGATAGTAGAAAATAGCGTAGCGATTGGCTCCAAGCTGGCGCACCTTTTCCGCCATTCCGTCCAAAACGAAACGGTGGAAGCGTTCGCTGGCCCAGGGATAATCACAGCGCAGCGCCTCCAGGATCACGATGGGCTTCTTCAGTTCGCGCGCCCATTCAATCGAGCGATCCAGCGCAAAATTCCACGTTGTCCGCCGGCAAGCCGTCATCCAGTAAAGAACGAACTCGCCAACTGAGGTTGACGGGATCCGATTCAGGGCTCTGATTCGATTTTTAGGGACAGACGACATTCTCGCTTTGCTTCTCGACCGACGACTCGGTGCAATAACTGATTTTCCTGCGTGCCTCGATGGGACGCAACACCGAACCGGCCGGTCGCGCGAATAACCGGCCGAACCGCTTCGGCTGGTCAGAGCGATTCAGCTTTGATTGCGTCATTAGCAACCGGCAACTGCTGGGCCGAAGTCATACTCTCATCGTCCGGTGGGGCTGCGAGTTCCACCCGATTACGTCCCGTCTGCTTCGCGCGATAAAGTGCTTCGTCTGCCATCTGCAAGAGCGATTCCGCATCGAAGGTATTCCGTCCTCCACTTGCAGCGATTCCGAGGCTCGCGGTGATCGCGATCTTGTGACGTTCGGTCACGATCGGCTGAGATTCAAAAGCTTCGCGAATTCTCTCGGCGACACACGCTGCGCCGGGCCCGTCGGCCGTAGGGAGAACGATTAAGAATTCCTCGCCTCCGTAGCGTCCTAAAGTGTCGTAGGGGCGAATGCAGCTCTTGATTCGCTGAGCTGCCTCAGTAAGTACGGCGTCTCCCGCCGGATGGCCGTATGTATCATTGACGTACTTGAAATGATCGATGTCGAGCAGGATGATCGCAAAAAAGCCGCTCTCACGCGTTTGGCGAGAGCGCTCACGGCGAAGGGCGTCAAGACTCACACCGCGATTTGAAATTCCCGTAAGCGCGTCGTGAGTGGCCTGGTAGAGCAGTTTTTCGCGGGCTGCGATCAAATTGTCCTGCAATTCCAGGATTCGTTTACCTACGTGGAGGCGCGCTCGCAATTCCTGGGCGTCGAAGGGCTTCGTCAGATAATCATCGGCGCCTGACTCAAGTCCGCGCACAAGATCGTCCTTCTGGCTGCGCGCGGTGAGCAGCAGCAGGTACATATAAGGGCGTGTGGTATCCTGGCGAATTCTCTGGCAGACCTGCACACCCTCAAGACCCGGCATCATCCAGTCCAGAACGGCGAGTCGTGGAGCCTCCCGACTCTCCAGCAGGCGCACTGCTTCCAAGCCGTCGTTTGCGACCACGATCTCGTGTCCCCATTTCTTCAGCAAGGTTTCGAGCACGCGTCGCGAAACAGGATCGTCCTCGGCAATGAGGATTCGCTCTTTATTTTCTTTTTCGTCCGTCATCGTACCCTCTCTGGGTGGCTTGGCTGGATTGCGTTCAGGTGTTCCGCCGCCAATAGTCCAAATCTTGCTGTAAACATAAAAATGCTGCCCTTACCGGGCTCGCTTTCCACCGAGATCTGGCCTCCCATCAACTTGATGAGGCTGGTTGAGATCGCGAGGCCGAGACCCGTGCCGCCGAATCTTCGCGTGGTGGAACTATCCGCCTGTGTGAAAGCGTCAAAAATCAGAGCCTGCTTTTCGGGCGGGATTCCAATCCCCGTGTCGCGCACTCGGAACACGACGTCAAGACTCATACCTTCGCGATGACCGCAGGCGATATCCACATCGATGCCGCCGCACTCTGTAAACTTGATTGCGTTCCCGGCTAGATTGATCAGCACTTGCCGAAGTCTTACAGGATCGCCGATCAGAATTGGCGGAACGTCGGAAGCGATCCGCCATTCAAACGTGAGGGCTTTCTGCCGGGCTCGAAATCGCATCAGTTTCAGAGCTTCGTCCAGGTTCTCCCGAACCGCGAACTCCACCGGGTCCAAGTCCATCTTTCCGGCTTCGATTTTGGAGAAATCGAGAATATCGTTCAGGAGCGCCAATAATGAATCGGCAGAAAACTTCACAAGCTCCATATATTCGCGCTGGTCGGCGCTCAACTCGGTATCCAGCGCCAGTTCCGTCATCCCGATAATCCCGTTCATCGGAGTGCGTATCTCGTGGCTCATGTTGGCGACGAATTCGCTTTTTGCGCGGCTCGCCGCTTCGGCAGCATCTCGGGCGCTCCGCAAATCTTGTTCGGCTCGTTTGCGATCGGTGATGTCGCGCGCCGTCATGCAAACTGTCTTAGGCACGTCTCCCGCCGTTGGAATCGCAGTCACACGGCCCAGGAACCAGCGCTCCCCGGAAGGAAAAGGGACGTGGTATTCAACACTCTCCCCGCGGCCGGTGCGTAGTACGCGCTGAAAGATAGGGGGAAATGGGCGCGTGATCTCTTCCTCGAGGAACGCTGTCACGGGTTGGCCAATCAAATCAGCTCTAGGCCGCACGAGAAGAGTTTCGTCGTTTGTCCAGACGTTCTTGTATTTATTCTCAGCGTCAAATTCAAACACCAGTTCGTCAATGGACTTCACGAGAGCCTCGAGCCGCGCCGCGCCTTCCCTTGACTCCTGCTCGGCCAGTTCGCGCTCGGAGATCACGGTTCCAACGGAGAGTCCCGTGAGCGAGACGATTAACATCAGAATTTGCAAGAGCGTCAGCCGCTGCGGACCCGCGGAATAGATGCGAAGAATCAGCATCGCACCGGAATTGAGAAGCACTACCGCCGTAGTCGCTCCTCTCAATCCGCGGCGCACAGCGATCCAAAGAATGGGCAGAAAGAAAAGATAGAAAAGGTCGTAGCTATTCACCAGGTTCCAACCGAACACAAACCACAATGAAAGAAGGATGCTGGCGCCCTGCGCACAACTTTCAATTACGCGGGTGACGGGAGAGCCGCTCGTCGCTCGAATGGATGGCGCCGAACCAGTTTGTGAAAATACCGCATCGTTCGGAAAAGCTCGCCGCCGTAGCCAGGGAGTGAAATGAATGAGGAGAAACGGCGCCAGGCAAATCAACGCAACTGCATCGCCTACCCACCAATTCAATACTGCTCTGGGATAATCGGCTCGTCGAAGCGTTCCAGCCCAGACAAAGGCTGCCGAACCGGTGGCCGCAACACAAAATGAAGCGGCTAGCGCCACGATAACAAACAGATTCACATCCCTGAGGGAACGGAAAGCGATGTTTACGCGGAGACGGCGCATGATGTAAGCGGCGCCTGTGTATCCGGCCGCGACTACCAGGTTGACGGCCCAAAACCCGACCGAGAATGCCGAGAGAGGATAGTTAACGCGTGCCGCGATCAATCCGGCGATCAACAGCAGCGGCGCATACGCGAGATCGAGTCCCACGAGAAGCGCCAGGGCAAGTCCGGCGGGAGGGTACCAGGCGCTGATTCCTTCCCACATCTGGAAAAAAACGACGGAGCGATCCAGCACCACATAGACGAACGTGAATCCGATCGCAATCGCCACACGATACAGAAGCGCCTCGCTGAAAGAGGCTGGCAATCGCCCGCGGAGCGAGGCTGGCGGCGATTTCCTCCCAAAAATCGGAAGCGATATCAACTTGCGACCTTTCGCGAGAAAGCCTCGAGTTCGCGTAGAAGTTTTTCTACTTCACCTTCAAGCGCTTGGAACTGCTCGCGAGAGCGTGAAGAATCGCCGGACCGGGCGGATTCTTCGAGTTCCGCGGCAGACTGAGTGACGCCGTCCGCGCAGAGGTTGGAAGCTGCCCCTTTCAGGGAATGGGCGGCTCGTTCGAGAACGGAAAGATCGGCGGCGCGAATGGCGTTCTGAATCTCGAACATTGTTCGTGGGCATTGATCCGCAAAAATTCGAATGATTTCGTCGAGCAGGTCGCGGTCGCCTTCCACGTGCCTAAGCGCTGCATCGTTGTCAAAAACATTTGCCCTTGGAGAATTCACAGCTGACGTAGCTTCAGCGGTGGCGATCGTTTTCGCGTGTGTCAACCGCTCGACCGCGGCGAAAAGGTCCGCTGTGCGAATCGGCTTGGTCAGGTAGTCGTCCGTGCCGGCAGCCAGACATTTCTCCCGGTCTCCTTTCATGGCGTGCGCGGTGAGCGCGATGATGGGCAAATGATCGCCTGTCTTTTTCTCTTTTTCGCGAATCGCCGCCGTGGCCTCCAGGCCGTCCATTTCCGGCATCTGCACGTCCATCAACACCAGATCGACAGTTTCGCGTTCAAGCGCTTCCAGAGCTTGGCGGCCATTTTCGACTACGACTACAGTGTGGCCATGTTTTTGAAGCAGGCGAGTGGCGAGCGTGCGATTGACTGCGTTATCTTCCGCAAGTAAGACTTTCATTCCCTGCCTCCAATTGCTTTGTGGCAACACTTCCTGCGTCTCATCCTGTGTCTTGCCGTGCGCTTCGCTCGGCTCACTTGCATGCAGCGACAGAGCGCTCAGAATCGCATCAAGAAGCTCCGACGGCTGGATTGGCTTGGCCAAATGCGCTGAAATCCCCAGTTGTCGGCAACGCTCATGCTCACCTTGCTGTGCACTCGAACTGAGCATGAGGACCGGAATCCGTCCGAACTGAGCGCTCTTGCGAATGTTTTCGACAAATTCGAACCCGTCCATATGCGGCATTTGCAAATCGGAAATGACCGCGGCAAACCGGGGAGCTTGGCTTCCTGCGCGCCCAAGGATTTCGAGGGCCTCTCTGGCGTCTTTCGCAGTCGCCACCTGCATTCCCCATCTTCCGAGCATCTCAACCAGAATGATTCGATTTGTCTCGTTGTCATCGACGACGAGAATCGAAGCGTGCGACAGGATTTTGGGGTCCTGGTAGAACGGAGCTGGTTGGGCCGATGCTGGTTCGAATCGAATCGTAAAATGAAACGCACTGCCCACACCCTGTTCGCTTTCCAGCCACAGCTTCCCGCCCATCAGATCTATAAGGCGTCTTGTAATCGCCAATCCAAGTCCGGTCCCGCCATACTTTCTCGTGGTGGAACTATCGGCTTGGGTAAATGCTCCGAAGACCATTCCGTGCTTCTCTTTTGCGATTCCAATTCCTGTGTCGCGCACGCAGAAATGAAGAACCACGATCTCCCCAGTTGACGTCGGGTCCCGCTCAATTTCGACGACTACCTCTCCTCTTTCTGTGAACTTCACGGCATTTCCAACCAGATTTACGAGCACCTGCCGCACGCGACTGGCGTCACCCGCCAGATAGTCCGGCACGTCCTGCGCCACGCGCCACGCCAGTTCCAGCCCTTTCTGGTGCGCGCGGAATCCAAGAGCCTTCAAGGTTTCACCGATGCTCTGCCGCAGAGAAAAATCGGCCACGTCCAGATCCAGTTTTCCCGCTTCGATCTTGGAGAAATCGAGGATGTCGTTGATGAGCGTCAACAACGACGCGGCCGAGGTCTTTACCATGTTGAGGTATTCGCGTTGCTCGACCGTCAATTGCGTGTCAAGGGCCAGCTCCGTCATTCCGATGATTCCGTTCATCGGCGTGCGAATTTCGTGACTCATATTGGCCAAAAACTCGCTCTTCGCGCGGCTCGCGCCTTCCGCGGCGTCCTTGGCGGCTCGCAACTCTTCCTCAATTCGTTTGAGCCCTGTAATGTCCATGCGGATCACGATGAATTGCTTGGGCTTGCCGAGGCCGTCACGAAAGGGAACGATTGTGGAGTCAACCCAGTAAAAGCTTCCGTCTTTCGCGCGGTTCTTGATTTCTCCTTTCCACACCTCCCCGGACTTGATCGTCTTCCATAGTCCGGCGAAGAATTCCTTGCCGTGATATTTGGAATTCAAAATCCGATGGTCCTGCCCGAGCAACTCTTCGCGGCTGTATTGGGAGACGGAACAGAACTTGTCGTTGGCAAAGGTGATAATTCCGCGCTCGTCGGTTCTGCCGACGATGGCGTGCTGGTCCAGGGCAAATTTCAGATCCTCCAGCTCCTTAAGCGAACGCTGAAGCTTTTCCTGCGCCGCTGTCTTTTGAACGATCTCCTTCTTCAAATCTACGGTCCGCTCCTGAACGCGTAGCTCGAGGCTTTCGCGCGCCTGCTGGAGAGCGATGTCGCGTTCCTGGATCTGGCCCAGCATTTCGTTGAAACGGTCAAACAGGAAACCGATTTCGTCGTCACTCCACTTCTTGACTCGGAGCGAATAGTCTTTTCCTGAAGAAACGGCCAAGGCGGTACGGGCCAAATCCAGAATCGGGTCGGAAATGAGCCGCTGCAACTTGGCCGCTGAGAAATACACGGACAAGAACGAAAGAAGGATCACGCCAAGAATGGTCCAGGCGAATCGAACCATTCGGGTGCGCAGTTCTTTAAGATCGGATTTCAGGTAGATCACACCGACCACGTCATTCTTCAACCGAATTTCACGAAAGACTTCCATGAATCCAGAAACGGATCGAACTCCCTGGGGAGAAACCGGCGGGGGCAGAAAATCAGCCGCGGAAGCGATATTGCTGTACTTGGCAAATACGCTGCCGTCACGCTTATAAATGCACGCTTCTACGATGTGCGGTTTAGAACTGAGCGAACTGAGAATTTCACCGGCAGATTGTTCGTCGTCAAACGAAAGAGCGGCGGTGCTGTTGGATCCTGTGATTTGCGCGACTGTCGTTAGGTCACGCGCCAGCGCAGCTCGGGAGCTAAGAATGTCATAGACTGCGAAAACACCGCAGGCCACGAGGACTGCCACCGCGCAGGTGATCAGAACCAGTTCCGTAATCTTGCGCCGGATTGAATAGTTGCTCGATGGCATCACTTCAGCGCACTCCCTGCTACGGACCGGTTCGGATCGCGCACGATTTTGGCCAGCGCGAGAAGCTTCGAACTGATCTTCAGGCCTGCTCGATCCGCCGCGTCTGGATTGATGACGAAATGGACGCGGTTATCTTCAATCGTGAACTGGATGGTGCCGCCGGAGGCCGCGAAGCCGTCGCTTTCGCCAACGAGCAAGACCGCACGTCCCTTTAACCGATTGGCCAGGTCCGCCGCGGATTCGTGGGCAGAGGGGCCCACAAAAACTACATGGCAGCCCACAAGGTCTTGGAATTGCATGGCCCGTCCGAGGCTGACGCGGCGCTCACCTATCGTCTTTCCGAGCAGCGCGTCTTCCAGTGCCGGCCCGAACGGGTCGCGTCCGTAGACACAAATGTCGAGCGGTTGCTTCGGATCGGTAAACGCGGATGACGGCCAATCA
>Ga0307476_10002518_pt1 | contig 10961 bp, 8 predicted proteins | sample atmos_gasesECM2C_2_FD_203314 | JGI IMG/M metagenome (GOLD analysis project Ga0307476, IMG submission 203314) | Hardwood forest soil microbial communities from Morgan-Monroe State Forest, Indiana, United States - atmos_gasesECM2C_05 | ecosystem: Environmental > Terrestrial > Soil > Temperate... | reverse complement strand
ATAAAAAGCCGTGCCCAGCTCGCAGTGCGCTGTGGCGTCATCCGTCTTGATGGCGAGGGCGGCGTGGTACTCGTCGATCGCCTTATCGACCTGCCCCCTGGCGCGCAGGGCGTCGCCGCGGCTGACGTGAGGCGCAGCGTATGGCTGCGAGGCGAGGGCCAGCGATTGCTGATAGTCGGCGAGGGCGGCGTCCACCTCCCCCGCGTCCCTCAGAGCGTTGCCGCGGTTGAGATAGAGGCCGGGGTTGTCCGGGCGCAGCGCCAGCGCCGCCGTGTAGTAACGGACCGCTTCCGCCGCCTTGCCGCCTTGCTGCAACTCGAGAGCAAGTTCGACGTTGGCCCACAGATCGGTTGGGTGGGCGCGCTGGACCCGCCGCAAGAGTTCCAGCCGGGGTTGCTTGGCCTGGTCCGGCAGGTTGCGCGCCAGCAGAAGCAGGAAACTGGGTGGTTGCGTCTGCACGTCCGCCTCGCCGGCCAGATGCTCCAGGGCCTTCCGGTCCCCCTGGAGCCATGCTTGCCGCACCCGCACTCGCCACTCGTCATCGTCGGCGGCCAGCAGCGCGGCGAGCAGCCATTGCCGGGTCTGCGGATCCGCCTTGGGCGCTTGGAGACACTCGTCCAGCGCGGCGATGAGGTTTCCCTGGACCGGCGCAGGCCGTCCTTTAACGCGAGCGGCGACCTGGGCCGGCGTCGCGTCGCCGACGGCGATCTCGTACTGGCGGAGCGCGTCCCGGATTTCGGGGAAGGCGGCGGCGGCACGGGCGAAGCGATTCTCCGTCTCCTCGACGCGGCTTTGCGCCACCAACCGGATCTGCTCGAAGCGTGCCATGAAATCCTGGTCCCGCGCCGCCGCGTCGAGCCGCTCCTGGAGCGCCGCGCGCCGCTCGTCCCGTGCCCGGTCGGGGGCGGCCTCCCGAGCGAGCGCCGCCGTCCGATCCAACGCCGCCTGGGCCTCCGCCACTTTCCCCTGCCCCACGAGCAAGTCGGCACGATCCAGGACATTCGCCAGATCGTCGGTCGCCCTGGCCTGCCGCGCCGCCTGGTCGTGAATCACCCAGGCGACACCGCAGCCCAACGAGGCAATGAACAAAAGCACCAATCCCGCTATCGACAAGCCGACCTTGTTCCGCCGCGTGAACTTGCTGAACCGATACATGGCCGACGGCGGGCACGCCAGCACCGGCTCGTCGCGCAGGTAGCGCTCAACGTCGGCCGCGAAGGCGCCGACCGTGTCATAGCGCCGATTTCGGTCCTTTTCCAGCGCCTTCATCACGATCCAGTCCAACTCGCCACGGATCGCCGTGCTCAGCTTCTTCGGCTCCAGTCCTCGATTCGCCGCTAGCGCCGGCGACTCCGCGCTCGTGCTAAGCCGGACGCTAGGCCGCGGCGTCTCCTCCTCCCGGATCAGCCGCAGCGCCTCGAGCAGGCCTGTGTCCTTCAACCGCTGCCGCTCCAGCGGCGTCGTCCCCGTCAGGAGTTCATACAGCAGCACGCCCAGCGAATAGATGTCCGAGCGCGTGTCGACGTCCAGCTGGTTCAGCTGGGCCTGCTCCGGACTCATGTACTCCAGCGTCCCCACCAACGCCCCGAAGCCGGTGAACAACGTCTTGTCGGTCAGCGCCGGTCCCACCGCCTTGGCCACGCCGAAGTCGATCACCTTGGGCACAAGCTTCCCGTCATAGAGCGCCGCCAGCACGTTGGACGGCTTAAGGTCGCGGTGGATCACGCCCTTCTGGTGCGCGTGCTGCACCGCCTGGCACACCGGAACGAACAGCTCCAACCGTTGCCGCGGCGTCAGCTTGTACTCGTCGCAATACTTGGTGACGGGCGCGCCCTTAACCAGCTCCATGACGAAATACGGCCGGCCGGATTCGGTGGCGCCGCCGTCGAAGATCTTGGCGATGTTGGGGTGGTCCATCAGGGCCAGCGCCTGACGCTCCGCCTCGAAACGGGCGACGACCTGGCGCAGGTCCATGCCCGGCTTGAGGATCTTCAGCGCCACCTTGCGGCGCAGGGGCTCCTGCTGCTCGGCCATGAAGACGAGGCCGAAGCCGCCCTCGCCAATTTGCTCCAGCAGCTTGTACGGCCCGACGACCGCGCCGGTGCGCTCCCGAAGCGGCTCATCGACCGCGGCGATCAACTCTGCCGCAGGGCGATCCATGAACCGGCCGGAGTCCTGGTGGGCCTTCAGGAGTTGCTCGACCTGAGCGCGTAGCGCCGCGTCCCCCGCGCAGGCCCTGGCCAGGTACGCCGACCGCTCCGACGGGTCCTCAAGGTCCAGCGCAGCGAGGAAGATGGATCGCTCCGTCATGGCCGGAACTCCCGGCGGCCCCATGCCGGGGCCGCTGACAAAGAAGGCGCAATCCGCGCTGGGATCGCGCCAGATTTCCGCCATTTTTTCGCATAGGCGGCGACTGCGGCTATTCATTGCCCGGCGATAGCGCGACGCAGCCAGGCGCGGGCGTAAGCCCAGAGGCGATCCGCCGACCGGGCGGAGATGTGCAGGGCTTCGGCCGCCTCAGGGATGGACAGGCCGGCGAAGTAGCGGAGCTTGACCAGCTCCGCGGCCCGGGCGTCCGCGGCGGCGAGCCCGGCCAGGGCCTCGTCCACGGCCAGCACTTCCTCGGAGTCCTGCGCCGCGGCGAGGTTGGCGTCGTTGAACGTCACGCGGGCCAGGCCGCCGCCGCGTTTCCGGCTGTGCTTGCGCCGCGCCCGATCCACGAGGATGCGGCGCATGGCCTCGGCGGCCGCCGCGAGGAAGTGGCCTCGACCGTGCCACTGCCGGGCGTTGTCCACATCCACCAGGCGCAGGTACGCCTCGTGGACCAGGGCGGTGGCCTGAAGGGTCTGTCCCGGCTTCTCCTGCGACAGCCTCGCCGCCGCCAGCTTGCGCAATTCGTCGTAGACAAGCGGCAGGAGCTGCTCGGCGGCGCGCGGGTCGCCCTGCTCGATGGCAGACAGGATGCAGGTGACTTCGCTCATGCGCCATAGAATAACGGACCGGCCGAGGGCCGGCAAAGGAATTGCCGATCCGGAGAAGGGCAGCACGCGGCGGCATGGCCAAACCGTCCCGAGGTCCGCCCCTCACCGCCGCAGCCGGCGGCGATCAAGCGGCGCTCACGAGTCCTGGTTGACCAAACTGGCCTGGCGAAAGCAGGCGCGCAGGACGCTCCGGCCCCTTCGACATACGCTAGCGAGACGACGTCAGCAGCGCGCTCCGGGCCGACACACCGAGGTGAATACGCGTCGAGGCATTTTCTGCTGCGGCTCTCTCGACCTATGCGCTCAAGCCAGAGTCCGCCGCGCCCTCCGCGCCGACACACCGTGGGTTCGCCTCCACCCCGCCAACTCGGCCGGGGCCTCAACTGGCAGACGCCCTGGGCGTCGGGACTCAAAAACATATTAATGACGTGGACAAAGTATACGGACAGGGCATGAACTCCGCCGAGGAACTCGCGACGGCAAATCGTCTTGACAACGACGGGAGGCAACCTACCGTGGCAGTCGGCTTTGACGCCAGTTCCGCGAGCATCACGATTGACACGCCGCCCAGCGTGCTCGACCCCGACATCTCTCCTCAGCCCCTTCGTCCGATCCACTCCCTTGACACGGCCGTCGAGGACTTCATCCGGCTGGTGGCGGGAAACAAAGCCTGGTTCCTCAGCAACAGGATCTGCGCGACTGGCAGGGTCAATCTCACCGGCGTGGCCGGAGACGACGCGGCCCGTTGGGAGCTGGGCTTCCTCCAGGTGCGCCGGGTGACCACCTCCTGGGCCTGGTACAAGGCGGACTGGACGGACGGCGCCGCGGCGAACGGCGGCTCGATCCTGCTGCAGACCGGGAAGCCGCCGGCGATGCCCAAGCAAACCTGCCGCGACATCGGGGACGGTGGCCCCGTCGGTCAGATGTGGTACGCCCCGCCCGGGGACGCGAGGGGGAGCGCGCGGGCGTTCCCCCAGACGCTAACCGCCAACTTCAACGACGAGCCGAAGACGAACTTTCCCGCGGTGCTTTTGAATTCGCTCACGAAGCATCCGAACTTCCTGCGCGACGCGGAGGTGGAGCTGCTTTTCTGCACCGCCCTCGCCCTGCGGGAGCCGGGCGGGCGGTTCCACATTCTCAAGCACTTCTACTGGAACGTCCTATGGCAGGCGACCTTTCAGCCCGCCGATTTTGCGAACGCGCTGTACGGGCCGTGGCTGCCAGTGACGGTCTTGCGAAACGCCGTGGACGCCCACGTCAGTCAGGTCTTCGACGGGCCGCCCGATAGAGAGCCGTTCCGGAACGCACTCACCAGCGCCACGGAGACGGAGAGCTGCAACGACCTTCTTCACAAGGCCTATGACAGCGTTTTGAGCCCTCCGTTCGCCGGCCGCCGGGAAAACAGGGACCGGGACCACTTATTCGACGTGCGCGCGTGATTCTTCCTCTGCTCCGTCTACGCCGGGCGATGTGACCGGAGAGCCGAACAGAATGACACGATCTTACGCCGGTGCGTTTCGGACCGACGCACGTTTCGCGAATGAACCTGGCTGCGCCGGGCGATACGACCGGATGGCCGAACGGAATGACGCGATCTTACCGCGGTGCCTTGCACCGACGCGCGCAAGGCTGCCGCAGCCGCCCACCGCCAACCGCGAGACTTACAGGTGCGGATTCTGAAGCAGAGCCTGGCCGCCCTTTGCGATCCGCCGTCGAGAAAGACCGCGGTTCCGAGCCAATCTCCGCGAGCCCCTCTTGCCGCGTACCCAATGATGGTCACGTAACCGCCACGATGCGGCGGGCTTCATTCCTTGCCGTCGGCGTCGCCAACCCGTCCTCTCGCTCGGGCCGCTCAGAACACCCGGTACAGGCCGCCGTCGCCGCCGCCCGCACGCCCAGGCGGGAGCCCATGGCCAGTTCGGCCGCCGCATGGCCCAGCAAATCCCGGTCGTAAGCCGCCAGAGCGCCCAGGCGAATCCAGTAGGCGTCGGCCGGGGACCCTCGGCCGGCGTTTGCCCCGACACGCGCCCAGGAGGCTGGCCACAGGGACGGCCGTGGGGGCGACCGCCGGCCGGGCCTTGTCTCGCAGCAGGGCGTCGATTGCCAGATTGCAACCGCGCTTGCACCGCTCGACGTGCGCTTCAATGCGCCGGCGTTCCGTCGCCAACATGGGGTCGTCGCGATCGAGCGACCGGCGGGGCAATGCCTGGGAACGGCATGGCATATCGGGCGACATGTTTGCTCCTTTACGGCGGCGACGCCGTTTCATCTTCTTCGGCCGGATCGGGCGATTCCAGAAAAAGGCGCGTTAATCCGGCGGACGGCCGTGTAGTTACTGGTGAAGATGGTTGGCCCGCTCGGGCGGGCCTTCAAGGGGAAAGGGACGCGACTTCGATCCGCTCCCTCCCCGGTTCGTCGCGGCCTTGGACTCCGCAGTGTTGTGCGGTGGCTGCGATTGGGTTTCCAAAGCGAAAGGAGCTTTGTCGTGTCCAAGTTCATGCTGACGATGGGTTTGCTTCTGGGATCGCTGGCTAGCCTCGGCACGGTCGCCCAGGCCGGTGAAGTGCAGGGTCGGGCGAATGCCATGCGGATCAGCGCCGTGGCCTACGCCGCTTACTACCAGGGAGAGCAGGTGTACATCCTCTGGAACGGCAACTGGTATCCGGGCGAGATCCTGGCGGTGTACAATGGGAGAGGCACATACAAGGTCCACTACGACGGCTACGGCTCTGAATGGGACGAGGAGGTCGGTCCCGATCGCCTCTCCCCTCAGTAAGACGTCTTCTGCCCAAGGGCCATTGGATCCGTGGGCGTGGTAATCCGCCGGCTCGCGGAGCGAGTCGGCCACTTTTCCTGTCTCTGTGGTTCTCGTTAGCCCTGGGACGTGCTGGGATCCGCTGCAGCCGCACGACCGCCAGGTTCACTGGCTGGTCGTAAGCCGCCCACGCTGTGCCAGTCGTCACCAGGACCAACCTTCGGGGCGCACCGCCCCGAAGGTTCTTCTGTTCCGGGCGCCGAAAAGGGCGCCATGCTCCAATGAGACGGACACGCCGAAAAAGGGACAGCATGGATTTCTGCTTATTTGGAGCTGAAATTCAGGTTGCCCCCTTTTCGGGCGTCGGGCCACGCGCCATGACCTAGGGACGGCCCGCCATCATGCCCGGCCGGGTTCGGCGATTCCAGAAAAAAGCGCGTTAATCCGGCCGGCGGCCGTGTATTTACTGGTGAAGACGGTCGGCCCGCGCGGGCCGGTCTTCGGGGAGAAAGGGAAACGACTTCGATCCGTTCCCTCCGTCCCTTGTCCGTCCGGTTTGATCGGTGCAAGCAAGGGGCGATGCCAGGGACCCCGCGCAAACCCACACCGCGGAGGCATGTATCATGCCGTTCCAAGTCGTAAGAGCTTCCCGCGTCGGTCGGGAGATAAATGAGGCGGAAAAGGAGCATTCCAGCAAGGCTGGATGTCTCTTCGGCATAAGCCGTGGCAACCGCTACTTCTCCCGAGAGGTGCTGGAAGCCCTGATTACAACGGGCCTCGAACAACGAAAACGAGTTGTCCTCATGTTACCCGATGTACCCGCGGTGAGTACGCTCATGGCCTTGGGGTATTGCCTGACCGACGCCGAGCGAAGGAGCCGTCTCGACTTCAACTCCATGCAGCATCGCATCGGGAGAGTGCTGGAGGCCCTAACTCCGTCGCAACGGCAACTGGTCCGTGTACTGCGGTGGAAGGACCTCGAAGATCTTCCGCGGTATGAACAGGCGCACGCCGACCTCAATAGGCTTTATCACAGCGACTATCGGTTCTGCCAAGACGTTCGAGACATGACGAAGCAGATCCTTCAGTCGGCCCTGGAACGGGGAGAACTCCGGGATATGGAGGGTCGACCCCTCGAAGCATCACGGCAGCCAATCGAGAACGTCCTAGAACACGACACGCTGGAGAGGCGAATTGATACGGGCGTCGCATTCTCCCTAAATGAACTGGCCCTTATCGCAGACGCGGCGGGAATCCTAGACCTCGAAAAATGCGCCTATGTTTACCACACAAGCATGAAGGTCGTCGAAAACCTGCTCGATGGTGCACATTACCCTTGGCAGCCACACGTCGGGAACGGTTATTTGATCTACGTACCGTTTGCAAACGTCAACGCACCAAACCTTGCCTTGGCAATGATTGCTCGGCAATGAGGCGGCACCTATTCGGCGAACCAGGTGGCGAGACGGCGACTTGGCCGCAAGTTCGGCAGAATCAGGGTTTCCCTCCGGCGTCACAGGGTGGCCGCAGAGCACCTGCGCTTGCCATGGACCATGTAGACGTAGGTGTCGCTCACCTGGATGCCTTGTTGGGCGAGGGCCGCGACGATTTCTTGGATCGGAGTCGGCGGATTCTTCTCCAGCATATCGCGAATTGCCTGGAACTTGTTAACTTCCGGTTGTTTCGCCTCGCGCCGCTTACGGGCTGCCTGGCTCTTGATCACTTCCGGTTGCTGCTTTGCCACTGGCTGCTTGTTGGACAAGGGGATCTCCTTGATCTGAACGCTTGGCGGGCAGCTTTGCTCATGGTATGCGGGAGGGGGTGCGGCCACAGGGATCGTCGGCGGAGGAGAAGGACCATGAGAGTGTGTGCGGTTGCTCCCTATACCAGCGCGGTCGATTGCTGAGGTCGAATTGACACACGCACGCAAGCCGAAGTCAGTATGGCGCTGAGGTCCGCCACACCTGCGTAGGTTCGCGTCAAGGCGTAAAGCGCGGAGGTCGCATCGACCGCGGGGTTTCGGTCCTCAGCGCGCTGTGAATTTCGGCTTAGGCGCGTAGGTCGAGAGGGACCGGAGCAGAAAACGCTTCGACGCGAATTCACCTCGGCGTGTCGGATCGACGCGCCGAGCGCGGAGCATATGTGCCCCCGGCAACGACATGGGCGTAGTCACCGCCACGGCCGTCCGCCCTCCACCATCCGGCTTCTGCACTGGCACGGGGCCCGGTTCCGCCAATTTCGCCGGGCGCTCACGTGGCATTTCCTGCGCGAGGTTTGCGTCAGGTCTTACCTTGCAGGGGATGCGGGTAAACGTACGGCTTGTAGTAATCGGGCTTGGGCTCCTCGTTGAAGAAATCCCGCCCTTCCTTGACGTGCTCCACCTGTAGCTCTGTCTCTTTCGGACCCCAACGGCGCAGCGCCATGTTAACCTTCGCCCCATTCAGCGTGTTGTTCCAGGCGTAGCAGGGCGATGGTTCGAACACGCCGTCCCCGTCGGCGTCCGTTCCCCGGCCCGGCTGGCCCATGCAGGGATAGCCAGCCCCTTTCTGGCCGGCAGGAATCTGATTGCCGTCAACGGGGTTCGTGCCGTCACACACCCCAAACCCGCCCACGTCGCGGAACGATCTTTCGTGTGTGAGTTGGATGACCTGGCAGTTGTAGGTCGTGCCGGTGACCGTGTTGTTAAACACGATGCCCACCCCGGCGTTGATGAAGATGAATCCCTGCGGCTCACCTTGCTTCAGGCCGATCGCGGAAAACGTGTTGTCGTAGATCTCGGCGCTCTGGCAGCCGTAGTACCCCTTCCGAACGCCTGGTCCGTAGACCTCGATCTGAGAGTTGACGATCTTGTTGTGGCGGATGACGACGCGGGCACCGTTGTTGGGCGCGATCCAGGGACAATCGCCCCCCTTCGCCGCCGCCGGGCTGAGGCAGACCTCGTTGTCCTCCAGGTACAGCGCCGCGGCGGTCCCCAAGCCCAGCGGCTTGCGGTAGTTTGGGGCGCCGGGCCCGGAATACCAGATCGGCTGCGCCAGGCCGCCCGTGAACTCTTTGTCGTCACAAGAGCAGTGGTCGATCAGCCCATAGGTGTCCTGGTCGCCGCCGGCGTTGATGGACATCATCACGCGGGCATTCTTGAACTTGCAGTGGTCGATGCGGAAATCCTTGCAGGCGCCGCTGATCGACATGAATCCGCCCCAGAGGCCGGCATCAGCCCAATCGGTTCCGTCGAAGGTAATGCCCGTAACTCGGAACGGCTTTCCTTCAACTCCGTGCAACTCGAAAGGTACAAAGCTGCCTTTGCTGGGGCGATGATCGCAAATGACGGTCTTGTCCATTCCGGCCCCTTGGATGACGATGGCCTTCATTTCGGCCCCACGCCCGGTATTCCATCCCTTCGTCCACACGGCCGTCCCGGCGGGAAGTTGGACGGTGTCGCCTTCCTTGGCCGCGTCAATCGCCTCCCAGACCGCCTCCGGCGTCAAGCTGGCGGCGGTGCGGGTCTCGGCATGAACATCCGTGGGCAGTAAACTGTTCCCGGCGACAAGGAGACAGCATGCCAATAACAATTGGAATCCCGGGGCTTCGATTCTCATAGTCCGACCTGCTTTGCATTTCTACAGGTTACTGGGCAACCGTACCGACATGTGTACGACTTTCGACATCGTTGTCAAGAAGAGGAACCACCCTGGAGGCCGCCTGCCGCCTTGTGCATCCTGGTGATCAAAGACAACGGCGGGGGGATGGTTGGCCGCCCACAGTTCCGAGGCCCAGGCGCCCGTGCAACTGATTCCCTGCGGACAACCGGACTGGCGCGCCGCAATCTCCACGGCTTCCTCGACTCGGACCACCCGCGCGCCTTGCCGTCTTCGGTCTGATCGACCGCTGCGACTGTCGCCCGCCCGACCGAGGCGATGTCAGACGCCCCGAGCGCTTCCCTTGAGCTTGAGTCAGCCGGACGCGGAAGGCGAGTTCGACCTATTCCAGCAGATCGACGCCACGTTCAACCGCGGCCCGGCCAGCGCTTGCCTATTCAGCCAGGCGCCGTCGATCCAACCGAGGTCTTCCGCCAGCGCGGGGACGGCAGGCCGCATGAGCAAGCTCACCCCACTAGCCGACAGGTCGCCGATGGATCCTTCAGCCCCCACGCTACCCGGCCGGCCGTCGAGGCGCCGGCGGTCGAAGCGGACGAGACAGTGCCGCTGACAGATGCGCCGCGGCCCGGCGCGACGCTCCTTGGGTTGGTCGATGCATGGCGGTAACATGGGTCAGCTCCTTTCGACACACGAGCGTCCTGAAGCCATGAGCATGGCCTCAGCGAGGGGATGACGAGATTCACGTGGGAGGCGACGACCCGGAGACGGGAGAGGAGGAGCGGGCCGTACTCCCCTTCCAAGGAAAGTCTAGTCCCGCGCAGCAAGTAGAGCAAATCGGACGGAAGCAGAAAGGAGACTCTGGCAAAGCCGATTCCGGCGAAGCTGGCCAAAATGCTGCTGAACGCTGTTCTGCAAGCCGCGAATGCGCGCAGATCCGTTTTTTTGCGATCTCGGGCAGGCCGGTCCTATCGGTCCGCGGCGCGAAAGGACCGGCTACTTTGGCCCCGCGTCGCCGGTCTTTTTCAGCAGGGCGTCCACGTCGGACCACAGCTTCTTCCAGTCGGCGCGCTCCGGTTCCGGCAGCTTCTCTAGCGCGGCCGCATCGCGCACGCCGAACAGGTCCGGATCTTCCTGCCAGTGCTTGAGAGCCTGCTTCACCTCCGCCCCCGCCTGCGGCGGGCCCTCCTCCGAAAGCTTGCCCCAAAGGGCCAGGTCGTCGCGCAGCCAGTCGAGAGCCAGCTTACGGAGACGGGCGCGTTCCTTTTCTTCCAGGCCGGATGCGTCTTCGCCCTTGCCGAGGCCGGCCTGGCCGACGATGCAGGCGGCGTTGTAGCGGATGTGGGAGCGAAGGTTGTCAGCCAGCGCCGGCTGCTCGGCGAGCGCCTTTTCATAGAAGTGGGCCGCGGCGGCGTAAAGACCCTTGTACCGGCAGAGATCGGCGAACTCGAGTTGCTCTGGGCCCTTCGGTTGGATGTCGCCCTTGAGGACGGCGGGCAGCTTCTCGTCGAGTTCCATCAGTCGCCGGCACTGCAAAAGGTTCCTTTCCGCGCCGGCTCGAAGTGGGACCTGGGGCGAAAGCAGTTCCCGAACTCGCTGGAAGCACGGCATCGCGTCGCCGAATTTGCCTTC
>Ga0307476_10002517_pt1 | contig 10962 bp, 5 predicted proteins | sample atmos_gasesECM2C_2_FD_203314 | JGI IMG/M metagenome (GOLD analysis project Ga0307476, IMG submission 203314) | Hardwood forest soil microbial communities from Morgan-Monroe State Forest, Indiana, United States - atmos_gasesECM2C_05 | ecosystem: Environmental > Terrestrial > Soil > Temperate... | reverse complement strand
CCTGGACGCCCTCAAGCATCAGCTGCAAGGGCCGGTCGTGCTCAGCGGGATGATCGTTCCTTCGGGGCGGCCCAACGTCGATTCACCCACCGAGGAGGCGCCGTTTGAGCCGGCCGCTGTGGCCGTTGTGGACGCCCTTATCATCTATGCTCGCAAGTAGGCGCGAAGCCATCGGGAGATTTTCATGACCGCCGCATTGCTGACCTGCTGCTGCCTGGCGTTCGCCGCCCCCGACTCGACGCTCAACGCCGCGCATACGCAGCAGCTGAACGGCTATCTCAACGCAGGTCAATTTCAGGACGCCATGCAGCTCCTCGACCGGATGGAGCAAGACGCCGCCCAGCAGCCGGACGACTTCTGGCGCTTCTACGTCCGCTGGAAACGCGCCTGGCGCCTTTCGCAGATGGGCGATTCCGATGGGCCGCAACGGGCGCTGGAAGCGGTCATCGGCGATGCGACCAAGCGCTACGGCCCCCGGTTCGGTTTTCTCCCGCTCATGCATTACGACTTAGGAGAGCTGTATTTAGGGTCTCACAAATTGGAGAAGGCGCAGGACCATCTTGACGCGGCCATCGCGTTCGTTAGGGCGGGGCCTGGTACGGTTGGTACGGACAAGACGCCGATTCCCGTAGATGACGCGGTGCGCCTTCGCATGGAATATTTGAAAGTGCAATGCCGAGTGTTTCTGGGCAAGCAGAACGAGGACGCCGCGAAGGAAAACGACCAACTCCAACGGAAGCTGGACGACTTGCTCGAGACGCGGCGAACAAATCATGCGCCGGCGGACCAGATCGCGGCCTGCTCCGCGTTAGCCGTCGAACTGATGATGCAGCGCTGTGAGCTGTACCGGCGGAACGGCGACATGCCCCACGCCGTTGGGGGGCTTCAGCAGTGTCTGGATGCTCTGAAGTCCGACCAATCCTACCGCGCGTTGGACGTTCATTTCCGCTGCCGCATCCTTCTCGCCAACTGCTACTGGGAAATAGCCCGCTTCCGAGACGCGGCCGAGGAGCTGGAGCAGGCCGGCAAACTTCCGGCGGCGAGCGGCATACTCAATGCGCGGGACCTGGCCGCCGCGCGGACCAATCAGCGAGAAGAGCGCATCCAAGCGGAACTGGACAGCCAACTGGGCGACCCTAATCTGCTCCAGCAGCTCCGCGAAGCGGAAACGATCGCCCGCGACGCCCTCGACAAGGCGAAGCAGGCCGATTCCGGACCGAATCCTTTCACGTCGATCGCTTACAGCAACCTCGCTCAGATTCGCGGCATGCGCGGCCGAGTCCTGGAGGCGATGGGGAAGCAGCAGGAAGCCCATGAGGCGTTCGACGACGCCCTGCAAGCCTGCGACCACGCGCTGGACCTGCCCGATTCGATCTTTCCCAAGGACCAGGACCTGTTTCTGCACATCCGGCGCTGCCGGGCCTGGGTGAACTTGCAGCGGGGGGATGTGGACGCCGCGCGCAAGGAGGCCGCGGAGGCGCTAGCCCTGTTTTCCCGCGTCCACAAGGCGGACGACGTGGATGGCGGCCTGTTTTACAGCCTGCTGCTGGAGATTGAAGAACAGGCAGGCGACCTGCAGGCGGCGGCTGCATACGCCGACAAACACCGCCGCCTCGCGGCCAGCCGCTTGCCGTACCTGGTCGGCCTCACTAGTCCGGAGCAACTCCGGTTCTTCCAGGATTACGACGAACCCGCGCTGCACGGCGGCTTGCGACTGGGCCTTGCCGATGGATCACCTCAGTCGATCAAGGATCTCTCGGCCGAATGGCTTATCAACGGCAAGGGCAATATCGGCGAAGCGGCGGCGTGGGTGTACCAGCAGAAACGCAAAGGAGCCGACGCCGCGGAGTTCCAGGACCTGGTTCGGCGTCAGGCCTGTCTCCTGTGGGGCCGCAACCCGGCCGACCCCGGCGTGCTCGATCGGCTGGAAGAGCTGGAAGCGAAGAAGCGAACCCTGGCAGTGAAACAGGCCGCGGACCTGGCCGCTCCACCCGGCGCCGCAGGCTTGAATCGATGGGTGGAGCTGGGGCAGGTTCAAGCGCGCCTGCGGCCGGATGAGGTCTTTATCGATGTTTGCCGTTTGCGTCCCCATGTCAACGCCGCTGCGGTCTATGCCGCATGGGTCGTCACGGCCAACAGCCCCGTGACAGTCGTGAATCTGGGAGACGCCGACCAGATCGATCGGTGGGTTGACAACCTGCAATGTCACCTCGAACGTTGCGAATCGCGGGAACACGACGGCTATTTTGACACGGACGGGGCCATAGCGGATGAAAAAGCTCTGCGTAAACTATATCTGCAGCCGCTGTCGGATCGCCTGCTGCAACCGCTTCTCCAGGCGGCCGGCGACAAGAGGGTTCGCTGGATCGTCAGCCCGGACGGCGACCTGTGGAACCTCTCATGGGCGGCGCTGATCTTGCCGGACGGCCGCTATGCGGTGGAGCAATGCAGCTTCCGCTACGTGATTTCCGGTCGGGACCTGGTCAAGAAGGACGACGCGACCGCCCAGGCCGGCGCCTCCTGGCTCTTCGGCAATCCGGCCTTCGACGAGGCGCCGATCGGCGTGAAAGGCCGCAGGCGGGAGTTGTTCGGCGACCCTCTGAAATCGGCCGAGGAGGAGATCAAGTCGGTCGCCGAATACCTACCCGGAACGTCGCAGATTCGAACCGGCGCCGCGGCGACCAAGTCGGTGTTTCTCAACCTCCAATCTCCGCGCGTCCTGTATCTGGCGACGCACGGCTTTTTCTCGCTGCCGAATGAAATTCGAGATACAGGAGACCTGCGCGTCGATCCGCTGCTGTGCTGCGGCGTCGCTTTCGCCGGCGCCAATTTTGCGCCCGACGACGACGCGGATCTGCCGGGCTTGCTGACCGGCGCGGAGGTGTTCGCGGTGGACCTCCGCGGCACGGACCTGGTGGTGCTGAGCGCCTGCCAAACCGGCAAGGGAGAGCCGTCGCCCGGTCAGAGTTCGGCCGACCTGCGTCATGCGTTCCATCTGGCCGGGGCGAGAGCGGTGGCGTCGACGCTGTGGAGCGTCCGCTCTGACAAGGCGAAAGAGCTGATGCTCGCTTTTATGAAAATCTACGCAGGCCGCAAAGACGCCGACAAGGCCGAGGCGTTGGCCCAGGCGCAGCGGCGAATGATTCAAGCTTTGCACGATGATCCCGACGTCGGCGCCAGCCATCCCTTTTACTGGGCTGCCTTCACGCTGTCCGGCTTATGATCCGCCGACTCGCAGCGCCGATTGGTCGGCATTTGCCGCATTACCGGCACGCTCGGAACAACTGCGCCGTCCAATCTCGACGGCGCCGGCGCCCGTCTCATACTTTATGGGCCGCGAATCCGATTCGTATCACCAGACCCGAGGTCGGGTCGTGACGGCGACGCCGTTTCGGCGAATCGTGCGAGAGATGATTGAGATGCGGGTTTCGCCGGCCTGCGCCCTGCTTGGGGAAAGGACTCTCCGATGAAGCGGTTTACCGGACTTTGTGCGGGCGTGCTGACGGTTGTGCTGGGGGGCGGCGCCGCCCTGGCCCAGCCGGTTATTGCTCCAGGCGGCTGCGCCACGCCCCCGCCGCCCTGCCAGGCTGGACCCGGCCCCTGCACAGCGCCCAACCCTTCTGGAGCGGAAGGCGCCGGCTCGGAATCCAACCCCTATCCGTCGATGAATCCCAGCCAGAGCGCTGAGGCAGCGCCTGGCGCCGGAAACGAGGCGCCGCCGACTCCCGAAGGATCGGGGGCGGCGTTCGCCAACGAGGGCGCTCCGCGGGCCGGAGCGACCGGCAACACCATGACCGCCGGCGGGACCGGCCTGGCTTCCGCCACCGCGACGGGAGGCGTCACGACGAATCAGACGGCCTTTGGCAACAACGGCTTGATTCTTCCGGGACTCCTCACGGCCGCCCAGGTGGACGGCGCCGTGCCGGCGAATCGTTTGTTCGTTGATTACGGCTACTTCAACGAGTTCCGATCCGTGGCGGCCACGGCGACCTTGACGCCCGCGGCAAGAGGTACATTGCAACCAACGGTGCAGTCGCGCACCATCGACGGGTTCAACCTGAACCGGTACGATTTCGGCGTCGAAAAGACGTTCTTCAACGGCTGCGCCTCCGTCATGGTGCGGGCCCCCATCCTGGAAGCGGCCGACAACGTCGCCGGCCAGCCGATCGACGGCTTCGGCGACGTGGAAGCCGGGATCAAATGCGAGATCTTGCGGGATTGTGAAACCGGCGACGCCCTGACCGGCGGGTGCGACGTCGCCATTCCCACGGGCCGCGCGGAAACGTTCACCGTCGCCGCATTCAACAACGGGGCCGGCGGCGCCGTCTTCACGCCGCGGACCACCACCTCGCTCAATCCGACGTTCATCCAACCGTATCTTTGCGGAATTACGAATCGGGGTTGCCTGTGGGTGCAGAATTTCACCGGGGTCTTGATCTCCACAGACAGCCGCATCTCGCCGTTCATCAACGAGGATCTGTCGGCGGGATACACGATCTTTCACAGCAGCAGCGCGATCACTTCGGCCCTGATGCCCACATCGCTGACGCCGACGATTGAAGCGCAGCTCCTGCTGCCCACCGACCACGAAGGCACGGGGCCTGTGCCGGGATTGGCCGGCCCTGGCGCCGCTCTGACGTCGGTCTCCGCGTTTCGCTTCCCCGACCAACTCTTCCTGACGGAAGGCCTGCAGCTCGGCCTGGGCGAGCATTCGGTACTGTCCGGCGGGATTGTCGAGCCGGTCGTCGGTCCGAAGGCCTTTTCGGTCGGCGTGACGGTCGGTTTGAATATCTTCTTTTGAGATGTGCAAAGGCATGAGGCGGCGCGGGACCGCCTCATGCCGCATCGCTTCGGCGCAGCATCCGGATCAGCCAGACCCACATGAGCGATGTCAGCGCCGCCGCCGCGGCCAGCGCGATCACCCCATACCACGTCAGCCGCTCGCGCAGCCGCCGCGTCGGTTGCAGCGCCGCCTCCCGGTCCTGCTGCACCAGCACCACCCAACGACTGCTTTCGGCCGGGGCATAGCCGGCCAGGTACGTTCGGCCGTCGAGCGGGTCCACGTAATGACCGTCCACGCCGGAACCCTGCCGCCCCTCCGTCATGTCCCGGATTAACTTGCTCTCCAAAGGCTCCGGATTGGCGTCGTCCCGCGGCCGAATCTTGCGGTTGACCGCCTCGCGGTCGCGGTGCGCCAGGATGTGCCGGCGATCGTTGATCAGCACCGGAAAGCCGTATTTCTCGTTGAAGCCGGCCGCCAGGACCCAGTCATAGAGGTCCGCGACGTGCATCGTGCCGGCCAGCAAACCGACCGTCTTCGACGGATCGTCAGGGTCTTTCAATGGAGCGGAAATAGAGATGATGACCGGGTCCGGCCGACCCTTCTCATCGACGCCGACGCCGACGTAGGGCTGGGAAACATAGACGCCCTCGTGGGCTGGAAACGGTTCGCCCTGATGATGGAACTTGTGGCCGCCGCCGCTGAACCAGTCGCGCCACGCCCACGATTGGCCCTGGTCCCACAGTTCCTTTTCCTGCGGGTCGTCGGCGACGATATGCCCGGCGGCGTCCGCAACCGTCCATTTGAAGAAGTAGAGGTCCTGGTCCGTTTCGCGGAACTTCTCCAGCCGGGCCGCCAGCCGCTCGCGCGGTTGGCCGTCGCGCACCGCCCGTTCCAAATCGGGGTCGGCGGCCCGCGAAGCGACGATGTCGGTGCGCCGCTTCAGCTTGGCGTCCACCAGCTGGGCCATGACCTGGGCCATGAGCTTGTTGCGCTCCAGCACCTGGCCGGACAGCGCCGCCTCGGAATCCTGCACGGCCATGCCCAGAAGGAACCAGCCGCCCAAGGCCATCGCGATCAAGAGCAGCAGCGGCGCGACCAGGCCGAACAGCAACAGAGGCCGTTGCCGTCGCCGCCGATCGCGCAGCTTCAGGGCGTCCAGCACCGCCCCGGCGTCCCGAAAGCGCTTTTCCGGGTCCACTTCGAGACAGCGGTCGATGACAGCGGCGAAGCTCGCATCCATGCCGGGCGCGCGGCGGTGTGCGGTCGGCCGCGGCGCCTGCCGCACCCAGTCTCGATAGCGCTTCAGGCGCCGCGCCAGGTCGCCGAACTGGCCCAACTCTTTGCGAATCGCGTCGGTCTCAAACGGCGGGTTTCCGGTCAGCAGCGTGTAGATGACGGCGCCCAGGCCGTAGACGTCCCAGCGCGTGTCGGGGATGGACGGGTTGAGGTCGGCCTGTTCCGGGGCCATGTAGAAGAAGGTGCCCAGCGCCGGCGAAGCGTCGCTGATCAGATGGGCCTGGCCGAAATCGGCGACAAGGGCACGGCCGCGGGCGTCCAGCAGGATGTTGCCCGGTTTGAGGTCGCAGTGGCGGACGCCCTTGGCGTGGACATAGGCAAGAGCTTCGGCCGCCTCGCGCAGCACCTTGACGGCCTCGGCCGGATGGAACCGTTTGCCATCGTGCAGCCGGGTAGCCAACGATCCGCCCGGAGCGTACGTCATGACGTAATACGGCGGGTCGGCTTCCAGCTCCACGTCCCGCAGCTGGACGATGCCCGGATCGGCGTGCATCAGCGCCAGCTGCTTCACTTCCGCCTGGACCAGCAGCCATTCCTGCCCCGTGCCGTGAGCGAAGAACTTGACCGCAACCTGAACGCCCGTGCGCTCATCGACATAGAGCCAGACGGCCCCATAGGCGCCCTCGCCCAGCTTGCGGACGGCGTGGAAACCCGGTACGGGATGGGGCGATCCGGGCAGTCCGTCGCTTCGGGGCAGCGACGAGGCCGGCTGGGTGGCGGCGGTCTTATCGCCGGTTTGTGCGGGGATCGCCTGGCCGCCCGCATCGGAAACCGTGTGCGCGTCTTCCGTGGGAGATGGATCGTTGCTCGACATGGGGTCCGCTCGGTGAACACGGTCCCGCCGGTGGGAGCGTAGGGGACTTTCGCCCCATTATAACCTGTACGCGGCTGCCGGACGACCTGTGCGCTCCAGCGCCGCCGGTCCCTTCCCTCTCTCATCCGGCACAACAGGAACAGCTTTCCAGGCGCCGCCCCTTCCGCTTCACTTTTTCCGGGAAAATCGTTGCGGGCCGGCCGCGACGGGTGTCTCATTCAGGTGACGGCTGAATTTTATGCTGGGGCCTGAATATATTTTGGTTTTACCTGATTTTTTCTTCGTTTTTCAGTTGAATTGTGAGTTGCAGCGATTATTCTGCTGCAAGCCGACTCGCGCCGGAACGGAAAAGCGAGAAGACAGGTGGTTATCGCCCGAGCGTAAGACATCGCCGTCGTTCGCCCCCGTGTGTCGAGGACCCTCCCCGTGAAAGCATCCTCTTCTCTGCGACTCGAGCGGCTGGAGGACCGCACTAATCCCTCCACTCTGACCGTCAGCTTCGTCCCCGATGGGACGCAGGTTGGCACACAGGTAAGCGAACTGTACCAGGACAACGCCGGCACAGCCCCGGCCGTCTGGCAAGGGCAGCTGGTCAGCGAGCTGCAAGCGGCCCTTTCCGTCTCCACGATGAGCAACGTGACGCTGACCCTCGTGCCGGACGACGGCGCCTCGATGAACGCAGCGGCCCCGCAGGACGGCCAACTGCGCATCGCGGCCGTCGATGAGCTGTTCACCTCCAACGGAACCCCCGTCACGCCGCCGCCCGGCACGGACTTCATGGTCGCCGGCGGCTCCGCCGCTGCTACATTCGGCATGGGCCTTGGCCTGGTCGGTCCGAACGGCCAGCCGCTCAGCCCGGCCCCGACGCCGCCCGGCCAGCAAACGTCGGGTTCCATGCTGCCGTTCATCCTGCCGGTCCAGAAGGCCTACGGCAATCTGTACCCGAACCCGCCCGCCTCGACACCCGGCCCGTCGGGCGGCACGACGCCCTCCTACTCCGACCCGTCTGGCTCGGCGACCATCGACTCGCTGGTCGGCGATCCGGGGTCGCCGTGATCCGTCGTCCTCCTATTACTCGCACCTGTGGGCGGGAAAGGCGGTTCACCGCCTTCCCGCCCACAGCGTTTTTGTCGGCCCCTGGCGAGGCGACTTGCCGCTTGATCGAATGCCGTCGCTATGCGGGCGGCGTACGATGAAAGGTGGTTGCATCCGCTTTCCAGGAGGCCCTTACGATGAATACCGCCCCATCCCCCCTTTCACCGCGACGTGAGATCGCCACTTTGGCCGGCGGCTGTTTCTGGTGCGTCGAGGCCGTCTTCGACCGGCTGCGCGGCGTGGAGAAGGTCGAATCCGGCTACGCCGGTGGCGCCACGCCGAATCCAACCTACGAACAGGTTTGCACCGGCGCCACGGGCCATGCCGAAGTCATCCAGCTCACATTCGATCCCAACGTGATCTCCTTCCGTGAGATCCTCGATGTCTTTTTCGTGGTCCACGACCCGACGACGCTCAACCGGCAAGGCGCGGACGCCGGCACGCAGTATCGCTCCGCTGTCTTCTATCACAGCCCGGAGCAGAAGGAAACTGCCGAACGGCGCATCGCCGAGTTGAATGCGGAAGGCGTCTGGGGCGCACCCATTGTCACGGAGGTCGCCCCCTTCACGACCTTCTACCCCGCGGAGGATTACCATCAGAGCTTCTACCAGCGCAATCCCAACCAGGGCTATTGCCGCGTCGCCATTCCGCCGAAGCTGGCGAAGCTGCGCAAACAGTTCGCCGCGAAGCTCAAGCCGGAAGCGGTTTGAGTACGCAATTAGGTATGCGGAAAAAGAAAAGAAGCCGGCGGCTTTTGGCCGCCGGCTCGTGGAATGTGCAAGGGGGAAGTGCGGTCTAGGTATGCTGGCGGGCCGCGGGAAACAGCCCGAAGGGACACTGATTTCAACGCTTTTGGTTATTGCAACCACCGTGCCAATGGGAAAAGCTGCGGCCGCGAAATCGACGTAAGCATCTGCTTTATCAGCAATTGGGGCACAAGCCGGTTTTTTGAGTGGGTAAGCGGCGCCGGCGCGGGTTGTAGGAATTACAGCCGATGTGCGGACATTTGCACAACCTTGTACGATTTTGCTCACCGCCGTGTCTTTTTTCTTGAAGCATCGCCCTATTCGGGTATCGTAGAGAAAAGACAAGACGGGCCGCCCGATCCGCCCTCCCTCCCTGCCGAGCGCACGCATGACGCCGCTGCTGACTCTTCTTCTCGCCGCCGCGCCGGCGGACGCGCCGCCGTCCCGCTCCGTGGATTACGTCCGCGATGTGAAGCCGATTCTCGCGCAGAATTGCGTCAAATGCCACGGTCCCGACCGACATCGCGGCGGTCTCCGCCTCGACACGGCCGCCGGCGTGCGCAGGGGCGGCGATTCCGGGCCGGCCGTCACGCCCGGCGATTCCGCCAAGAGCCGGCTGTACCGCGCCGTCACCGCTGCGGACGGGGTCAAGCCGATGCCGCCGACCGGAGCGCCGCTTGACGCCAGCCAGATCGTAACCCTGAAGGCCTGGATCGACGCCGGCGCCGCCGCACCCGCCAATGAGGTCGCCGCCGCCGGCAGCCACTGGGCCTTCCAGCCGATCGTCCGCCCCGAGCCGCCGGCCGTGAAGAACGAGGCCTGGGTCCGCAATCCCATCGACCGGTTCATCCTCGCGCGGTTGGAAAAGGAAGGCGTCGCCCCGTCGCCAGAAGCCGATCGGCCCACGCTCATCCGCCGGCTCAGCCTCGACCTGCTCGGTCTGCCGCCCTCCCCCACGGAAGTGGACGAATTCGTTGCGGACCAGTCGCCGGACGCCTATGAGAGGTTAGTGGATCGCTTATTGGCCTCGCCGCATTACGGCGAGCGCTGGGGCCGGCACTGGCTCGACCAGGCCCGCTACGCCGACTCCAACGGCTACAGCATCGACGCCCCGCGCTCCATGTGGCCCTATCGCGATTGGGTCATCAACGCCTTCAACCAGGACATGCCGTTCGATCAATTCACGATCGAGCAGTTGGCGGGCGACTTGCTGCCGAAGCCGACCACCGACCAACTCATCGCCACTGGCTTCCACCGCAACACGCAGATCAACGAAGAAGGCGGCATCGACCTAGAACAGTTCCGCGTCGAGTCGATCGTCGATCGCGTCAACACGACCGGCGGCGTCTGGCTCGGCCTGACGATCGGCTGCTGCCAGTGCCACGACCACAAATTCGACCCCATTTCGCAGCGCGAATATTACCAATTTTTCGCCTTTTTCAACAGCGTGGATGAGCCGAAGCTGGAATTGCCGACGCCGGAGCAGACGGCGAAGCGCGCGGAGGTGCAGGCGAAGATCGAGGCGGCGGAGAATCGTTTGAAGGAACTGGACTCCGTGACGCCGGAGAAGTTGGCGGCGTGGGAGGGGTCGCTGTCGCTGGAGGACAAGAAACGGTTGCCGCAGGCGGTGCGCACGGTCCTAGCCATCGCCGTCAACGGCCGCGACGCCAAGCAGCAGCAGCTGGTGCTGGACGCCTACCGCAAGGCGGATCAGACGAAGCATATCGTGGCCGTGCTGGCCGGCCGTGACCCGCTGACCGCGCCGCTGCACCTGCAAGCGTTCGGCGCCCGCATGGTCCTGGAAAAGCAAATTGCGGAGCTGAAAAAGGACTTGCCGGTCATCCCGACGACGCTGATCGTGCGCGAACGGCCGACGCCGCGCGAGACGCACATCCACATCATGGGCGACTTCACGCGCAAGGGCGATTTGGTGACGCCGGGCACGCCGGCCGTGCTGCCGCCGCTGCCCGAACGTAGGGGCGGGGCAACCCCGCCCCTACCGAACCGGCTCGACCTGGCTAAGTGGATCGTCGATCCGAAAAATCCGCTGACGGCCCGCGTGGCGGTCAACCGCATGTGGATGCAGTATTTCGGCCTAGGCCTGGTGGAGACGGATAACGACTTCGGCACGCAGGGGACGCCGCCGAGTCATCCCGAATTGCTCGACTGGCTGGCGTCGGAGTTTGTGGCCCCCTCACCCTACCCTCTCCCCCACGGTGGGGGAGAGG
>Ga0307476_10002516_pt1 | contig 10963 bp, 9 predicted proteins | sample atmos_gasesECM2C_2_FD_203314 | JGI IMG/M metagenome (GOLD analysis project Ga0307476, IMG submission 203314) | Hardwood forest soil microbial communities from Morgan-Monroe State Forest, Indiana, United States - atmos_gasesECM2C_05 | ecosystem: Environmental > Terrestrial > Soil > Temperate... | reverse complement strand
TGGGCGCGACGCTCGCGAAGAGCTTGTTTCCAATCGTCGGCGCGGGGGGTACGGCGGCGCTGCGGCTGGCGATTGCCGCGGCGATTTTGTTGGCCGTGTGGCGGCCTTGGCACATCCGATTCACAAGGCGGGAGCTTCGCACCCTGATTGTCTATGGCGTGGCCATGGGATGGATGAATTATTTATTCTATCTCGCCTTAAGCTACATTCCTCTCGGCATTACCATGGCGCTGGAATTCACCGGGCCGCTCGCCATTGCGCTGTTCGCGTCGCGCCGTCCGGTTGATTTCTTGTGGATTGTCCTGGCCGCGTTGGGCCTTGTGGCATTGCTGCCGTTGGGGTTGGGTGGGCATCCGCTCTCGGTACTCGGTGTCCTCTGCGCGCTCGGCGCCGGCGCGTGCTGGGCACTTTATATCCTATTCGGACGCAGAGCCGGTGCCGCGCACGGCGGACAGATCACCTCATTGGGGACGGCGATTGGCGCGGTGATGATCGTACCCTTGGGCGCCGCGCAAAGCGGCGCTGCGCTGCTCGCGCCCGCGATTTTGCCGCTGGCGCTCGGCGTCGCCGTGCTGTCGAGCGCGTTGCCGTACTCGCTGGAAATGTATGCCATGCCGCGTATTGCGGCCCGCACCTTTGGGGTATTGATGAGCTTGAATCCCGCGCTCGGCGCGGTTGCCGGGCTGATCTTTCTCGATGAAACGCTGACCTTGGTTCAGTGGGCGGCCATCGCCAGCATCGTGGCCGCTTCTGCCGGCAGCGCCGCCACGCGTGAGCTAGCCCGCAATTAGCGCGATCGCCAGGTACAGCACCGCGGCGCCGGCGAGCGTCATGGCGGTGGTCAGAAATTTTGGATGGCCGTGGTAGCTTTCCGGAATGAGATCGCTGGCGCCGATGTAGAGAAAGAATCCGCCGAGCAGTCCGAGCACAACGCCGAATGAGCTGCCGCGCAGGCTGAAAAAATACGTGCACGCCACGCCCAGCACAGGCGCGGCGGCATCCGCCAGCAGCCAGCGCAGGCCTTGCGCTTTGTTGCCGTGATTCTTCAGCACGACATTCATCGTATTGATACCGTCGGAGAAATCGTGGGTGAGCACCGCGATTGCAACGATGATGCCCACCTGATGCGAGGCTTGAAAGGCCAGGCCGATGGCAATGCCGTCCAGTAAACTATGCAGACAGAGCACGCCGGCCGCGACGCGCCCGCGCGGCGCGGAGTTGCCATGAAAGAGCAGAATTCGGTCGAGCACCAGGTAGAACAAGAAGCCGAGGGCGGTCCACGATAAGACTGCGGCCGGAGAGTGAAATGGCGCTCCGAAGCCGATCGCTTCGGGCAGCAGGTCGAAAAATGCAACACCGATGACGGCGCCGGCACTGAATCCCAAAATCAGATGCAGCTTGTCGCGCAGCCGCAGCGCCAGCAGGCCGCCCGCCATGGTGCACAGGAACGCCGCGACGGCAATGATTAGAAGCAACACGGTGTTATATTGCGGGCCACGGTTTCAACTTCTTGGGGGCAGCGTGAGTTACGACACGTATCATAAGCGCAAAATCGGCAAACACGTGCTCAAGCCTGAGACCCAAATGATGGGCTACGGGTTTGATCCGAGTTTGTCGGAAGGATCGCTGAAGCCGCCGATCTTTCTGACATCGACATTCGTCTTCAAGACCGCGCAGGATGGCAAGGATTTCTTTGACTACACATCGGGCCGGCGCGAGCCGGTCGCGGGCCAATCCTCCGGCCTGGTGTATTCGCGCTTCAACAATCCGAATCTTGAAGTGTTGGAGGATCGCCTCGCGCTGTGGGAGGAGGGCGAAGCTGCCGCGGTATTCTCGAGCGGCATGTCGGCGATATCGACCGTCATTTGGACGCACGTGCGCCCTGGCGATGTGATTCTCATGAGCCAACCCTTGTACGGCGGAACGGAAACGCTGATCGAAAAGACCCTGCCCGGATTCGGCGTGGGCGCGGTCGGGTTCAATTTGGGCCACGACCGCAATGCCGTGCTGCAAGCGGCCGCGGATGCCTCGAAAAAGGCTGCGGCATCCAAGGGCCGCGTTTGCCTCATCATCGTCGAGACTCCCGCCAATCCCACCAACAGCCTGGTGGATCTCAAGCTGATGCGCGAAGTATCGGACATGATCGGCGCACGCCAGAACGGCGGCCGGCCGCCGGTCGCGGTCGACAATACTTTTCTGGGGCCGGTTTTCCAGCGGCCGCTGCTGCATGGAGTGGATCTGGTCATGTACTCCCTGACCAAGTACGTGGGCGGACATTCGGACCTGGTCGCGGGCGGCGTCGTAGGCTCGCGCGCCGCGGTGGATCCGGTCAAGAAGCTGCGCGGCGCGCTCGGCACGCAGCTGGATCCGAACACTGCCTGGATGATCATGCGCTCGATGGAAACGCTGTCGCTGCGCATGCATAAATCAGCGGAAAATGCCGCTCTGGTGGCGAATTTTCTGCGCGGGCATCCGAAAATCGCCGCCGTGAATTATCTGGGTTTCCTCGGCGCGGATGATCCGCGCACGGCGGTGTTCAAGCAGCAGTGCGAGAGCGCCGGTTCGACCTTCGGATTCGCCGTCAAGGGCGGCGAAGCCGAGGCATTTCGCTTGCTCGATGCCTTGCAGGTGATCAAGCTGGCGGTAAGTCTCGGCGGCACGGAAACGCTGATCTCGCATCCTGCGAGCACGACGCATTCCGGCGTGACCAAGCAAACCCGGGATCGCCTCGGAATAACCGATGCCTTGATTCGTATATCCGTCGGCATCGAGAATCCGGATGATTTGATCGCCGATCTGAACGCGGCTTTGGAAAAAGTCTAGTTCGAGCTCGGCCTTCGGCCTTCCATTCATCCTGCAGGTACGCGCTCTCGCCGCGTTCTGCACCGTCCCTGCCAACAAGGGACCTTTTTGCAGGTTCGGAAACAGCGGATTACCCGCGTGCCGGAACTGCAACTCCCGCTGCGCCGGCGGCGGCGCCGATACGGAATTGCTTCACACAATGCGGCGCCCAGCATCTGCATGGGCAGGAGCGTTATGCCGCGGCATCGCCCGCAAATTGAGATGGGGCCGGCAGATTGCGCCGAAACTTGAGCCCCGGCTACCCGATCTGAGAGCGGGGTCACAACGAATTCAGGGTATCCAGCAAAAATAGCGCCACTCGGGGATTCCCGGCAATGACGTCATACGGAAATTTAGGAGCTTTCATGCATAAGATTCTCACTGCAACCCTCGCCGCCGGAGTAATGGCTGCGGGCCTTGCGCAAGCTGCCACAACCACCACGACTTTCGCGGTGACTGCGACGGTGCAGTCGACTTGCTCCGCGACTGCCGCGACTTTGGCATTCCCCAACTACACCCCGGGCGGCGGCGCGCAGATCGGCAACACCGCCATCAGCGTCAAGTGCACCAAGAACACGCCGTTCACGGTCTCACTCAACGCCGGTTCGACCACGGGCGATGCGTTCGCGCAGCGTCTGATGGCTTCGGGCGCCAATACCTTGCAATACAACCTGTACACCACCGCGGCGCTCGCGACGGTGTTCGGTGACGGCACCGGCAGCACGGGCACGGTGCTTGGAACGGGCCTGGGTGTCGCGACCGCCAACACGGTGCAAGTCTTCGGTCAGGTTCCGGACAACGCCACCAACCAGGCGGCGGTTCCCGGCGCCTACTCGGACACGATCACCGTCACGGTTACATATTGATCTGAAGGGCGCTTGCGGCGATCACGTCGCCGCAGGCGCTCCGATTGTAAGTTCGATTTTTCGAGGATTCCATGCGCAAGATTCAAGCAATGACGCTGATCTTGGGTGCGGTATGGGCCGGCGTCGCCGGCTCCGCAACCACAACAGCGACTTTCGCGGTTACCGAGACGGTGCAAGCCACGTGTTCAGCGGCGGCAACCACACTCGCGTTCAGCGCGTACACGCCGGGTGCTGGCGCGATTTCCAACAACAGCACCATCAGCGTCAAGTGCACCAAAAATACGCCTTATACGATTTCATTGAACGGCGGCACCACCGCCGGCGGCACGATTGCACAGCGACTCATGGCTTCAGGCGCCAATACCCTGCAATACAACTTGTTCACCACCGCGGCGTTCAGCCAGATTTTTGGCGACGGTACGGGCACCAGCAAGACCGTCGCGGGCACAGGCGCCGGTGTCGCAACCGCCAGCACCGTGACGGTGTTCGGCCAATTGCCGGACAGCGCGGCCAACCAGGCTACGGTGCCTGGAAGCTATGCCGATACGATCACCGTGACTGTCACTTACTAGGATGCGGACGCTCCTCGCGCTGCTCATTGTCGCCGCGCTCGCCACAACGGCACGGGCCAGCACGTTCAATATTTCGCCCATCCGCGCGCAGCTCACCGGCACTCACCGCACCGAAGCCCTTACCATCACGAACGCCGATGACAGCCCGGTCGTCGTCCAAGTTCGGGTCGTGCGCTGGTCGCAGAAGGGCGGCGCCGAGCAACTCGAGGATACACGCGAACTGCTGGCGACCCCGCCCGTGCTGCAGATTCCTGCGAACGGCCAGCAAATCATTCGCGTCGCCTTGCGGCGCGAGCCGGACAGCGCCCAGGAACTCTCCTACCGCGTGATCTTCGAGGAGGTACCGCAGGCGGCGCCGAAGGATTTCACCGGTCTGCGCGTCGCGCTGCGCTTGAGCATTCCAGTGTTCGTCGCGCCTGCGCAGGGCAAGGCCAACGCCGAACTGGCGTGGGAATCGCGCTGGCTGCCGAACGGTCAGCTCGAAGTGGCGGCGACCAATGGCGGCTCCGCACATCTGCAAATCACCGATTTCGAAGCGCAATTCCCAGGCTCATTGATGCCGCTGCGGGGCATCACCTCCAAGTACGTGCTGCCCGGAAGTCGAATGAGCTGGGCCTTGACGCCGCCGGCCGATGCAAAGAAACAGGGAACGATTCCGATCCGCGGCCACAGCGACCAGGGAGATTTTTCCGCCGACGTTGCGCCCAGCGATCTCTAAGAGACGCGATTGACGCGTGCGCATGACAGGGCTAACTCGAATTGCCTACGCGCTGCGGACATATTCTGGCCTGCTGATCTTGACGGTATGCCTTGCGGCGCAGACCGCCATCGCGGCCGATGCGCTGCAACTGACGGAGGCGGTCTTGGAAGTGACCTTAAGCAACAGCGAGCCTGGGGAAATGGTCGTCGTGTTGCGAGGCCCCGCAGGGCAGCTGTACCTGGAGGAAAGCGATTTCGCGCGCCTGCGCCTGCGCTTGCCGCCGACTGCGCCGTACATGCATGAAGGCCGGCGCTTTTTTGATCCGAAGGCCATCAAGGGCTGCACGGTCACGATCGACGAGGCCGCGCAGCGCGCGGTGATCACGGTGCCGCCGGCGTGGCTGGACACGACGCATTTGAGCGCGGCGGAACGGCGCTCGCCCGACATCACTCCGGCCTCGCCGGGAGCCTTCCTCAATTATCAGCTTTCGGCGCAGCAGATTCAGGGCCAGAACATCGGCGGAGCCTTTGCGGAATTGGGTTTCTTTGCCGGCGCCGGAGTGCTGACGAGCACGACAGTCGCTCGCTATGGCAACGACGACAACCAACTGGTCAGACTGGACACGACTTACACCCGCGATTTCCCCGCCACGCTCGAGACGTTGAATCTCGGCGATGACATCAGCGATGGCGGCAGCTGGGGCAACGCCGTGCGTTATGCGGGGCTGCGTTGGAGCAGAAATTTCGGACTGCGGCCCGATTTATTGACGACGCCGCTGTTGGCCACGTCGGGGACCGCGACCGTGCCTTCGACAGTGGATGTTTTCGTCAACAATCAATTGGTGACCAGCAGCCAACTGCCGCCCGGACCCTTCGTCATCGATCGCTTGCCCACGGTATCGGGTACCGGCGATGTCAGCGTGGTGGTGCGCGACGCGCTCGGACGCGAGGAGGTGCTCACGCAATCCTTTTATTCGAGCGTCACGCTGCTTGCGCCAGGCTTGTCGCAGTACTCGGTCAATCTCGGCAAGATCCGCGACAACTACGCGCTTGAAAGCAATGACTACGGTCCGGTACTGGGCGAGGCCAGTTACCGGCGCGGAATCACCGATGCCTTCACCTTGGAGGGCCACGCTGAATATCTCGCGGGCGAGGCGCACGCCGCGGGCCTCAATGCAGCCTTTGGCTTGGGGCAAATCGGCGTCATTAACTTCACCGGCGCCAACGGCGGCGACTCATCGGGATCGGGCTGGTTGAGCGGCGTCGGCTTTGAGCATCGCGGCACCAATGCCAGCTTCCTCGCCAGCAGCCTGTGGGCAAGCAGCGATTTCTCGCAGGTCGGCGAGCCGGTAGATCCGGCCATGCGCATGCGGCAACGAAACCTTTTGCAGACCGGCTTGGGGCTGGGAAACTTCGGCTCGCTGTCGCTTGCCTGGGTGCGGCAAACCTATCGGGATTCGCCCACGCAACAAACGCTGGGGTTGACCCACAGCATTCGATTGGGCCGCGTGGGGTCGCTCAATTTAACCCTGACGCAGACCCGTACCGCGGCGCAGTTCTCAACCGGCGCACAGAATTCAACCAGCGCCTATTTGATCTTCGTGTTGCCTCTGGATTTTCGGCGTGCCGCCACCTTGAGCACCGTGGGAGGCAGCGGCCCGGGCGCGCCCGCCAACGAGGTCATCGCTTCCCTGACCCAGAGTCCGCCCGTGGGACCCGGTACCGGCTATCGCTTTAGCGCATCGACGGCGGGAAATTACGATGCCGATTGGCGCCAGCAATTCAACGGTGCCGACCTGGAATTGGAGGCGGCGCGCAATCAGGGACTGGACGGCCGCAGCGCCTATCTTTCCGGCGCGATGACATTCCTCGACGGTCAGCTCAATACCACGCGCTCCGTCAACGGCAGCTTTGCGATGGTGGATGTTGCCGGCCTCGCCGGCGTGCCGGTTTACGTAGAAAACCAGCTCACCACGTACACGGATGCCAGCGGCCGGGCACTGCTTTACAACTTGCGGCCTTACGAGGCCAACCGCATCAGCATTACGCCCGAGGATTTGCCGCTGGATACCACCATTGCCGCCAGCAGCACCATCATGGCGCCACCTTACCGCAGCGGCGTGATCGCGCGGTTTCCGGTGGAGCGCGTGCGCAGCGGCACATTTCGCCTGTTCACCGACGATGGCAAACCCGTGCCCGTAGGCGCGATAGTCACGCTGCAAGGCGCGCAGTTCCCGGTGGTGCAGGGCGGCATGGTATACGTGACCGGCTACGATCACGGCATGTCCGCGGAGGCTGCGTGGCCCTCAGGACATTGCGGCTTCCGGTTGGAGCCGCCGCCGCCTGATGACCCGTTGCCCGATATGGGCACGGTTCAATGTCACGCAGAGACCCCGGTGCGCGATCGATGAGAGTCCCGCACTCGATCGCGGCCGCGGGTCTGAGTGCGTTGTTGGCGCCGCTCGCGCAAGCCGCCACCACCGTCAACTGCACGGCGAGCGCCGGCGGCATCGCCTTCGGCATCTACAATCCGTTGAGCGCCGTGGCCAATGCCTCCACCGGCACGCTGAAGGTGACCTGCAATGGCAGCGGCACCGGCTCCGCCAACGTCACGGTCAACGTGACCTTAAGCACCGGCTTGAGCGGCAGCTACGCGACGCGAAAGATGTTCGCGGGGGTCAATGCGCTCAACTACAACATCTATTGGAGCACCGCGTACAACCAGATCATCGGCGACGGCAGCGGCGGTTCATTCGCGGGGAGCGCAGGACCGTTCGTCGTGACGGCGGGAGGCAGCAATTTTGCCACGGGAACCTTGTATGGCCTGATTCCCGCTTCTCAGGATGTGGCGCCGGGCGCCTATAGCGATGTCATCACCGTGACGGTGACGTACTAGTTCATTCCAGCGGACGCACGGAGAGGCGCACGGGCCAAGGATAACTGCCGATGCGAAGGCCGGGCGCGAGTTCAAAGCGAAACTTAAGCGACAGATCGACGGCCTGAGGTTTTTGCCAGCGCTGCACTATCGTGCCCCCGTCCGCGCCCAGCGCGAGATCGGAATTCAAACCCTCGACAATCATGGATGAGAGCACGGGCGCGACGGTGAGGACCTCGAGCGCGTAGCCATTCGGACTATTGCTGCGCACCGTGAACTCGGTCGGTTGCATCACCTCGATGTAGCCGCGACGCAGGTCCGCCGCCGAAATATCCAAGCCCGCAGGCACGGAGCGCAACTCGATATGGGCCGCTGGCCGCACGACCACGCTCACCGAAAAGTCCGAATGTGCATCCCTTGCACCGGCCGCCGGCACGCTTGCGGCAACAATCATTGCGATACGTGCCGTGTTCGAGCCCCGATTGTGCGAAGATTTGCTCAAGTTCTTACATAGCGGCAAAAGAGGGCAGTACTTTAGCGCTCCGGCCGCAACGGACATAACCAAAGCTTAGGGGATATCTAGAGCTTGAAGCGACGTATATCACCGGGCGGCATCGCCGTACTTGCAGCGCTCGTGGGCGCGCCCTGGACGGCGCGCGGCGAGGGCGCCGCGTTGGATTCGGTGGTCGTGACCGCCACCCGCATCGCGGAGGACAGCCGCGATCTCCCGGTATCCGTCGATCGAATCGATTCACAAACCATCCGCGACGGGCAGCTGCAGGTGAATTTGTCGGAAAGCTTGATGACCGTGCCCGGTGTCTCGGCGCAGAACCGCCAGAATTATGCGCAGGACCTGCAATTGTCGGTGCGCGGTTTTGGCGCCCGCTCGAGTTTCGGCGTACGCGGCGTACGCCTGTATTCCGACGGCATCCCCGGCACCATGCCGGATGGCCAGGGCCAATTTTCACAATTCGATCTGAGCGGCGCCGACCACATCGAGGTCCTGCGCGGCCCTTTCTCCGCGTTGTACGGCAACTCGTCCGGCGGCGTCATCGCGATATTTACCGAGGATGCCAAGCCCGGGTATCTGGTCGGCGCAGCGGCAGAGTACGGCACATTCAATACTCAGCGCTACGCTCTGAAGACGACGGGAGACAACGGTCTGGTCAACTATGTGATCGATGCCTCTCACTTTCAGACCGATGGCTATCGGGTTCATTCCGACGCGGAACGCAATCTCTTCAACGCCAAGGCGAGCACCAGCCTAAGCGATACCTCGAAGCTGACCATTGTCGGCAACGCCGTGCAAACGCCCTTCGTGCAGGACCCGTTGGGGCTGACGCGCGCGCAACTAGCCGCGGACCCAACGCAGGCGGGCGTGAATGCCATCGCGTACAACACGCGAAAATCGCTCGCTCAAGAGCAGCTCGGCCTGATTTACGACAACAAGTTGAGCGCAGCCGATGATGTAGTCGCGACCGCCTATACCGGGCATCGCGCCACAACGCAGTTTCAGGCAATACCCCAGGCAACGCAGCAGGCGGCGCCGCTTTATCCCGGCGGCGTCATCGATTTGGACCGCGCGTACTGGGGCGTGGATTTGCACCTGAGCGACCAGCGCAGCGTCGGCGGCACGCCGTTGCTCCTCGTCGCGGGCGTGAACTACGATGATTTGGCCGAGGCGCGCTTGGGATATCTAAATTACATCGGCAGTGAATTGGGCGTGCAAGGCGCACTGCGTCGCGATGAGGCGAACAATGTCTATGATTTTGATCAGTACTTCCAAGCGCAGTGGGATCCGGCGGATCGATGGCGCATCGTCGCCGGTGTACGCAACAACCACGTCGAAGTCACATCGCACGGGCACCTGGCCGTGCTCGACAACGCCGATAGCGAAGTCAGTTATTCGGCCGTCAATCCCGTCGGCGGCGTGACCTACCGCGCGACCTCCGCGCTCAATGCCTATGCATCGTATGGCAAGGGCTTCGAAACGCCGACATTGAATGATCTGGCTTATCGCTCGGTCGATGGCAGCCTGCCCGGACTGAATTTAGGCCTGAAGCCGGCGCGCAGCGACAACTACGAGGCGGGAATCAAAGCGGGCAATGAATTCATGCACGCGAATCTCGCCGCGTTCTACATCAAAACCGTCGACGAACTGGCGGTGCTGCAGAATTTAAACGGTAGAACGGTGGATCAAAATATCGGCGAGACGAAGCGGCGCGGACTCGAGTTGGCGATGGATGCAAAATGGGCGGGCGGATTCAGCGCTCGGCTGGCCTACACCTACATCAGGGCTCTCGTTGCGCAACAGTATTTCACCTGCGTCTCGGCGCCCTGCAATCCACTGACCAATCCAACCGGGCCGCCCCCGCCCAATTATTTGCCCGTCCACGAAGGAAATTTCCTACCGGCTCTCGCGCGAAATTCCCTGTATGTTGGAGTGAGCTGGAAATATGCGCCGCTGGGATTTTCAACCACGTTGGAGACGATCGGCCGATCGAAGATTTATGCCGACGACCGCAATACGGATGCCGCGGCAGGCTACTGGGTCGCCAATTTGCGCGCCGGATTCGAGCAGGAAACCCCGCATTGGCGTTTCAGCGAATTCGCCCGCCTTGATAATCTGACAAATCGAGCTTATGTAGGCTCTGTGATCGTGAACGATGCAAATTCGCGGTTTTTCGAGCCCGAACCCGGCCGGACGGCCTACGTGATGTTTAATGCGGCATTGCGTAATTAACCTGGCGTTATGTGCACCAAATGCCTTGAACCGCGTTACATACATAGGGTCTGATTGAGTATGTGCTAAAGAGCTTGCGTTCGCGGGGCTCGGTTAAGGAGAGGTCAATGAGTATCAAGGGCAAGAGCGTTCTTTTGGCGGTTAGCGCGCTAGGACTGATTCTGGCGGGCGCGGGACCGGCATTGGCGCAAGGTCATGCGGGTGGTGGCGGCGGCCACGCAGGAGGCCACTCAGCGGGCGGCGGCCACGCTGCGGGCGGGCATGTGGGCGGTGGCGCACACTTTGCCGGACCGGGTCATTTCGCGGGCGGCGGCCATGTCGCCACGGCCTATCATGGCGGCGGTTACGCGCATGGCGCAGGCTTTGC
>Ga0307476_10002515_pt1 | contig 10967 bp, 7 predicted proteins | sample atmos_gasesECM2C_2_FD_203314 | JGI IMG/M metagenome (GOLD analysis project Ga0307476, IMG submission 203314) | Hardwood forest soil microbial communities from Morgan-Monroe State Forest, Indiana, United States - atmos_gasesECM2C_05 | ecosystem: Environmental > Terrestrial > Soil > Temperate... | reverse complement strand
GCCGCGATTTTAGCAGCCCCTGCCGTAAAGGGTCGCTGCCCGAGCGGTGATGCGACCCGAGAATAAGAAAAGCCCGGCTGAACGACGTTCAAGTTCGGACCAGTCCGCCCTGATTGCAAGATGGGCTGACTCGCCCGCACTTGGCGGGAATCTTGCTGGGGCAGGCATTGGTGGGGCAGACGTTCTTGTCTGCCATCATGACTGTCTGCCATCGTTGAGATTGCTCTTTGACAAGTGAATATTGAGGTTCAAGGTTTATTTGCAAAATAAACCTCCGCGATATCTGCCCTGTTTTGAATGTCTTTTCGTCTGGAGGTCGCACGGTTTGAGGGCTCGTCCCGATGGCCGATCGGCTTCGGGCAGATATCGTCGAGCACCTTTTTGGCGATAATTGATCAAGTGTCGATCTGTCGAACCTGTAGGGCCGCGAGGCCCGAAGGGGGCTGGCAACCGTTCCGGCGCGCCCGCCGGGCCTTTGAGATTTCAAATTTGAGATCTCAAAGCGTGACGGTGATCGATAAATGTGGTCAAGCTCTTAAGGGTGTATGGTGGATGTCTTGGCATCGAGAGGCGACGAAAGACGTGGAAGCCTGCGATAAGCTCCGGGAAGCCGGCAATCAGGCGTTGATCCGGAGATTTCTGAATGCGGAAACGCGGCCCCGACAACCTCGGGGTCACCTGCCGCCGAATTCATAGGCGGACAGGAGCGAACGCGGGGAACTGAAACATCTAAGTACCCGCAGGAAAAGAAAGAGACATCGATTCCGTCAGTAGCGGCGAGCGAAAGCGGAAATAGCCCAAACCGGACTTCGGTCCGGGGTTGCGGAAGCCATGAGGGGTTACAAAACCGTTCCTAGCAGAAGGGTCTGGAAAGGCCCGCCACAGAAGGTGATAGCCCCGTATGCGGCAGGAACAGGTCCCCGTTACCATTGGCTCTCCAGAGTAGCACGAGACTCGTGGAATCTCGTGTGAATCCGGGCGGACCACCGCCCAAGGCTGAATACTCCTCGATGACCGATAGTGAACAAGTAGGGCGATTGAATGATGAAAAGCACAGCTACTAGCTGAGTGAAAAGTACCTGAAACCATACACTTACAAGCGGTCGGAGCCCTATGCCCCTCGCGGGCACGGGTGACGGCGTACCTTTTGCATAATGGACCGGCGAGTGCATGTCTGCGGCAAGGCTAAGGTGTCAAGCACCGGAGCCGTAGCGAAAGCGAGTCTTAAAGTGGCGATTAAGTCGTAGGCATGCGGCCCGAAACCCCGTGATCTACCCATGGCCAGGTTGCATGTCCCGTAAAAGGGACAGAAGGACCGAAGCCGTTAACGTTGAAAAGTTATGGCATGAGCTGTGGGGAGGAGTGAAAGTCTAATCAAACGGGGAGATATCTGGTTCTCATCGAAATGCCTTTAGGGGCAGCCTCGAGAAACTACCCTTGGGGGGTAGAGCTACTGAAAGGAGACGTGGGGCTACCCGCCTACACGCTCCTACCAAACTCCGAATACCCAAGGGACTATCTCGGGAGTGAGTCCGCGAGGGATAATCTTCGCGGTCAAGAGGGAAACAACCCAGACCGTCTGCTAAGGTCCCAAAATTCAGCTTAGTTCGGTAGGAAGTTATTCTGCGGAGACAGCCAGGATGTTGGCTTAGAAGCAGCCACCATTTAAAAAGTGCGTAATAGCTTACTGGTCGAGCAGAGTAGCGCCGTAAATGATCGGGAATAAGCTGGATACCGAAGCAGCGGGTCCCGAGCGATCGGGACGGTAGATGAGCGTTGCACGCCGCGTCGAAGGCATACCGTAAGGAGTGCTGGAGCGCGTGCAAGTGAGAATGCCGGTATGAGTAACGATAATGCAGGTGAAAATCCTGCACGCCGAAAGCCTAAGGTTTCCTGGGGAAGGTAAATCCGCCCAGGGTCAGTCGGAAGCTAAGGCGAGGCCGAAAGGCGTAGTCGATGCACAGCAGGTTAATATTCCTGCACCGGCTGTGAAGGTTGAACCTCCGTGTGCGCTCTTCCAAGGCAGGTCCCCCGGTTAGTCGTGGGGGTTGTGGGTCCCGCAAGGGATCACCTCGAGGCCGCTTTGTTGCCGAAGCCTGTGGCGGAAGGGCCGAGAAAAGCACGGAGGGAACGACACAGTCGCCCGTACTAAAACTGACACAGGTAGGCGAGGAGAGTATCCTCAGGCGCTCGAGAGAACTGCGGTTAAGGAACTAGGCAATCTAACCCCGTAACTTCGGGAGAAGGGGTCCCTCCTCGCTTCGGCGAGAGGGCGCAGGAAGCAGCCTGGGCGACTGTTTATCAAAAACACAGCTCTGTGCTAACTCGCAAGAGGATGTATACAGAGTGACGCCTGCTCGGTGCCGGAATGTTAAGGAAGTCGGTTAGGGGTTCGCCCCGAAGCTGGCGACCGAAGCACCGGTAAACGGCGGCCGTAACTATGACGGTCCTAAGGTAGCGAAGTTCCTTGTCGGGTAAGTTCCGACGTGCATGAACGGCGTAACGACTTGGGCGCTGTCTCGACCGCAGACTCGGTGAAATTGAAGTGGCGGTGAAGATACCGTCTACCCGCAGCAAGACGGAAAGACCCCGTGGACCTTTACTGCAGCCTGGTACTGACGCCGGGTGTGGACTGCGTAGGATAGGTGGGAGGCGTTGATCCCTCGGTTCCGGCCGAGGGGGAGCCAACGGTGAAATACCACCCTGTTTGCATTCGTCGTCTCACCCCGTCCCGTGAATCCGGGCGGGGAACCGTGCTAGGTGGGCAGTTTGACTGGGGCGGTCTCCTCCAAAAGAGTAACGGAGGAGTGCAAAGGCAAGCTCAGACCGGTTGGCAATCGGTCGTCGAGCGTAAAGGTAGAAGCTTGCTTGACTGCGAGTGCTACAGCACGAGCAGAGCTGAAAGGCGGCCTTAGTGATCCTGTGGTTGCGTGTGGAAGCGCCATAGCTCAACGGATAAAAGGTACCCCGGGGATAACAGGCTGATCGCCTCCGAGCGTCCATAGCGGCGAGGCGGTTTGGCACCTCGATGTCGGCCCATCGCATCCTGGGGCTGAAGGCGGTCCCAAGGGTTTGGCTGTTCGCCAATTAAAGCGGTACGCGAGCTGGGTTCAGACCGGCGTGAGCCAGGTCGGTCCCTATCTGCTGTGGGCGTAGGAATCTTGACGGCACCTCTTCCATAGTACGAGAGGATTTGGAAGGACGGACCCCTGGTGTACCAGTTGTCGCGCTAGCGGCACGGCTGGGTAGCTATGTCCGGAACGGATAAACGCTGAAAGCATCTAAGCGTGAAGCCTATGTCAAGACGAGGGTTCCAGTCCCGATTTATCGGGAGAGAGACCCCGGGTAGACCACCCGGTTGATAGGCCGGAGCTGTACGGCAGGAAACTGCTTCAGGTTACCGGTACTAACGGTCGATAGCTTGACCACTTTTATCGATCATCGTTTTTGTCAGTGGTCGGTTGTCATTAGTAAGTTGTTTGGAAGTTTTCCTTCAACTGACGACGGACAACTGACAACGGACAATCAGCAAGAAGTTGCTCGACGATCGCGGAGTGGCTCGGCTTTTTGAGTCGAACCATTGAACCTCATTTATTCACTGACATTCGCCGCCCCGGCTGCTTACCGTGGCCGGGGTGGCTTGGTTGGTGGCTTTACCAGCAGGGTCACACCCGTTCCCATTCCGAACACGGTCGTTAAGCCTGCTGGGCCGATGATACTGCGTCAGCGGGAAAGTAGGTCACTGCCAGCCTTTTACAATGGCCCCCGATCGCTTGCGCGACCGGGGGCTGTTTTTTGCGCGGAGTCGTCTGTGGCGGACTCGCTTCACGGCAACTGGCCGTTCAACTGGAGCTCGATGATGCTGAGCAACTGCTGCGGATCGACCGGCTTGATCAGCAGCGGCGGCAGCTCGCGGGTCGGCAGGACGTGCATCTTGTGTTGAATCTTGTCGGGCGGCAGGCCGGACAACAGAACGACGGGCAGCGCCCGGCGATGCTGCTGCATGTAGCCGAGCACCGCGAACCCATCCAGCCGCGGCATCTGCAAGTCCAGCAGAACCAGATCGACCGGCCGCTCCTGGAGATGGGAGATGGCGACTTCGCCGTTGTCCGCCTCGTCAACGTCATAGCCAGCGTCGCGCAGTAAATGCGCCAGCGCCATGCGTTCGGGCGGCGAATCCTCGCACAACAGAATATGGGCCGACCGCTCGATTGCGTCCGGGTTCATCGGCCGTTCCACGTATCTATTGTTGCGAAGCTCACCAAAATTCGCAATCTTCATTTTCCAGTTATCCCAATTTGCCCCGCATATCGCGCGATTTTGATTGACAGCGCTGGTCCAAGGTCTAAGATTGGCCCACAACAACTGAATACGGTTTCTTATCAAGAGTGGCCGAGGGTTGGGCCCGTTGACGCCACAGCAACCGCTCCGGGATTTTTGCCGGAGGCGAGGTGCTAACTCCCGCCCGCGGATCGGCGCGTGTCGCCCCCGCCGGACAGATAAGAGGATGCTCGCATTGGATGCAGAAGCCTCATCTTACGGGAAGAGGCTTTTCTTTTTGGTCAGTTGTCATTGGTCATTTGTTATGTGGTTGGCAGAGGGGCGGCAATACAACTGACAACGGACAAATGACAACGGACCAATGACAACTCACGGAGTCGTCAATGAGCTACGTTCTCGGACTGAAATGCAAAGAGTGCGGCCATCGGACGGGGATCGCGGCCGTCCATGTTTGCGAGGCGTGTTTCGGGCCGTATGAAGTCGAATACGACTACTCCGGGATGAAGGGCAAGGTGACGCGCGATTCAATCACCCGCGGGCCTCGAAGCCTTTGGCGCTACAAAGACTTGCTCCCCATCGATGTCCCGCGCGTCGGGTTCCATTCGGGTTTTACGCCCTTGAAGCGGGGCACGCGCCTGGCCGCGGAACTGGGCTGCTCGGACCTTTGGATCAAGGATGATTCGTGCAATTATCCCACATACTCCTACAAGGAGCGCGTGGTCAGCGTCGCGATCAGCAAGGCCGTCGAGTTTGGCTTCGACACGGTCGGATGCGCCAGTACGGGGAACTTGGCCAACAGCACCGCCGCACACGCGGCGCAGGCCGGTATCCGCTGCTTCGTGATGATTCCTCACGACCTCGAGCAGGGCAAAGTCCTGGGCTCGCTGATCTTCGGCCCGACGATGGTCCGCATCCGCGGCACCTACGACGACGTCAACCGCCTGTGCACTGAGATCGCCGACAAGTACGGATGGGCGATCGTCAACGTCAACCTGCGGCCGTATTACACGGAAGGGGCCAAGACCTACGGCTTCGAAATCGCCGAGCAGTTGGGATGGCGCCTGCCGCGGCACACGATCGTGCCTACCGCGGGCGGCACCATTCTCCCCAAAATCTACAAGGCTTATCAGGAGATGATCGCCCTGGGCCTGGTCGAGGACAACCAGCCGAAGATCTACTCCGCTCAGGCGGCCGGATGCAATCCGGTCGTCACGGCAATCCACAAGGGCGTTGACATCATCGAGCCGCAGAAACCTAATACGATCGCCAAGTCGATCGCGATCGGCAATCCCGCCGACGGGTACTACGTTTACCAGGCCGTGAAGCAGTCGGGCGGTTGGGGCGAAAGCGCCTCCGATGCCGAAATCGTCGAAGCCATCAAGCTTCTGGCCCGCACCGAAGGGATCTGGACCGAGCCGGCCGGCGGCACGACCCTCGCCGCGACGATCAAGTTGATTCAGCAGGGACGTATTCCCCGAAACGAGAGTATCGTCGTGTGTATTACCGGAAACGGGCTCAAGACCCAGGAAGTCGTCGCCGGCGAGCTGCCCTATCCAGTGGTAATCGAGCCCCGGCTCGGCGAATTCGACGCGCTGCTGGATCGGCTGACGCCGCGGGAGGCAGTTCCGGAAGTGGCGCCGGTTGCAGTTTGAGGCGCGTTGCCCCTAAGATGAGACGAGATCAGCAGGTAAAATCAATGAGCGTAAAAGTTCGAATCCCCTCCCCGCTCCGCAGCTACACCAACGGCGCCGACGTCGTCGAGACGCAGGGCGCCAACGTCGGCGAAGTGCTAAACAACCTCAAATCCAAGGCTGGTGGCATCGAGACCCGCCTGTTCAAGGGCGAGAATCAGCTCAACCGCTTCGTCAACGTCTATTTGAACGACGAAGACATCCGCTTTCTGAAGAACCTCGAAACGCCGGTGAAGGAAGGGGATGAAATCAGCATCGTCCCCGCCATCGCCGGCGGGTAAGGTGGAGCGCGCCATGCCCAGCCCGTTTCCGGGTATGGATCCTTATATCGAAAGCCCGACGCACGGGTCGGACTTTCACCATCGCTTCATCGGCTCGCTCAGCGAAGTAATCTCTGCCGCGGTCCCCGATCGCTACTACGCCAGGATCGGAGAGGATGTCGTTTTAATCGAGCCGGAACTGCCGCTGCGGCAGGGGCGGGTTCCGGACGTGCTTGTGACGCGAGACACCGGGCGAGCCGGTTCAGTGATTGAGGCGGCAACGCCTGAGTCTCGAATCAAACCGGCGACGCTTGCCAACATTGAATTTATCGACCCGCATACCGAGACATTCATTGAAGTCCTGCGCCTTCCCGAGCAGGAAGTGGTTGCGGTCATCGAGATACTATCCCCCACTAACAAGTCGGGCGACGGGCGAGGGTTTTATATCGAGAAGCGACAACAGCTCCTGCGCCAGAAGGTGCATATCGTCGAAATTGACCTGATTCGTGCCGGCAAACGGATACAACTCGACCGACCGCTCCCGGCCGGGGATTATTACGTGTTCGTCTCGCGCGGCGATCGCCGCCCACAGTGCGAGGTGTATGCCTGGACGGTGCGTGATCCATTACCGCCGCTGCCGATTCCGCTTAGTGCGCCCGACCCGGACGCGGAAATCGATCTTGGGGAGGCGTTTGGAGTTGCGTATCAGCGGGGTCGCTATGAGCGGCTGGTAAAATACGACCAGCCCCCTCCGCCGCTATCGTTTCCCCAGGCCGTTGCAGAGTGGGTCAGTCAGGTCGTCGGGCCGCTGACCAGGGCGTTATAGGAGGAGAAGTATGGCCGAGTCTTACAGCCGCCGTTGCTGGTTCACGTTTCCGACGCGGACGCAAGTCGAGCAGGCGATCATCTGGCAAATGAGCCGCCGGTTTCCCGACGTGAGCTTTGACATCCGCCAGGCCAGCGTTCAAAACGAAATCGGAATCATGGCCGTGCTGCTGACCGGCAGCGAGGGGGAAGTCAAGGCGGCCATCGATTTCGTCCGCTCCAAGGGCGTCACGGTCGAGCCGATTGAGAAAAGCGTGGTAGAGGGGTAGGACGGATCGTTTCGGTCCGTCAACTGATCAATTTCCGCAAATCTGTCGCCGGGTCCTTGAGGAGTTCCTCGTTGCCGTTCGCGATGACACGTTTGCCTACAAGGGCACGGAGGATCTCGTCTTCACCGGAATGGCCGACGGCCAGGACCTGCACGATGCGTCCGTCGGCAGCGATTCCCAGTTCGACAAAATCCGGGGCATCGACGTTGGGGGCGCCGCGAAGCAGGCGGCGGTCGATGTGGCGTGAGTCGCCCCAGCCGCTGAGGCTCAACTCGAACACGTCGCTGAAGAAATAATTCACCGCCTTGTAGAATTCGCTGACTCCCGCCATGTTTTTCCCGGCAAGCTCGCCGGTGACGATGGCGTTGTCCCAGTGGTCGAGGACGCGGTGCTTGCCGAAAAGAGGATCAAAGACGGCAGCGCAGTCGCCGGCGGCGTAAATTCCGGGAACGTTGGTGCGGCAGTGCTCGTCGGTGAGAATCGCGCGGCCCGCCGCGATCGGCGTGCCATGCAGCAGGTCCATGTTCGGAAGGGCGCCGACCGACGCGACAGCAAAGTCGCAATCGATCGTGCGCCCGTCGCCCAAGGCGACGCGCTGAACGCGGCCGTCGCCTTCGAGTCGTCGCGGCGGAGAATGCGGATGAACCCGGATGCCGCGTTTCTGCAAATAAAGCGAAAGGAACCTGCCGGTATTGTCGCCGGCAAATTTGCTCCACGGGCAGGCGTGATTCACCAGCAGATCGACGCCCAAGCCGAGCTGGGTGAATGACGCGGCCAACTCGACGCCCAGGACGCCGCCTCCAATCACGGTCATGCGGCCACGTCCGCGCTCGTGGCCGCGGCCCTCACGCAGCGCCTTGTCAATCGCATGGTGAAGCACGTCACAATCATCAAGCGTGCGAAGGTAGAACAGATTGGGCAGGTGGGCCTGCTCGGCGGCCAGCGGGGCCGGCATAGCGCCGGTTGCCAGAAGCATCTTATCGAAGGAGATCTCCTGGCCGTTGTCGAGGATGGCGGTCATTCGCGGCACGTCCAGATGGGCCACCCGTCGGCCGGTCCGCAGCTCGATCTGGTTGGCCTCAAACCATCCGGGCATGTGCGTAAACAGGTCCGCCCGCTGCTTCGAGCGGCGGAGATATTCCTTGCTCAAGGGCGGGCGATGGTACGGTCTGGTCACTTCCTGGGCGATCAGGACGATCGACCCTTCACGATCAATCGCGCGGATCGCGCCGGCGGCCGAGCTGCTTGCCAGCCCGCCGCCCACCAGAAGGTATTTCGTGTGTAGATTGTTCATACCACTTGCGCCGCAATGGCCTGCAATCGCACTCGCTGGCCGTTCGGGTCAAAAGCAAGCAACCGCCAGACCAATCGTCGGCAGCATCACACCGGGGAATTACCCGATTGTCCGCCCTCGCGCCCCGAGGGCGTCGCGGCGGCATCCAAAAGTCATATGTCGCCGAACACAAGGAAGTTCGACCCCTTGACAGAACAACGACCGCATTAAACAATATATCCGGATGAACGGATGGTTATATCCGCCCAATCGGGACCGCTTCTGGCGTGGATGGCCTGTATGGCCGATCCGATTCGCCTGCGACTTTTGCGGCTGCTGGCGGAGCACGAACTGGGCGTGGCGGAGCTGTGCGGCATCCTCCAGCTTCCGCAATCGACCGTGAGTCGGCACCTGAAGGTGCTGATCGATAGAGACTGGCTCCGATCGCGGCGACAGGGGACGGTTCACCTGTATCGGATGACATGGGCGGACCTGGAGCCGGGGGCGCGAAAACTGTGGATGCTGGTCCGGGAACAGACGCAGGTCTGGCCTGCGGTGAAGCAGGACCAGTTGCGGCTGGCCCGCCGGCTGCGGGAGCGGCGGCAGGCCGGCCAGGCGTTCTTTGCCGGCGCCGTCGGGCAGTGGGACAAGCTTCGCAACGAGCTGTACGGCCGCTCCTTTAGCACGCAGGCGATGCTGGCCTTGCTGCCGGAGGAGGCAGTCGTGGCCGACCTGGGTTGCGGCAGCGGCACCGTCGCCGAACAGATCGCGCCGTGGGTCGGCAAGGTAATCGGCGTGGACAGCTCCGCGGCGATGCTCAAAGCGGCGGGACGGCGGGTTGGGGAGCTCAGGAACGTCGAGCTGCGTCACGGCGATCTGACTGCCACGCCGATTGATGACCGGGCCTGCGACGCGGTGTTGCTGTTGCTCGTGCTCTCGTACGTGCCGGACCCGCGGCCAGTGCTGGCCGAAATGGCGCGAATCCTCAAGCCCGACGGTCGTGCCGTAATCGTCGATCTGCTGTGCCACGACCGCGAGGATTTCCGGCAGAGGATGGGCCAGCAGGTCATGGGCTTTGCGTTGGAGCAGCTTCGGACGATGATGAGCGAAGCCGATTTCGCAGTCACGCGATCGACGCCGCTGCCTGCGGAAGCGGATGTGAAAGGGCCGGCGATGTTTCTGATATCAGCCAGAAAACGCTGATTCCAATCATGATCGAATTCAAAGGAGACCAAGCGATGACACAGACACTCACGCCGCGCTTGCGGGTGAAAAAGCGACCGAAGAGTCCGAAGAATAAGCTGGAATTCAAGGTGAAGGACCTCTCCCTGGCCGACTGGGGCCGCAAGGAGATCGTGCTGGCCGAGCAGGAGATGCCGGGATTGATGGCGGTGCGGGACGAGTACGCGCGGCGACAGCCGCTCAAGGGGTTGCGGGTCATGGGCAGCCTGCACATGACGATCCAGACGGCGGTGCTGATTGAGACGCTCTCGGCGCTGGGAGCGCAGGTGCGGTGGTGCTCGTGCAACATTTTCAGCACGCAGGACCATGCCGCGGCGGCCGTCGCTGTCGGACCTGACGGCACGCCGGACAATCCCAAGGGCGTCCCGGTCTTCGCCTGGAAGGGCGAGACGCTTGAAGAGTATTGGTGGTGTACCGAGCGGGCGCTGGACTTTGGCGACGGGGCCGGGCCGCACCAGATCGTGGATGACGGCGGCGACGCAACGCTATTGATTCACAAGGGCGTCGAGTTCGAGAACGCCGGCCAGGTTCCCGGTCCCCAGACCAGCGACAACGAAGAATTCAAGGAGATCCTCAAGCTGCTCGGCAAATGCTTCAAAGCCGACCCGCGGCGATGGCACAACGTGGCCGAACACGTCCAGGGCGTCAGCGAGGAAACGACGACCGGCGTCCACCGCCTCTACGACATGGAAAAGGCCGGGAAGCTGCTGTTCCCCGCCATCAACGTCAATGACAGCGTGACCAAGAGCAAGTTCGACAACCTGTACGGCTGCCGGCACTCGCTGGTGGACGGACTCATGCGCGCCACCGACGTGATGCTCTCGGGCAAAGTCGCGGTGGTCTGCGGGTACGGCGACGTCGGCAAGGGGTGCGCCCAATCGCTCCGCGGCCAGGGAGCTCGTGTCATCGTCACCGAAATCGACCCGATCTGCGCCCTCCAGGCGGCGATGGAAGGCTATCAGGTCCTCACGGTCGAAGACACGCTCGCTTACGCCGACATCTTCATCACTGCTACGGGCAATCACAATATCATCACCGCCGGGCACATGGCCAAAATGAAGGACAAGGCGATCGTCGGCAACATCGGTCACTTCGACAACGAGATCGACATGGCCGGTTTGAAGAA
>Ga0307476_10002514_pt1 | contig 10980 bp, 8 predicted proteins | sample atmos_gasesECM2C_2_FD_203314 | JGI IMG/M metagenome (GOLD analysis project Ga0307476, IMG submission 203314) | Hardwood forest soil microbial communities from Morgan-Monroe State Forest, Indiana, United States - atmos_gasesECM2C_05 | ecosystem: Environmental > Terrestrial > Soil > Temperate... | reverse complement strand
TAACCTCGTGTTCTTCCATGAAGAACGGATCGATGCGGACCTCGTGCTGCGGGCCTTCATCGTCCTTGCGGTCTTTCTCGCCGTCGGGGCTGCCCATCATGAAGCTGCCGCCGGGGATCGGCACCATCTTGAACGAGATTTCGCTGCCGGGAATCTTTTGCGTGAACGGCCCATTGGGCGCCGCCTCGTCCGGTGCTTGGGCTCTGGCCAGGGGGACGAGCGTGGCGCCGCTGGCTGCCACCAGCATCGCGGCTGCCAACAGCGACAATGTCCATGAGAGTCTGGAACGTCCGGCTTCAGGACTGCGACAAGGCACGTGGAATTTCCTTTTCTTCTGGATCTACGGGGGGATACTACGCTCTGTCAGCCAGAGGTTGATATCCTAACGGTGGGTCGATGTTGAAGCAATGCGGGGCGGGTTGAGGCGGACGAAGTATGACAGTCAAGAAATTCACCAGGGCGGGCGCGGTCCTGATCCTGCTCGCGGGATTGGCGGGATGGCGCTCGGCAAAGCCTGCACGACAATCGGAGCGCAGGTCGGAATCGTCGCAGCCGGGGACAGATCAGTTCCGTCGCTTCGACTATACCCAGCGGAAGATGGGCACGATCTTTGAACTGCTGATCTGGGCGCCGGATGAGAAGACTGCTGACGACGCCGCGGAGGCGGCCTGGGCACGGGTCGATCGACTCAACAGAGAGCTGAGCGACTACGACCCCGACAGCGAGGTCAACCAGCTCTGCCGGCGCACCGCCGCCGGGCCGATGAGCGAATCGGTGAGCGTCAGTGACGATCTCTGGCAGATGCTCGTTGATTCGGTTGAGGCCGCCGGGCTTTCCGACGGGGCGTTCGACGTCACTGTCGGCCCGCTGACGCGCCTTCAGCGCCAGTCGCGCAAGACGAGCCAACTGCCGGACCCGCAGGCGCTCAAAGACGCGCTGCAATCGGTCGGCTGGCGGTACATCCGGCTCGATCCCGAGCGCCGCCGCGTGCAGTTGTTGCACGCACGCATGCAACTCGACTTCGGCGGCATCGCCAAGGGATTCACATCCGACCAGGTCATCAAGCTGTTGAGCGAACGCGGCTTGAGGCACGCGCTGTGCGGAGCGGCGGGAGACATCAAGACCGGCGACGCCCCTCCCGGCCGCGGCGACTGGCGCATCGCCATCCAATCACTCAAGTCACCGGACCAGACGTCGGATTACGTTCACATCCACGATTATGGCGTGTCAACGTCCGGCGACACCTACCGCTCGGCCGAGATCGAGGGCAAACGTTATTCGCACATCGTCGATCCCCGGACGGGCCTGGGGCTGACCGACCGTATCGGCGTTACCACCGTCGCCCGCGACGCGATGACCACCGATTGGACCGGCACCGCCATCAGCGTTCTGGGTCCCACCCGCGGCCTGGCCATGATCGAGCGGATCGACGGCGCCGCCGCCCGCATCGTCATCATCGATGAGCGCGGCAATGAGAAGTTTTACGAGTCCCGGCGTCTGTCGCAATTCCTGGTTCCGCGTCAGGCGGCTTCCGCCCCCGCCGACGGATCGGTACACTAGCCAAACATCTAAACGTCCTGACTCCGCGCAAGTAAAGTGATTGGAGCGGGGCGGCGCATTCCATCAGCACGAACTTTGGAGGCAACGATCATGTCCGAGACCGAGCAGCCCTCTGTGTCGCAGCCCACGCGACGGCAGTTCATCCAGAAGTCCACCGCGGCGGTTGGCGCCGCGCTGGTGAGCCAATCCCTGGCGACCGCCGTGTACGCCCAGGGCAATGCTACGATCAAGGTCGGACTGGTCGGATGCGGGGAACGCGGAACCGGTGCTGCCTACCAGGCCCTTGATGCCGACCCGGGCGTCAAGCTCGTCGCCATGGGTGATCTGTTCATCGATCAGATCACCGGTAACGGAAAACTCCCCGGCGCACTCACCAATCTGCTTACCAAAGCGAAAGAAGACAACCCCGAATTTATCGCGCGGATCGACGTCCCCAAGGAGCGGCAATTCAGCGGTTGGGACGCCTACCAGGGCGTGATCGCTGAATCGGATGTCGTTCTCCTGGCGACCACCCCGCACTTCCGCCCCATGCACATCAAGGCCGCCCTGGAGGCCGGCAAGCACATCTTCTGCGAAAAGCCCGTGGGCGTGGATGCCCGTAGCGTCCGCGAAGTGATGGAGCTCTCCGACGCCGCGGCCAAGAAAAACATCAATCTCGTTTCCGGCCTTTGCTACCGCTACGACAGATACGTGAAGGAAACGGTCGAGCAGATCCACGCCGGCAAGATCGGCGACATCGTCTCCATCAACTCAAATTACCTGACGAGCTGGCTCTGGAGCAAGCCGCGCCAGCCGCAGTGGAGCGACATGGAGTACCAGATCCGCAACTGGCTCTATTATTACTGGCTGAGCGGCGACCACGTCGTCGAGCAGCACATCCACAGCCTCGACAAGGCCCTGTGGGTGATGAACAACGAGCCGCCTACGCGGGTGACCAGCACCGGCGGCCGCCAGCAGCGCACCGCGCCGCAGTTCGGCAACATCTACGATCATTTCTCGAGCATTTTCGAGTGGGAGCGGCCCGGCAAGCCGATGGTCCGTTGCTTCAGCTTCTGCCGCCAGTTTGATGGCCAGCCCACCGTCGCCGTCGACGTGTCCGACTACGTTTTCGGCACCGAGGGAATGGCCAGCCTGATGCAGCACCGCATCACCGGCAAGACCAACTGGAGGCGCTCGCCGACCTCGCCCGAGAACATGTACGTCTCGGAGCACAAGGCCCTCTACAGCGCCATCCGCAACGGCAAGACGCTCAACAACGGCGATTACATGTGCAAATCGACCCTGATGGCGATCATGGCGCGTGAGTCGGCCTATTCCGGCCGCACCATCAAGTGGAGCGAGATCCTCGACTCCAAGCAGGACCTTCGTCCTCATGGGGGGTATTCCTTCAAGAACAAGCCTCCGCAAGCCCCCGTCGCCGTGCCGGCGGAGTATAAGTTCGTTTAACCTGGTCGGGTAGCCCGATTGGGCTTACTGGTGGGGCAGGCATTCCTGCCTGCCATCGAATTGATGAGCGGGGACATTCTTGTCCCCCGAACCAATTCGAATCAAGGCAGAAGAATGTCTGCCCCACAGCCACGTCCTCCGCGTGAAATTTGGCACGATGTTCGATACCATTCCCCGTATGCCCAAGATCACGGTTGACGGCAAGATAATTGACGCCAGGGATCGGCAGATGATCCTCCAGGCCTGCAATGACGCGGGGATCGCCATTCCGCAGTATTGCTATCACCCGGGGCTGTCGATCCCGGCGTCCTGCCGGATTTGCCTGGTAGAAGTCGAAGGGATTCCCAAGCTCGTGCCGGCCTGCCAGACGCCGGTGCGGGATGGCATGGTCGTCTTTTCGCATTCGTCAAAGGCCATCGCCAACCAGAAGCAGGTGATGGAATACCTGCTCATCAACCATCCGCTGGACTGCCCCGTGTGCGATCAGGCCGGCGAGTGTTTTCTTCAGGACTACTCGTACCAATACGGCCGCAGCCAGTCACGCTTCGAGGAAGACAAGGTCAAGAACCCCAAGAAGGACGTGGGGGATCACATTTATCTTTATGCCGACCGCTGCATCATGTGTACCCGATGCGTGCGGTTCACCCGCGAGGTGTCCGGCACCAGCGAGCTCTACGTCGACGGCCGCGGGCACAAGGAGGAGATCGCCATCTTTCCGGGCAAGCCGCTCAACAATAAGCTGGCCGGAAATGTCGTGGACATCTGCCCTGTCGGGGCGCTGTTGGACAAGGAATTTCTTTTCAAGCAGCGCGTATGGCTGCTCAAGGAGACGCCGTCGGTCAGCCCCGCCGACAGCGGCGGGGAAAACATCTTCCTCGATCACAACGAGGGAGTGGTCTACCGCATCCGCCCGCGCTACAACCCTGAGGTCAACGGCTGGTGGATCAGCGACGACACGCGCTATTCCCACAAGGCGATTGGCGATGACAATCGCCTGCGAGTCGCCCGCCGGCCCCAGTACGGGGCGCAGATCGAAACGACGTTTCACGGCGCTCTCGAGCAGGCCAAGCAGGAGCTGACCGCCCTGGTCGAGAAGAACGGCCCCGGCAGCTTGTACGCGATCCTCTCACCGATGATGGCCTGCGAGGAAGCCTGGCTGCTGGGCAAAGCGATCCGCGCGGCCGACCCGCAGGCGATGTTGATCCTGGGCCCTGTGCCCGACAGCGGCAAGGACGAGGTTTTCCACAACTATCTGACGGGAAAGGCGACCTTTACCATCAAATCGGAGAAAGTCCCCAACGCCGCCGGCATCCGGCGCGTGCTCGGCGCGTTGGGGGGCCCCAACGGCACGTGGAACGATTTACTGGCGCATCAACGCCCGGATTTGCAGAAGCTCAAGGGTGGATGGATCGTGGGCGGATACCTGTCCAACTGGATCGGCGCCGACCTGCCGCCCCTGCTGCGGATGGGATTCCGGGTGGTGCAGGACATTTTGCCTAATGCGCTGGTGGACAGCGCGGACATCGTGCTTCCCGCCGCGGCGTGGGCAGAGAAGGATGGTTGCTGGGAGAATTTCAACGGCAAAATTCAGCCGTTTGCCGCGGCGGTCACGCCCCCGGAGGGCGCGCGGCGCGAAGGCGACGTCTATTACAACCTGCTCAACCGCACGGGCTTGTACAACGCCCAGGTCGTGCGCGAGGAAATGGGCGACCCGTTCGCCGCTATCAGGCTGAGTGAAGAAAGCTCGGCGGAGGCGGCGCCGCAATTTGTAGAACTGTAGAGTAACCCCGTGAGGATGGCATGGACTGGCTGAGCGGTATTTGGCATTGGGTAATCAACCTGCCCGCCTGGGTGTGGATCGCGATCGCCGCGCACCTGCTGGTGCTCGGGACGGTGGCGTACCTGATCCTGCTGGAGCGGAAGGTGGCATCGTGGGTGCAGGACCGTCTGGGTCCCAATCGCGTTGGGCTCGGATTCGGCATCATTCCGTGGCTGAAAGACAAAAAGATGTGGGGCCTGGGCCAGCCTCTGGCCGATGGCCTTAAGTTCATCGTCAAGGAAGACTACCACGCCCGCAACGTCGACAAGGTTCTCTTCACGCTGGCCCCGGCGATGATGATTATCGTCGTGATCATCAGCATCGCAGTATTGCCGATCGGCGGGACGCGGGTTTTGGTCAAGGATGTGGTGATCGGGTCGGACGCACAAAAGCCCCTGACTGACTACACGCCTGCCGAGATAGCCGCGCGGGTGAAGGAAACGCTTCCGGCCGGCGCCCGCATCGACGAGAAGCTGAGCGGCGAGGTCCAGAAAGTCGGCGTGCTTAAGGACGACCAGGTCGAGCCCGCCGCACAGGGCGAGCCGTCCCATCGCTATCTGGTCGAACGGGTGGTTTACAACGCCTATCGCTTCCAAATCGCCGACCTGAACATCGGCGTCCTGTTCATTCTGGCTGTCCTCTCGCTGGAGGTGTACGGCGTGGTCATCGGCGGGTGGGCGAGCAACAACAAATATTCGTTCCTTGGCGGGCTTCGCGCCACCGTCAACATGATCAGCTACGAAATCCCTCTCGGGCTGGCGGTGCTCTGCATCGTTATCATGTTCGGCACGCTCGATCTCGAGCGGATCGTCGATCAACAGGCCCATTATTGGGCCGGATGGATTCCCGCGTGGAACGTTTTCAGCCAGCCGCTGGCTTTCGTGATGTTCCTGGTCTGCATCCACGCCGAGGCCAACCGCGCGCCCTTTGACCTGGCCGAAGCCGAGCAAGAACTGGTCGGCGGGTATCACACCGAGTACAGCTCGATGCGGTTTGCCCTGTTTTTCCTGGCCGAGTACGCGGGGATGATGACCACCAGCGCCGTGTGCGTGGCCTTGTTCTTCGGCGGATGGCATTTCCCCGGCGTCGATCATGCGGTCGTTACAATTGTCAACGCACTGACCCACAGCGGCGCCTGGGTCGATCCGGCCCACCCGGCCGTCACCAACAGCCTGACTGTCTGCCTGATTCGCGCAGCGGTCGTATTCATCAAGACGCTGGTCGTGATTTTCGTGTTCATGTGGGTGCGCTGGAGTCTGCCGCGTTTCCGGTTCGACCAGCTCATGATGCTGGCGTGGCGGGCACTGATCCCGATCTCGCTGGCGCTACTGGTGATGACCTCGATCATCGTCTATGTCTGGTCCCCCGCGCAGGAAAGCTTGTGGAGCGTGAACGGGCAAGCGGCCCTGATCTTCCTTGCCGGCAACGTTGTGGTCCTGGCGGGATCGATGGCGTTGAGCCGGGTCCTTCCGCCGCCCCCGCAGACGAATCGCAAGGTCCCCGTCCCCGGCAGCCGTTTCACCTCCACCCCCATCCCCGCCGCCGCATACAACTGACTACTGACAAATATCATGAACCCCTCCGACATCATCGTGCTTGACGAGCCGCGTCTCACCCTGGCCGATCAGTTTTATCTGCCGCAGGTGCTGATCGGTTTGGGCACCACGATGAAGCACATGCTGCGCACGCTCGGCGGGAAGGACCGGGTGGTTCAATATCCCGAGGAAAAGCGCGAAGACCTTCCTGTCGAAAAGGGCGGCATGCTCGAGCCGACGTATCGCGGCGTCCACCGGTTGAACAAGGACGAGGAGGGCCGCGTCAAGTGCGTTGCCTGCTTCATGTGCTCGACCGCCTGCCCGGCACGGTGCATTCACATCGAGGCCGCCGAGTCACCATGGCCCGACCGGGAAAAGTATCCCGCCAAATTCGACATCGACGAGCTGCGCTGCATCTACTGCGGCATGTGCGAGGAGGCGTGCCCGGTGGATGCCATCGAGCTTACCCACCTCTATGACATTGTGGGCCTCACCCGGCAGGAAATGATCTTCGACAAGGCAAAGCTCCTGCGCATCTTCGACCAGACCGCCGCCACGGAACCAATGTGATCCACGACGGGAAATAGGGATAATTTCCTAATCTCCGTGGATCAACTCGGCGTGTCGAGACTGGGATCGAAGCGTCGATAGGCCCACGCAATGGCCGGGACCAAGGCGCACGTTTGCCCGGTCATGACGATCCCGGCGATTGCCATCAACACGATCATGGACCCTCCCGCGAGCAGGTAAAACGGCACCGCGATCAGGAACGCGAGCACACAGCCGCTCATCACGGCGATCGCCTTGAGCACGAGCTGCACGACCTGCCGGCCCAGTACCTGGAAGTCGCCCGGCGACGCAGCGACGGGGCGGGTGGGGAACAGGAGAAAGATCAAATTCTCAATCGCCATCAGCATGGCGTTGAACGGAAGTGCCAGGCACGCGGCAGCGATCAGCATTTGGCGCTGCGACTTCACCGCCACGGCGACGCTCAGCAGGAGCAGCAGGTGGGCGCCGGTGAGGATCAGCGTCGGGACGGCCAGTTGCCCTACTGCCAGCGCCGCCGGGCGGAGCGGCAGGGATTTGAGCTGGTCGATGTGATCGAGGTCGCCGCGGAAGTCGAACTTCAACATCTGCGAAAGCAGGATGGTGAGCCAAACGATGCCGCCCAGCAAAAACTGACCGACCTCCGCCGTGCGGACCACCGACGCCGCGAGCGGGCCCAGGACGATCGTGATCACCAGGAGAAGGAAAAGAAGGCCGCGCGAGCTGCGCGCCGCGGCGGTCGCCTGCCGCCAGGCGATCGGTCCGGCGCCACCGGCCCAGGGGGGCGGCGGCAAATGCCATTTCACGTCGCCCATCACGCCCGAGCCGAGCAGAGTTCCGCTGCGGATTCGGCGCATGATGGCATAGCGACGTCGGCTGGCCGCCAGCGCCGCCTCGACAAAGTTGGCGTCCAGCATCATGACGATCGCAATCAGCCCCGCGTCGATCGCGGCGGCCTCGAGGGCGGCGCCGACGAACTCGGGAGTATCGCCTGCCGTCATCGCGCGGCCGAAGGCATCAAAGGGCTTGAGAATCGCTTCGCCGAGGGTGGAGTCGCGAAACGCAAAGACCGCCTCGACTCCGCCATGGGCCGCGATCCAGTTGCGCGCCAGCAGCAAACCAGCAAGCAGGGCCGCACCAAGAACGACGCGCCGCACGAGCGTCTGGGCCCGCTGGCCGATGGCTTGTCCGACCAGCACGCCTGCCGTGCTGAACAGTTGGATGAACATCAGCGTGAGATACACGCCGACGTAACAGGCGGCCCACGCCGAGGCGAACGGCAGGAGGGCAAGCGACAGGAAAAGTGCCGTGATCATCGCTGCCAGGGCGCTTTTGAGGAGCTTGTAGCCCAGAAGCTGGCGCCGCGTGAACGGTCCGGGAAAGAGCATGTCCACTTCGCCGGGCGTGAAGGCGATCGCCTTGTCGGCGGCCGAGCTGACGATCGTCAGCACGCAAATTCCCAGCAATCCCAGCGGCGCGAAGACGCGAAATTCCTGCGGCGACAGTTGCCTGCCGTGCCCGTGGCCGTTTCGCACGGCGACGGTGGTAAACAGGAGCTGGCCGAGCCACAAGACGACGACGCCGACACCCAGCGCCAGGAAGATGGCCCGCCGCGGGGAAGCCGCGCCGTGCACCATCCGCCGCACGAATGCCCGCGACTGAAGTCGAATCAGCGTAATGAGGGCGGGGTTCATCACAAAAGGATTCACGAAGTCAGGGACGGAGTCGGCGGAACTTCGGTGGCGCGGAAGAAAAGTTCTTCCAGCGAGGCGTCCTTGTCCAGCCCGGCAAAGGCCGCTCGCGCTTCGGACACCGGGCCGAAAAACAGCCGGCGGCCGTGATGCACGATCAACAGGTCCGTACAAAGATCCTCGACCAGCGCAAGCAGATGTGAACTGACCAGCACCGCCGCCCCGCCCGCGGCACGATCCCGCAGGCTCTGCTTCATCGTTCGGATGCCGCGGGGATCCAGACCGGTCAGCGGCTCATCCAGCACGATCGCTTTCGGATCGTGGATGTAAGCGCAGCAGATCGCCACTTTCTGCCGCATGCCGCGGGAAAGCTCCTGCGCGACGGTGTCTCGTTTTTCCGTCAGCTCGAACAGCTCGATCAGGCGATTGGCGGCCGGCTCGAAGTTGGGTACGCGATACGCCGCGGCGACGAATTGCAAATGCTCCCACACCGTCAGCGTATCAAACAAATGTGGATCGTCCGGCACGTAGGCCAGTTCCTGCTTGGCCCGCACCGGATCGGCCGCGACATCGTGGCCGGCGACCATCAGCCGTCCGTGGGTCGGCGGAATGATTCCGCAGATCGCCCGCATCGTCGTCGTCTTTCCCGCCCCATTCGGGCCAAGCAGTCCCAGGATCTGACCCGGCGAGACGGTGAAGCTCAGCCCCTGCACGGCCACGGTCTGGTCATACGACTTGTGAAATTCTTGAACGACGATCGTCGGAATAGTCCCGGCGGAGGGCGTTTGTGCGTCCACGACCGGATTGTACGGGCAATCGGACGCATCGACCAATTGCGGCAAGCAGTGGGGCCGGCACGAATGACTGCCTCACCGGTGTGTGGCCTCCGCAGGCCCTTCCTCTACAATCTCCGGCAAACATGGCATCGGTGCGCCTCGATCACATCACCAAGCGATTCGGCGATACGGTCGCACTGGACGCGATTGACCTTTCAATCGAGTCCGGCGAACTCTTTTTTCTCCTGGGGCCCAGCGGGTGCGGCAAAAGCACGCTGTTGCGGTTGATCGCCGGTCTGCACGTACCGACCTCGGGGCGGATTTTCTTTGACGACCGGGATGTGACTGATCTGCCGACGGAAAGACGCAATGCGGTGATGGTCTTTCAGAGTTATGCCCTTTGGCCGCACATGTCCGTGCGCGACAACGTCCGCTTTGGCCTTGACGTGCGGGGAATCCCGAAAGCTCAGCAGGAGCGGAGAGTCAGTGAAATCTTGGAATTGGTCCGGCTTTCGGACCTGGCATCGCGTAAGCCCAACGAATTGTCAGGCGGCCAGCAGCAGCGCGTCGCCTTGGCCCGCGCACTGGTCGTCGGGCCGCAATGCCTGCTGCTGGATGAGCCCCTCAGCAATCTCGACGCCCGTCTGCGCCACGCGATGCGGGATGAGATACATCGCATTTGCAAATCGCAGAAGCTCACCACGATCTACGTCACACATGACCAGAAAGAGGCCCTGAGTATCGCCGACCGCATCGCCGTGATGAACGCCGGGCGGGTAGTGCAGGTCGGGACCCCGGCTGAGCTGTATCACAAGCCGTGCAACAGTTTCGTGGCAGATTTTGTAGGCGATACGAACCTGCTGGCCGGCACGGTGATCGCCCGCGACGGCGATGCCATCCGAATCCGAACCGCCGCGGGCGAAGTTTGGGCCGCGGCGCAGGACGACCTGCCTGATCGCGTCGTCCTGAGCATTCGTCCCGAACAGCTTCGTATTTCCAACTCGGACAATTCACCCTCACCGAAGATGAACCGCATTTCCGGGACGGTAATTCAGACGACGTTTCTCGGCGAAGCCAGCGAGCACGTGTTGCTGGTGAACGGCCAGCGTCTCAAGGTCGTTGCCGCGCCGCCGCGTTTCGACCCACCCGCGGAAATGACCGTCGAATTCACGCCGGCCGATGCGGTCGTGCTTCCCGAGAGCGTTCCTTCCCATGCGGCCACCGCCTCACTAAGCTAAGACCGGTCAGAGAATTGGAGGATCGATGCGTCTGCTGGAAGGAAAAAAGGGCCTGATTCTCAACGTCGCCAACGACCGCAGCCTCGCGTGGCACATTGCCAACAACGCGATCAGGCATGGGGCCGAATGCGGTTTCGGCTACCTGCCAATCGAAAAGATGGAACGGCGAGTCCGCAAGGCGATGGAAGAAGGCGGTTTCGGCGATGCGTGGCTATTTCCCTGCGACGTGAGCCGCGACGAAGACATCGAGAAATTCTTCGCCGGCGCCCGCGACAAATTCGGGACGGTCGATTTTCTGGTTCACAGCCTGGCGTTTGCCGACCGGGCATATCTTCAGGCCGGCAATTTTCTCTCCACGCCGCGGGATGT